>Ga0316207_10004172_pt1 | contig 12761 bp, 13 predicted proteins | sample 6weekpyrite_MG_FD_204943 | JGI IMG/M metagenome (GOLD analysis project Ga0316207, IMG submission 204943) | Microbial mat bacterial communities from mineral coupon in-situ incubated in ocean water Damariscotta River, Maine, United States -... | ecosystem: Environmental > Aquatic > Marine >... | reverse complement strand
CCTGCTTCGCTTAATTCAATTGTTTTACCGTCAACAATCGCTTCCATTACATCACCTCGTAAAAAATAAATAATCTTGACTAATTTGGTCAGGTATTATCCACGAAAAGGACTACATAGGCAAATATATTTAGTCTATTTATTAGACAGTCGTCTTATATGCTGATAATGTAAAATTCTTAGCGTTCTGTATTAAGTTCGTCTAAGCTTTATTAAAAGCACTAGCTAATTCCATGTGAGAAGCTTATGTCTGATCAAAAAATTGATATGTTTAAAGGCGTGGTTCCAGGGGAGCCTCTATATAAGATTGCGCCTACCCGTGATGAAAATGGCAATTCATTTGTTGATTTTATGTTGATCATTCCCAAGTTAAAGAAAAAACCACAGAATTATATTGATCGAACCCTGCAAGATATCCAGATGGTGTTAAGTCGATATAGCACAGAGGTTGTTTTCGCTAATATGGACTTAAAAATCAACTGTTTATGGATTTCTCATAAACCCAGGCCTGGTTTATGCAAAGAGCTTACAAGCGCCATTCGACAATATGTACCTGAGGCTATGTTAGTAGGCGATGTATCCAGATAATCTAATAAGACGAAATGTATGACAGAACCCGTAATAGATAAATTAGTGTTTAATGAAATTGCAGACCTGATGGGTGACTCTATGGGTGAGTTTATTGAAACTTATCTTGGAAATTCACCCAAACTGATTGAAGGCATTAATATCGCGTTGCCTGCTGGAGATACTGCTACGGTTATACATAATGCACATCAACTGAAAGGTGGTAGTGGAAGTATAGGTGCTATGCAGGTATTTCAATATGCAAAGCGAATGGAAGAAGACGGTAAGGATGGTCAATTAGATGGTTTACCGGCTATATTTACAGAGCTTAAAGTGGCTTATGATGAGGTTGAATCTGAACTTCGTAAGCATTTGTAAGAGTATGTTAAGGCACTTTTCCCTCGGGGATAGATCTCGTTTTTTGAGCTCTGTCCCCTTAAAGCCATATCACTAAGAACTGACAGTGTAGTTACTTTATTCTTTCTCTGCCGTCTTTAACTGCAATTAATACCTGCTCTGGTGCTGTGCCACCAATATGGTTGCGTGCTGCAACGGAGCCTTCCAGCGTTAATACATCAAATACATCTTGCTGAATAATATCTGAAAACTTCTGTAATTCTACAAGTGACATTTCACTTAGGTCTTTTTCACTTTCAACGCCATAGGCGACTGCTTTACCAACTACTTCATGGGCATCACGAAATGGCAGACCTTTAACGACTAGATAATCTGCTAAATCAGTTGCTGTTGAAAATCCCTGTTTTGCAGCGGCATACATATTGTCTTTTTTTGCTTCAATTGCGGGCATCATGTCGGCAAATGCACGTAATGACCCTAAAACCGTGTCGATTGTGTCAAAAATAGGCTCTTTGTCTTCCTGGTTATCTTTATTATAAGCCAGAGGTTGTGACTTCATCAGGGTAAGTAAAGAAATTAAATGACCATTAACTCGACCTGTTTTGCCTCTAACAAGCTCAGGCACATCCGGGTTTTTCTTTTGCGGCATAATAGATGAGCCAGTGCAGAAACGGTCAGGTAAATTAATGAAATTAAACTGTGCTGAAGACCATAAAACCAGTTCTTCAGAAAAGCGAGACAAATGAGTCATAAGAATTGCAGCATCGGCACAAAACTCAATCGCAAAATCTCGATCACTTACAGCATCTAGTGAATTTCTACAAACGTCGTCGAACTTGAGCATATCTGCAGTGAAATGTCTGTCTATGGGGTAAGTAGTACCTGCTAGTGCTGCTGCGCCTAAAGGTAGTACATTCAGGCGGCGGGCACAGTCTTCAAAGCGTGAGGCATCACGTTGCATGTTTTCAAACCAGGCCAACATGTGGTGCCCAAATGTAACCGGTTGAGCAACCTGTAAATGAGTAAATCCAGGCATAATAGTGCTGGCTTCACGTTCTGCCAGGTCGAGTAGACCTTTCTGTAAGCGGCGAATTTCAGCAATTGCAAAGCTTATTTGATCGCGTAAATAAAGCCGTATATCCGTGGCTACCTGATCATTTCGTGAGCGCCCGGTATGTAAGCGTTTTCCCGCATCACCCACAATCTCGGTTAAACGGGCTTCAATGTTCATATGAACATCTTCACGGGTTATAGACCAATCAAACTTGCCATCTGTTATTTCTTGCTCAATCTGGTCGAGGCCTTTTAGAAGTGACTGCAGGTCTTCGTCTGTCAGTACACCAATTTTAGTAAGCATATGAGCGTGAGCACGTGAGCCTTCGATATCTTGCCGATACATGCGCTGATCAAATTGTACTGATGCAGTGAACGCTTCAACAAAGGCATCTGTTGGCTCTGTAAAACGGCCACCCCATAATTTGTCAGGTGATTGTTTTGAATCTGAAGAATTGCTCATGATAGTGCTGAGTCCTGAAACTGGATTTGAATTAGCGCGGAGTATAACAAAAGGGCAGTCTCTAACCAATGAGAGTGTTATCTCGCCTGTGGATTAGAGGTAAACAATTAGATGAGATAAATGACCTAGGCTGCACCTAACTCTGTAATTTGTCTATTAGGGAAAGTTGCGGCACTCGAAGTAATAAAATTACAAACATACCGCTTATCGTCTAAACTGAAAGAATGACAAAGGAATTGAGTTCAAACAGGGGATTTATCCCTAACTTATGCGATGTATCAGCTGTTTTCATGCTGATTCTTATGGTCGAGCTATTATCACTGCTTCTCGCGCTGGCGCCCTCAGAGCAGGCGGGTTTCTGGCAGCGTCTGGCCCTGATATCATTTTTTTCACAATGGATTGGGCTGGTTAATGCCAGTTTACTTTGTGCGCTAAGAAACTGGCTAAATAAACTGACAGTAAAATTATGTGCGACGTCAAGTTTTGTATTGATGATGCTGGTGACAATGTTATTTAGTGGTCTGGCCATTTATATAAGTGGCTTGATGGATGTATTGAGTGAAGAAAATAAGCAGTTAATTGGTTTCTTTATTGTCCGAAATCTGGCAATTAGCAGTATTATCTATGGTGTTTTATTAAGGTATTTCTATGTTCAGCACCAATGGAGGCTGAATTTACAGGCCCAAAGTCATGCACAGTTACAGGCATTAAAAGCCAGGATTCGCCCGCACTTCCTCTTTAATAGTATGAATACTATTGCCAGCCTGGTGCGAATTGATGCGGATAAGGCAGAAAAAGCGGTTGAGGATCTTGCTGATCTGTTCAGGGCGAGTTTAAAAGAAGAGACTATTCATACATTACAGGACGAATTAGACCTGACTGCCAGTTATGTGGATATTGAGCATCTGCGTCTGGATCAGCGGCTCTCTATAGAATGGCTTATAGATGAAGCGGCAAATGAGATAGAAGTCCCATCATTATGCTTGCAGCCATTGGTTGAAAATGCCATTTATCATGGAATCGAGCCACTGCCTGAAGGCGGGAATATAAAAATTTCAGCGCAACTCGAAAACAATCGACTATGCTTAAGTGTAAGCAATCCGGTTACAGGGCATGGTGCTATGAGCCGGCACAAGGGAAATCATATGGCACAGGGGAATATCAAGACTCGTCTGGCGCTGATGTATGGAAACGAAGCCGATTTTAATATTAATGCAGAGCCGAACCTGTATACGGTTTCCATAGGAATACCTTTAAAAACATGAATATATTGATAGTCGATGATGAGCCATTAGCCAGACAAAGGTTAATTGGTCTAGTACAGGAATTAAACGGCTTTGAAGCATGTGCTAATGCGTCTAATGGGAAAGATGCGCTACGTTTAGCTCAGGAATTAAAGCCCGATGTTGTGTTGCTTGATATCCGTATGCCAGGTATGGATGGTATTGAGACGGCACATCATATGAATCGTTTAAGCAAACCTCCTGCAATAATATTTACCACTGCTTTTACTGAGCACGCATTGAAAGCCTTTGAAACCCATGCGGTTGATTATTTGCTGAAACCAATCAAGCAGGACAGGTTACACGAAGCTTTAAATGCAGCAGTGCGTTTAACTAAGCCGCAGTTGGAGCAGCTTAAATATATTGATGAGCAACCCAAAATACGCACACACATTTGTGTGAAAACAAGAGGTAGTCTCGAGCTGGTACCCATTGAAACTATTCGGTACTTTCTAGCTGATCATAAATATGTAACGTTAAGAACAGATGATCATGAGTGTTTAATTGAAGAGTCGCTAAAGTCTCTGGAAAATGAATTTAATCATGTTTTTACGCGAATACACCGCAACGCTCTAGTTGCAGATCAGTTCATGAATGGTCTGGAAAAAAATTCCGAAGGACACTGTGTAATTACTATATCGGGAATTGAAGAGCGCCTGGAGATATCAAGAAGGCATCTGCCTCATGTTAGAAAGAAAATTAAAAACATGGCGACTTATAAATAAAATTATTGTTCTCTGTTTCTGTCTTCAGCCAGTTAATACCATGGCTGACTATAAGGTTGAGAGATTATTTGACCTGTCGCTAGAAGAGCTGATGAATATTTCAGTAGCTTCTTTGTTTGATGAGACTGTGCTTGAGGCAAGCTCAAGTGTTACCGTGATTACAGAGGACATCTGGCAAAATAACGGAGCACGTAGAACTAACGAAATCATGACCTACCAGCCTGCCACAATGGCGCATCCCACTTTGGGTGGTAGTGACGCTTTTGCGATTCGGGGTTTTTCAAATACTTTATCAACCCGAGGTGTTGCGACATTACTAGATGGCGTGCCTCTAAATACTTATTCTTTCGGTACGGCCCAGTTCTTCCTCTCTAATTTTGATCTGGGTGCATTGCAGCGTGCAGAACTAATTCGTGGGCCGGGTTCGGCTGTTTACGGAAGTGATGCATTTCATGGTGTTTTTTCGCTCTCAACCTTCTCAGCATCTAAAGATATGCTAGAAACCGAAGTGGGTCTGGGCTCTCCCGGTTACGCGAGGGTGCACGCTCGCTTCAGCCAGTCTGTAGGTGATAAACAAAGGTTTTCAGGTGCGGTTGCAAGCACACATCAGGGAGATGGAAATATAACATTCAATACATCAGTACCGGGTGAGCAGGGAGTCCGTGAAGATGCGTATTTATCAAAAACCGCCTATTTAAAATCTGAGCACACACTAAATGAGCAATGGCAGACCCAGTGGGGATTATATTACAACAGTTGGGATAGCACAGATTTTCCAAGTTTTGGTGAAGTTAATCTCGGCGTAGATGATGTCAGTGATGGGCAACAGGAATTTTATCTGCTTTCAGCGAATGCAAATTACCGGTGGAATAGTCGAAGTACGTTAGAACTAAAAACCTATTTCTGGAATACGGATCAGCAGTTTGAATATGAATTTGCTGCTGTGCCTTTGCAAGCACAGGAAGACCAGCGTTATGGCTTGAGCGCTATATTTAAAATCGAAGGTAAAAGCAGTGAAACACGCTGGTTACTGGGGGCTGGGATTGATAAAGCAGAGGTTGTCTCAACAGAGCTGTTAACCGGCGTACAGGCTTTTGATGGTTTAAAGCGGACTATTAATAACATCTTTGCTGAACTCAGGTTGCCATTGTATAGAGAAAAGCTCTTATTAGATCTGGGTGCCAGATTAGATGATTATTCAGATTTTGGCTCTCATTTTACACCACGTTTAGGGCTGGTTTATCTACTTGAAGAGAATCAGGCTATAAAATTTCAGTATGGGAATGCGTTTCGAGCACCAGTAGCAAGTGAAGTAACTTCTTCTGGCAGAATTCAGGGTAATCCAGATCTTAAGCCAGAGACTATAGATACTTATGAGCTAGTCTGGATGAAACAGGAAGACAGTTACTCATGGGGTATGACCTTATTTATGAGTAAATGGGAAGATGCCATAATTATTGTAGAGGATAATAGTTTAGTAGCACCGTTTGTTTCCCGTTATGAAAACCAGGGTGAGTTTAGATCACATGGATTAGAGCTAGAGTCGTCTATTTTACTTAGCGACTGGAGATTAGATGCAGCCTATAGCTTCATTGAAAGTGAAGATGTAGGCAAGCAGGAAGATTTTATTGCTTTTCCTGAGCACATTGTACAGTTAGGCATTGGTTCTTACGTTAATTCAAGTCTGGACTTCAGGTTATACAATATTATGTATTTTGATGTTTACTCGACTACAGCACAGGGTGCAAATAAGCTGGATACAATTTGGCAGACAAATCTAAATATCAACTACCAGTGGAATAAGGAATTAACTCTATCGGTTGATATTCGAAATTTATTAAATAGAAAAGATCCTGTTCCTTCATTATGGGGCAATGATGGCGGATTACCGGTTGATGGTATTCAATTTAGTAGCTATCTCAGGTATGCGTTTTAAGCTGATGTAAGCTGAATTCTCAGGTAAAATAAACAATTTGAGAATCGGGAAACAACATGTCTAAAACCATTCGTATCGCTACTCGTAAAAGCCCATTGGCCTTATGGCAGGCAGAGGAAGTGTCACGTCAGTTAAAACTGCATCATCCAGAACTGAAGATTGAGCTGGTTAAAATGGTGTCCAAAGGCGATAAGATTCTCGATGCACCATTAGCAAAAGTGGGTGGTAAAGGCCTGTTTGTAAAAGAACTCGAGCAAGCCATGTTGGACGGTGAAGCTGATATAGCTGTGCACTCAATGAAAGATGTGCCAATGGAGTTCCCGGAAGGTTTATATCTTTCGGTGATTATGGAGCGCGAAGACCCAACCGATGCCTTTGTCTCAAATAACTATAATAGCCTTGAAGATCTGCCTGAAGACGCAAAAATCGGCTCTTCCAGTCTACGTCGTCAGCTACAAATTAAAGAAGTAATGCCCAGTGCACAATTGTTGAATCTACGAGGTAATGTAAACAGTCGGTTACAAAAGCTGGATAACGGGGACTATGACGCCATAATACTGGCTTCTGCAGGTCTAATCAGGCTTGAATTTGAAGATCGAATAAAAACACGCATAGCACCTGAACAGAGCCTGCCGTCAGTAGGGCAAGGTGCAGTAGGTATTGAATGCAGAGTGGGTGATACGGAGATAGAGGCTTTAATAGCGCCTTTGAACCACGCACAAACCTTTACTCGTCTTAGTGCAGAGCGGGCAATGAATCAGCGTCTAAATGGAGGCTGCCAGGTGCCTATTGCGGGTTATTCTATTCTAGAAAATGACGAAATTTATTTACGAGGCCTGGTAGGTCGTCCAGACGGAAGTGAAGTGGTAAGAGGAGAAATTAGAGGGGCAGCATCTAAAGCAGAAAGCCTTGGTAAACAGTTAGCTGAACAGTTACTGAATGATGGTGCCGATGTGATATTACGAGAAATGGGAATGATAGACTGAGGCTGGTTCTCATCATTCGCTCACGCTTAAATGAAAAACAATAATGTTGTACTGGTAACCCGGCCCAAGAAACAGGCTTCAGAGTTTGTAAGTTTACTCGAGTCTAAAGGCCTCAAGTCAATTGTGTTTCCCTGTATAGAGATTCAGCAGGTAGAATTAAGTAACTCATTAAAAGAAAAGTTACAAACGCTTAATGATAATGATCTAATTATTTTCATCAGTGCGAATGCGGTAGAAAAATCAGCACATCTAATGCAGCAGCTGGATATTAAACCCGCAACAATTACAGCGGAAATAGCTACGATCGGAAAAGCGACATATGGCGCAGCTGCATCACTCGGTTTTAATATCACCCATAGCCCTGAAAGTGGTTTTAATAGTGATGCATTACTAGGACTTGAGAGGTTTAAGTCAGCTAATATTAAAGGCTCACAATGTCTTATAATAAGAGGTGTAGGTGGATTGGAGTATTTGGCAGATGAATTACGTGGTCGATCTGTAAAAGTTGATTATGCTGAAGTCTATCGACGTAATAAGCCCGAAGTCGATGAAAATATCAGCCGAGAAGAATTAAGTAATTGCTGGGAAGAATTACAAATAAATGCAATAACGGTAACCAGCAATGAATCATTACAAAACCTGTATGATATGCTTCAGGAGCCAGGTAGAAAAAAGATGTTAGCAACAATGCTTATAGTCGCTTCGCCCCGTGCTAAGGAGCTTGCTCAAAGGTTAGGGTTTAAGTCAGTAGTACTTGCTCGGTCGGCATTAAATGCGCATATGCTAGAAGCAGTTGAGAATAACCGAAATAATTAATTTAAAGTAAACAATTATGTCTAAACAAGAAAATACAATTACCAACGTTGATACTGAAACAGACCAGGTAAATGAATCTGTACGAGACGTGAAGATAGAGAAAAATAGCTCAGGAAATGGTTTACTAGTTTTTTTATTATTTTTAGTTATTACGGTTAGTGCTGCTGCAGCATATTATTTATGGGATCTACAACTAAAGCAAGGTCGTCTACTAAAGACGCAACAACAGTCAATTGAAAATTTAAACATTCAACAAACAAAAACGACTAATGAGCTAAATAAAAAGTCGAAAATTTCAGAAAATAATCTTGTTAAAATAGAGAGTTTAGTTAATCAACTAAAACAAACTGAAAATATTTCTCAACAGGCAATTGAAATTGTAAATCGAAGTCAGCGTGACTGGGCCTTAGCAGAGATTGACTATCTTTTAAGAATTGCGCATCAACGTATTGCTGTGGCGCGTGACATAAAAGGTGCAATTGCAGCCCTTAAAGGTGCAGATTCACGTATAGAGCAGCTGGGTGATTTGAATTTATTTAATATACGTAAACAGCTGGCAATCGACATAGCAAGTTTAAGTGCAATACACCGAGCAGATGTGAATGGTATTTCTCTTGCTTTAGACCAGGTGATAGCTTATTTGCCTGAGCTACCTTTTAAATCTGCAAAAGAAGAAATTAAAATTCAGTTTAGTGAAGATGTTGCTGTCGAACAGCCTAAAAGTAATGATAAAACATTTGTAGACTCGGTGATTGATACGGTTAAACAAATTGGTGACATAAAGGTTCATCAACGGGGTATACAGGCGGCTAGTAGTGCTGAACAGCAAAATAGTATAGAGCAGCTTCTTCGTACATATATATTAGGCGCCCGGTTAGCTGCGCTTCGCTTCGATCAGGTTCAGTTCTTACATGAAATAAAGCAGGCAAGTGAAATAATCAGATTACATTACGATGAAAGTGATAACCGAATTCAGGATCTTCGAAAAATGTTGCTTGATTATTCGGCACTACAGCTTAGCCCGAATTTGCCTGAACTGACAAAAGCGTGGACATTATTACAAAACGTTAAAAACCCGGATACTAAAGAAAATAAAGCGGAAAATACATCAGAAAAAAAAGAAAAGGAGGCTAACTAATGAAGCGGATCATACTTGCTATTTTGTTGGCAACTACTCTTTCTGTAATTATTGGCGTGACAGCTTTTTATAATGGCGCCGGATATGTTGTTTTCAGTTTTGCAGATTACACGGTGGAAACGTCATTTATATTTATGATTGGTTTTCTTGCGGCCAGTTTTTTTGTTTTTTACTATTTTCTTCGTATTGTTTCAAGGTTGCTGTACATTCCAAACTATATGAGTCAAAGGCATTCTAGTCGTCAGTCAGAAAGGTCTAAAAATGCATTAGTGAAGGGTCTGATTGAAATGTCAGAAGGGCGGTTTGAACAGGCTGAAAAAATATTGATTAAGCAGGCAGGAAATAGTGATACCTCGTTGTTAAATTATTTAATGGCGGCGAGATCAGCGCAACAAATTGCTGCTTATGATCGACGTGATGAATATTTAAGGCTCGCTCATGAGGCAACTCCATCTGCAGATATTGCAATAGGTTTAACACAGGCTGAGCTACAGTTAAGCCATAAACAGCTTGAGCAGGCGCTGGCAACACTCAATCATCTTTCCAGTGTTTCACCAAAACATGGTTATGTTAAGAAACTGCTATCACGCACTTATAAGCAGTTAGGTGACTGGGATAGTTTAGGGCCGATTCTGGAAGATGTTCGCAAGTTGAAAGTGATAGAAGAAAAGCAGCTTGAAAGAGATGAAATTGATGCTTATTACGGGATGCTAAAAAATAGCCTGAAGCAAATAGATGGTGAAAAAACAGAACGTACATGGCAACAAATACCAAAGCGTTTAAAAAATAATTCTCAGTTAATTTATCTTTACTGTAATTACCTGTGTAAGCAAAATAAAGATACTGAAGCTGAGGTGCTAATTAGAAATAAATTAAGTGAGAATTGGGATGATAATCTTGCGATGTTGTATTCTAATTTAAAAGTTGGAGACTGCACTAAACAATTAGAAACAGCCGAAACATGGTTGCATGGTCAATCGCGAAATGCTGTTCTATTACTGGTGCTGGGAAAGTTATGTCTAAATTGTCAGTTATGGGGAAAGGCAAGAGGTTATTTTGACTCAAGCTTGGGTATTAAGCCATCTGCCGAAGCATATTTGAAATTAGCTGAATTACTGGATGGTAAGATGGATGAGCATGAAGAAGCTCAAAAAATGTATCAATTGGGTTTAATGAATGCTGTAGATAGCGAGTTCAAAAATAATCAGCTGTTTATTAATGATGACAATAAATCTACGCGTCCTATGCTAAAAGTAATTCAGTAAATAGTTAAAAGTGGCGCTATATATCTTGCACACAAATGGCTTATCTAATATAAATTATTTATGAATAACGTAGTGTCCAGTAAATAGGGTTGCTACCTGTTCATTAAATAATATTTTCACATTTAATTTAATACGAGCAATATTTTTACGTCGATAAGTTTTTAAAAAACGATTTAAATTTAATTCGTTCTCGACTTCACACACGGCTCTAATTTCACCATCAACAGGGTGTTTGTAATCTACCTCACTGTGTTGAATAACTATATGTCCATTAAGTTTATTAAGACGCATCTGATGAAAAACAAAACCCCATCCGCATAAAACTGCGACAGAATACAGGCTTCCACCAAACGCAGTGCACTTATGATTAATGTTTGGATCGAGAGGTGCACTAAGTTCTACTTTATCCCGAGAACAGTGAGTCACGGTTATACCCATTGCAACTGTAAGCGGAATTTCCTGATGTAATACTGACTGCAAGTGATTGCATGCATCCATGAATTTTACTTTTTAGCAGCAATGGCCTGTGTAGCATCGGCTGAGTATTCAAAAGCATCAGAAAACATATTATCTTTTGATGCGCCTTGCTTAACAAACAAATCTACAGCGGCATTAACCATGGGAGGAGGGCCACTCATATAAATATCAAATGAACTAAGGTCAGAAAATTTATTGGCAACAGCCTGATGTACAAATCCGATCTCACCTGACCAGTTATCTTCTTTCATAGGGTCGGATAGAACAGGGATAAATGTGAGATTAGTATTTTTCTCTATCCACTGATCAGTCATATTTTTCATATATAGATCTCGTAATGCCCTAACACCCATGAACAAATATATGGGCTGATCAAATCCAACATGTTCTATATGTTCGATCATCGCTTTTAAAGGGCCAAAACCAGTACCACCTCCAACCATAATGATTGGGCGATGGCGGTCTTCACGTAAATAAAAGCTACCGAGAGGTCCCTGCATTTGTAAGCTTGAGTTCTCTGGCATAGATTCGAATAAAAAATCAGTAAACAGGCCTCCATCAACATGCCTGATATGCAATTCAATTAAATCGTCATTGTGTGGTGCGTTAGCAATTGAAAAAGCACGATGTTTGCCATCTTTCAAAATGAACTCTATATATTGTCCGGCGTAATACTGAAGTCTTTCATCGTTATCTAGACTGATTTTAAGCGCAATCACATCATGGCATAATCTGTCTTTTGAGCTGACATGACAGCCTAGTTGTTTAATCTCAAGTGGAGCCAGTCCTTCAATTTCATCGATGCTAATTTCAAGATCGTTACGAGTTTTACCCATGCAAAACAGGGCCTGAGAATTTGCTTTCATTTCATCATCTAGAGCTATGGGCTCATCATCATAATAAACTTCCCCTTTAACAACAAAACCTGCACAGGCCCCACATGCTCCACCACGACAGCCATAGGGGAGATCAATGTTCTGTCTCATTGCGGCATCTAGAATGGCTTCTCCTTCATCTACGTCAAATTGATGCCCAGAAGGGTGAATGGTTACTTTGTGTGACATGTTAATTCCTTAAATACAAACTATTCATATATTTTGCATCATAAAGGTGCAAAGTAAAAGCTTACAAAGAATGTGTGTTAGAAAGTTTGGTATAATGTGCGGAAATTTCTGGAGAAGTAATAAATGGCACGCGTAAAAATATATAGCACAGTACGTTGTCCGATATGTGACAAAACAAAAACCCTGTTAGATAAGTGGAATATACCGTACGAAGAAGCAAAGGTGGACTCTGATCACAGTGCATTAAGAGAAATGTCTGAGATAACGCAGGGCGCGAGAACAGTTCCACAAATAGCAATAGATGGTAAGTGGATTGGCGGTTTTTCAGAGTTGACCATGATGCATATGGATGACGAGTTAGATGAGCTTGTTGAAGCCTGATTTGAGTGAAATAAATGTGCCCGAATGGGTTCGTTATATTGCACAGGATTCTGACGGCATCTGGTGGGGTTACTCGGTCGAGCCGTTGGAAAATCATCGGGGCTGGTATGAAAATGAACTTGGTAAAAATATAAAGTTGATAAAAACCGAACCAGTTAAGCACTGGAGGGAATGTATATTTGCTTACAGTTCAAGGTAGGAGAGAATATAGTTTTTATGTTGATGATACGGTAACAATTTTAATAGCTGCA
>Ga0316207_10004171_pt1 | contig 12762 bp, 11 predicted proteins | sample 6weekpyrite_MG_FD_204943 | JGI IMG/M metagenome (GOLD analysis project Ga0316207, IMG submission 204943) | Microbial mat bacterial communities from mineral coupon in-situ incubated in ocean water Damariscotta River, Maine, United States -... | ecosystem: Environmental > Aquatic > Marine >... | reverse complement strand
CTTTGTTACCATTGTATTTTTCATTTTTTTTCCTTGTTTTAAATTGATTGATCACTTCACTACTTTGTCAAACCGCCACAGCTGGTTTTACAAAGAGACGTTTCACTTTTCTATTCAGGTTTATTTAGATGTATATCCATCTGCGGATACGGTATGCTAATACCTTTTTCATCAAAAGTCAACTTGACCTTTTCCATCGTGTCAAAATAAACACCCCAGTAATCTCCACTTTTCACCCATGCACGAACAACAAAGTTAACAGAAGAGTCTCCCAGTTCAGAAACTGCAATAAAAGGTGCCGGATCTTCGAGTACACGTTCATCTGAGCTAATGATCTCATCCAAAACCGACTTTGCCAACTTCAGGTCATCCTCATACCCGATACCAAAAGTCATATCGACACGACGCGTTTCTTGAGCTGAGAAGTTAGTAATATTCCCGCCGGTTACTGTTGTATTTGGAACGGTGATCACTTTATTGTCTCCAGTATGAAGCGTTGTAGCGAACATAGAAAGTCCTGCGACTGATCCTGTCTCACCTCCCACCGTAACAAAGTCACCTACTTTAAAAGGGCGAAAAGAGATCAGTAAAACGCCTGATCCAAAGTTCCCAAGTGTTCCCTGAAGTGCCAAACCGATAGCAAGACCGGCAGCCGCTAATATCGCTGCAAATGATGTTGTGTTAATACCTAATGCATTTAGAGCAGCTAAAACGACGACAATCATAAGCAAGGCATACACGATGCTCTCTGCAAAACTCACCAGTGTCGCATCGACGTTATTCTTGTTTAACAGCTTGACAAGAAGGCCTTTAATCCATTTTGCCACCCACTTACCGACGATAAAGATGATAATCGCTCCGATGATCTTCAGACCATATTCTGAGGCAAACTGCATCGCCATATCTATGTATTTTTCAGTTTGATCCAGAGCTTCACTGCCTGTGTCTAGCAGCGAATCACTTACATCATTTGCATCCATTTCGTTTCCTTTATGCTTTATTTTAGGCATTGTAACTTCTTTACGGAAAATAAACAATTAACAATAAGATATAATAAACAGCTTAACACTTAAAATATACAATAAGTAAGATTCGTCTCTAGACTTTTATATCAAGTTGATGCAAGGGAGGCATCTCCTCTTTTTTTTCATCTTTATTTTTTTTGTTTTTTTCGTTTTCCTCTTCTTCGCGTTTTTTGCGCTCAGCATCTTCATTTGTCTCACCCGTCTCCTCGGTGGGACGGACTTCTTGGACGACCTTGTCTTTTTCATTGGCAATAGCCGCTGCCGCTAAATTTTGAAGATCAAACTTGTTTTGTTGTGAAGTCTGCTCACCAGCGACTGCTGCCATCTGCTGGTTGGTATACGTGGCAGCAACGATAGGTCCAATACTCATCTTTTATCCTTTGAGATAAAATGTATCTATGCCCTAATGCTCTTTTAGAACACTAAGCGTCTTATACTTATTATACAGCACATTTGCTTCGGACTGTACTTTTACCTCGCGTCTATGAGTATAATCGACTAAAAATGAACCTATTTTAGTCGTCGAAAAGTCCACACACAGTTTCGCAGCTGCATGCAAAAGCTTTTCGCTTACATTTTGCTTACTGGTCTGAATAATAACATGAGAAGACGGCATACCTTGAATATGCATCCAGATATCGCCGGCTCTTGCGATCTTCAAAAGCTCAATGTTACCTTTTTTATTTTTTCCCAACATGACTTTTTGTCCCTCGATCCAAAAGACCTCATAAGGCTTAGGTGGTTCTTTTTTCGCTTTTTTCTTCTGTGGAGGAAGCAAAAGGTTTAGCTCTTCAGGTGTTTGCGCAAGCATGATGTTAGCTCTAAAACGCTCTAAAAAGTCTATCTTTTCGCTTAGACCCTCGCGTTCTATATGAAGATTCTTCGCTTTTTGTTTTGCCTTTTTTCCCTTTTTGAAAAAAAGTTCTCCTACCTCAGCGGATGTCCTCGCGCCTACAGGAAGCTCCAGCTCTATCTCCATTCCATAAAAGTCATGCAGATTCACAGACTTCGAATAGGGCTTAATTAGATGCATATTGGCAAGCGCCAAATTGCCATTTTCAAAGTTCTTAGCTGCTTCTTCCAAAAGAATATCCTCGTCTTGAAGTTTCAGAAGCTCTTTTTTCATACGTTCGATTTTTTTATCTACCCTTGCTGCTTCGACTTTCTTCCTGCTCAAAAGTTGTTTTTGGGTACGTTCCAAATAGGTGTTAAACAGATATCCTTCAATATCTTCAATTTTTTCACCCTCAACCGGGGTGAAAGAAGGGGCCTCAAGTGCGGTCAGTTTTACCCCCGGTTTGATCTCCCGGTAAGAGCTCATAATATCAACATGCCGAAGAGCATCTAAGATCACACCTTCTTCATCGAGTAAGATCGCATTAGTATATTTACCGGTAAACTCGAGCTGTAAAAAGACCTTAGAAGATTTATACGCACCCGATTGACTTATCTCAAACTTCAAGACCTTATCACTGTTTACGATTTCCATACGAAGTATTTCACTTCGTGAAAGATACTTGTGCAAAAGAACATCAAAGGGTGCTTGATAATGCTTAACGCGCACAGAGTCTTTGCGCTTGTAGATAGCGGAGTTTCCTTTTTGAAGATCAAAGTAGATATCATCTTTACGGTCAAAAGATATTTTAATGATGTTGTCACCTACCCTATGTGCGGTAGAGATACGTTTAAACTGTTTTAAGTAGTCAACGATTTGTTTAAATTCATAAAATTTCATAGCAACATTTTAGCATAAGCACCAATAAAAACTCTTTGCGCTATAATCGCGACATTAAAAAGGGTATATACCCGTATAGAAGGTAAATTATGGGACAAACCATAACTGAAAAAATATTTTCTGATCACGTAGGTAGAGAAGTTTACGCAGGCGAGATCATTCGCTCAAACATAGATATGATTATTGGTAATGACATTACAACACCGATTTCAATTAAAGCATTTGAAGAGAGCGGTGCTAAGTCTCTGGCAAATCCAGATGGCTTTGCTCTTGTTCTTGATCACTTTATTCCGGCAAAAGACATCGCCTCTGCCAATCAGGCAAAAATCTCTAGAGAGTTTGCATACAAGCATGATCTAAAAAACTATTTTGATGAAAAAGACATGGGTATCGAACATGCACTTCTTCCTGAAAAAGGTCTCGTAGTCCCGGGCGATGTTATCATCGGTGCTGATTCACATACCTGTACACATGGTGCTCTTGGTGCATTTTCAACAGGTATGGGCTCAACTGATTTAGCCTTTGGAATGATCACGGGCGGAAACTGGTTCAAGGTTCCTGAGTCAATTAAAGTGATCTTTAGCGGGGAACTTCAGCCTTTCGTATATGGAAAAGACCTTATCCTTGAAGTCATCCGTCAAATAGGTGTGGATGGTGCTCTTTATCAGGCTCTTGAATTTACAGGTTCGACGATTGACTCATTAGACATGGACAGCCGTTTTTCTTTATGTAATATGGCGATTGAGGCCGGTGCAAAATCTGGTATTATCGCTGTAGATGACATCACAAGAGAATTCTTATCAACAAAAGATCTGGCCCGTCCTTCAAAAGAGTTTTATTCAGATGAAGATGCTAAGTACGTTAAAACGATAGAGATTGATGTCTCTAAACTTGAAGCTGTTATTGCCTACCCTTCGCTTCCGTCAAACGGCAAACCTCTTAGTACTGCTGTTTCAGACAAGATTGCCGTTGATCAGGTGTTTATCGGTTCATGTACAAACGGCCGCCTGTCTGACCTTAAGATCGCGGCTGAGATCATGAAAGGAAAACGCGTAGCAAAACGTACCCGTATGATCATTACGCCGGCGACACAAAAGATCTTAAAAGATGCAGAAAAGCTTGGCTATATTGAGATCTTGATTGACGCAGGAGCTGTTGTCTCAAATCCAACATGCGGTGCCTGTCTAGGCGGGTATATGGGAATTCTTGGTGATGGGGAAGTCGCCATTGCCACGACCAACCGTAACTTTGTAGGGCGTATGGGAGCCAGATCATCAGGGATTTATCTTGCAAACTCTGCTGTTGCTGCCGCTTCTGCCATTACAGGCTTTATCACGGATCCCCAATCCGTTGACAAAGACTAGGCGCAAATCACCTTATTGCGGCCAGATTCTTTAGCCCTATAAAGAGCCTGGTCTGCTTTCTTGATCAGATCATCTATACTTAAACCTTCTTCAATCTCGCATACGCCAAATGAAGCCGTAACACTTCTGTTTTCTATCTTAATATTTTCTTCCATACTGACACGAATACGCTCAGCAATGTGCGTTGCAGAAACAGCATTCGTCTGAGGAAGTATGATAACAAACTCCTCCCCGCCGTAACGTGCAGCCGTATCTACCTCTCGAATACAATCAAGTATCAGATTAGAGACTAAAATCAATATCTCATCGCCCTTTTGATGACCGTAACTATCATTCACCTCTTTAAACCTATCCACATCGATGATAACAAAAGAGAAAACCTCTTTTTGTCGTTTGTAACGCGCATGCAGGTATTCCAACTGTGTCATTAAAGCAGCTCTGTTGTTCAACCCTGTTAAATGATCGGTTGAAGCTTCAATCTCTTTTTCTCTGTATAAGACTTCTAAGTCTTTATTTGCTTCTTGCAGCATTGCACTTTGCTGAGATATGACTTCTTGATACTTTCTATTCGTCTGTACATAGATGATGACAAAAAAACTTATTAAAGCCTGTGTGCTTACCAGCTTAAAAACTTCCATATAGGTAAAACTTGATGTACCCGCATTCGTCAAACTTACATATAAAAAAGATCCACCCAAAAGAGTTGCCAGAAACACCACTTCTTTTATGGGACGTAATATACCCGCAATAATAGGTAAGAATATAAACAAGACACTGCTCTCGATACTACTTTCATTATACAAGAGGTTCCAGTAAATAGGCAAAGACATAACAAAGATAAAGACACGTGTCGAAAAGACATATCCGAGTGTTTGATTAAGCGTAAAATATAAAAGTGCCATACTGATAAGAGCGAAAGAGACTTCCAAAAAAGCCAAAGTCTTAGAATGAAAGAACCCGTCAAATCCTGCCATTAAAAAGGCCAAAATCACCACACCTTTAAGCATTAAGCGAAAAACTGTTTTCTCAATCTCCCCATCTTCAAACCACGTCAAAAAGTTTTTCATAATATTCCATTGTGTTTTCTTACCCTCAATAATAGCATGAATATCTCAACAGCGCCACACTTTAAGTCATTTTTCACTGTTTGCAAGAGATAGTAATACAGTTCGTTAATGATTAAATACATTGATAATAAGCATTATAACCCTTGATTAGCATATTTCCACTATAATCATATGTATATATGTTAAAGGATATTTATGAAAGTTAATGGTCTCATGATTTTGAGTACAACTATCGTTTTCTTTGCTTCATGTGGGGGAGGAGAGAACAAAGGCAGTGCACCCGCCTCTTTTTTTAACAACGGCGATGTTCCAAGCATAAGCCCCTCCCCTCAAAGTTCTGAAGAGATCATTTCATTGGTACAAAATACGCCTGCATTAGCTTTCGAGACGATTGACGCCAATATCAAGTTAAGTGTTGGCTATGGAGGTATTAAACAGGGTGTTGATGCCAATGGAAAGCGTGTTTTCTTGATGGGTTCGCACAAAAAAAATTATGCAGAGCACAATATGTTCTTTTGCCATGAGTCAGATTTAAGCTGTACCAGGCTCGTTGACGATACGGGTGAACAACATCTCGGTTCCATCGGTGAGTTTTATGATGGTAAGATCTGGATAAACACCTTAGACAAGACCGTTGATACTGCTGGAGGAATCTTTGGTTCCACTTTAAATTATTATGATGTGAATACAAGAACTTATCATAAAAGAGTCGTTGACTTAACAGGACTCAATGGTGAGACAAGAACGATGTCTTTAGGCAGCGATAAAAAATTATACATCGGTGGTACAAATTTTTCAAGTGTGCCCCATTATGCTTCCGTCGCTTATCTTAACCCCAAAGATCTAAGTGATTATCATTTATACACTAATTATTTTACAGAAGCAGCTGTTGACAGAGCAAGAAGCGTTGCAGCCGATGATGACTATATTTATCAAGTCGTAGGAGACAGTCCTTTTTATCTGTTGGCTATTAACAAGGCCACAGGTGTAGGAAGTAAATTGAATGAAAGTACAGATGGAAAAGTCATTCAACTAGAAGATGGGGTCTCGTTTGAATATACCGATAATGGCGTCAAGACATATCACTATCTCTATCAAGGCGCATTAAGCACCGGCTCGGACAATATCTCAAATATCTCCGTTCCTTGGTATGATCCGCTTACAACACCTCCCAATCATCAAGGTGGGTATTGGGCACAAAAAGGAAATTATTATTTAGAATATAACACGACGGGTTATGAGAAAGCTTCTTATAATACCCAAAACATGCCGACTACTGTTCAAAATGCATCCGGTACAAACCGTTTTAATTTTGTTGCTACTGCTGAAGGAAGAGATATACCCTTTATCATCACAAATATTGATCTTTATTCTCAAGACGTTACCCGTGTTACGACCTTGAGCGATGGTAATATCTTAGTTAGAGGCGTTGCCTACTCCGGTATATCTCTTTTAAACACCTTGAGCGATACTGCTTCTTACATAGGAGCTACCGGATTTTCCCCTTCTGTCATGGAGGAGTTTTATGATTATTCTAAAAATAAAACACAGGTCATGTTTGAAGGATATCCCTCTGTCAATGCCACTATTTATGATCCAAGTGAGTATATATCAAGTGCTAATACAGATCCGTTAGGCTACCTAAGAAGTACCAAGGATATAAATTGTATTACGGATTGCTTAACTGCAGATATTGATATGCACAGGGCCTTGGAAATGGAACAAATAGATAAAACACTCTATTTTGCAGCAATGCAGTATAGATCAGGGGTTTCAGGCGGCCTTATTTGGTATAACACGCAAACAAAAGAGAAAAAAGCTATCTCTGAGGGTCTGTTTAACAACTATCAAACACGCTCCTTGATTCAAATGAATAACAAATTGATCATAGCAACACAGGCCGTGGACAACACGGAATATGGCGGATCGCCTCGTCCTGCAACCCCAAAAATATTTGTGTTTGACCCCCTTACTGAAAAAATCACTAAAGAATACACCCCTTTAGTAGGTTTAGACGCCGTTGATGCCGGTCGTATTGAAAGTATAGACGGAAGGCATATAATCGGAATAACGAATGACCAAGCCTTTAATGGAAATACACAAGCGACAAAAACATTTGTTTATATCATTGACACCTACACGGATGAGATTGTAATGAAAAAGACTATCAATATGATGAATAATATGTTGGTCACTCCTGAAGGAAGCAGTAGGAACCGTAATTATGAGTTTAAACTACATAATGATGCTATTTACACATATATAAGTTCACGTACACTTATTAAAATTAACCTTAATGGCGAAATAACACCTGTATCTTTGTTACCCGTTCAAGGCAATCTTACTTTCTCAAATAATACAGCTTATTTTGCCGTTGGAACGAATATCCTAAAAATGAACCTACCATAGAGTTTATATTCTAAGTACAAGAGATATCCCTCTCTTGTACTTACAACATTTTGCGCCTATCTTTTTTTTTATGCAAGTCTACTGTATAATTTATTCAGACTAAACCTGAATTACATTATTAAGAAAGAAAAAAATGAACTTAACGCATTTAGATGAAAATGACAGACCAAAGATGGTTGATGTTTCGGCCAAAGAGCAAACAACGCGCGTGGCTGTTGCAAGTGGAATAATTTCAATGAGCCAAGAAGCTTATGACGCTATCATGGCAAATAAGACAAAAAAGGGGCCTGTGATACAGACGGCTGTTATTGCTGCGATCATGGGTGTTAAAAAGACTTCAGAACTTATTCCAATGTGTCATCCTCTGAATCTTTCCGGCATCAACTGTGATATAGACGAACTTCCGGAACTTCCCGGTTTCAAGCTTTATGTCACGGCGAAACTTACAGGTCAGACAGGCGTTGAGATGGAAGCATTAACGGGCACAAGCATCGGTCTTTTAACAATCTATGATATGGTTAAGGCTATAGACAAGAGCATGGTTATCTCTCATGTGCAACTTGAGTCAAAAGAAGGAGGCAAAAGTGGTGAATTTAAACGAAACGGATAAAAAAGTTGAAATAGATTATCCTTGCAGTTGGCAATATAAGGTTATTACGGAACATCATGAGCATACCAAAGAGGCTGTACTGGATGTGATAAATGAGCGTTTTCATACCCTGACACATTCCAATAATTCTAAAAATGGAAAATATGTCAGCATGAATTTAGAACTTTTAGTGCAGAATGAAGACGACAGAACATTTATTTTTGAAGCATTAAAGGCCCACCACAAAGTAAAAATGGTTCTTTAGAAACCCGTACAAATTTCGGCTTAAGGTGAAGTCAAAAAGTAACATAAAAGGAAAATTATGAATGATGAAAAATTAGAACGTGATTTACTAGACAAATGTATGAAGCTTGAAGGCCTTGATGAGGACAAACAGAAAAAAGAGATCAGTTCTGTTTTGAATCATCTTGAAAAAGAGTGGCATGCAGATATAGCAAATATAGGAAATACCGAACTTTCTGCTTTTTGCTCATCCGTCATATCCCAATCGACCAAATCTTTAAGCACTGAGCTTGAAGAACTTCTTTTGCAAAAGGAGCGTATTGAGCGACAACTCGATAAAAAATCACATGAACTTCAAAGCCAAAAACATGCTCTGTTTACAATGATGGAAGAGTTGATAACCGAAAAAGGTGCAAAGACTGAGACAATATCTAAGCTGCATAGCTTGGAACTTCAGCATATGGATCTACTGACCCTCTTAGAAGAGATGGTAGAGTCTGCCATTATCACTACCCTGGAAAAAGGCTCCAACATAGAAGAGACGATTGAAGAACTCGCCAAAGAGATCACCCTTCAAACACTTGATGAGGGCATCTTGTCTGCAATTCGAATCCGTCATATCATTTCAACCGTATTACAAACAGCCATTACCGTAGCCGAAGCAAGTCCAAACTCTGCAGGCGTTATACTCGAGGGGACCATCAAAGGTATGAGGACCGGTCTTGTTCGTGCGCTTGACCGATTTAAGCAGAAGTTCTTATTTACACCTGACGAGGCGAAACTTTACCTGATTGATGACCCAAAGTCCTTATATAATGAGCTTCATCATACAGACGCACTCTTCCTTCAGACGATTGAAGCCCTGGCCACACAAAGCTCACCAAGTATCAAAGCAGAATTGGAAAATATCTTAGCTGACATCCGTTATGATATGGAAGAACTTGCACTGATCTCTAAAGAGACTTTAGAGATCCTGGGAGACAAGCTTTCAGTGTTTGCTAAAGAAGCCATGCAAAGATCTTCACATATCCTTAGATCCAAACAAGCCCAAGAAGCGAAAAAGATGGGTGTTCACGCTTGGAGTGTCGCGCGAAATGTACTTGATGGAGCGATTAAGGGTGCTAAAGATGCTATTGATAAAAAGTAGCGCTTAATAGCGCTTCTTCTTATTTTCAGAAGGCCTTCTTTTAGGTCTTCTATCATTTCTTTGCTCACTGCTTAAGTGACGTTTTTGCCTAAAACAGGTATTGCAGATCGCATGTTTAGAATCCAGGGCAAGAGGCTTTGTACAGATCTTGCAACGCGGTACAAATTGTGCATTTTTCAGCGTGCTTTCTATATACTTGTTGAGTTTACCTCTTGCCTCTCTTGCCTTCTCCGGCTCTGTAAATATCTCAGGAAACCTATAATTTAACCATAAGTATAAAGAGACCTCTTTGACAAGGTCTTCTATATGAAGAAGTGTTTCCATCGACTCGGCATACTCCCCATGTATTTTACTCTCCACATAAGGAACAGGTTTTTGCGACTGCATATGCGCAATGTAAGAAGAGAAGACCTCCACAAGATAAGGAGACTGTGTTGATAAAGGGGCACAGGCCATATGATATTTTGAACTTAGCTCCAGTTCGTATTGGTCTGTGTAGCGCGCCACCTCAATTAGACTCTCGAGGTTTGCCACTCTAAAAGGACCGTCAAAGGTCATATGTTTAATAAAAAAGTGAAGGATCTCTTCCAAGTCGTTCGTCTCAAGGATCTTTCCAACAAGCAGGATATGCTCAAGGTTTGCCATCACATTCAAAGGGAGTGATATAGACTTCAACTCTTTATGAAACTGTGCATGCACCGTTTGCAATACGTTCGGATTGAGTGCGCCTACAAAACCGTGTTCTTCCATACCAAAACGGCCTGCTCTGCCCGCAATCTGTATCACTTCCGAAGGCTCCAGTGTACGGCGTCTCACCCCGTCAAACTTCGTGTCCTTGGAAAACAGGATCGTCTTTATAGGCAGGTTTAGTCCCATCGAGATCGCGTCCGTTGCGACCAATACTTCCGTCTCCCCTTCTCTAAAACGTCTGGCTTCCTCCCGTCTGACCTCAGGCGAAAGATTTCCGTACACAACAGAGACCTTATAATGTCGACTAAGTTGCTGTTTGAGCTGAAGCACATCTTTTCGTGAAAAAGCTATCACCGCTGTCTGCGGTTCAATAGCACCAATAGGAGTCGCCTGCTTCATAACGGACAGAGGATTTTTACGCTCGAAATAAATTACTTCCAACTCTTCATCCAGCCATTGTGCCAAGGCTTCAATCGCTTCAAGTGCATCCATAGAACCTGTCATATAGACTTCTTTAGCCGGCGCACCGATAATCGCATTTGCCCAGGCCCAGCCACGGTCTCTGTCGCTTAGCATCTGAACTTCATCAATCACGCAGACGTCAACATCAATGTTGAAGTTAAGCATCTCTATCGTTGAACTGATGTGAGTAGCATACTCATCAACGATCTGTTCTTCTCCCGTAATCAAAGAGGCCGCTGTTCCATCGGCTTTCAAGTTTTCATACCCTTCCAATGCAAGAAGCCGCAGCGGGGCAAGATAATATCCCGTATCCGCTTTCTCAAGAGCTTTCATTGCAGCATAGGTCTTTCCGCTGTTTGTAGGTCCCACATGAAAGATAAGTTTGCGCTTAAGTTCTCTGGCAACGGGGAAGAGGTTTTTAAAATCACGAATAGTCCTTGCCAGCAAGGCTTCTCTCTGTTTTTTCAACTTAAGTTTTTCTATACTCTTGTTAAAATTATAAAGTATGCGTCTTGCGGTCTTAGGAGATATATGAAGGTCATGTACTTTACCCTCAAGCTCTTCCATCACAAAAGAGACAATCTCCTTTCTCTCAAAACCCAAGATAGCAGCAGAATGCGTGCAATCCTCTATTAGAGTTTCTAGCTCTTCTTTAAACGCACTTTCCAACACCTCATTATGTAAAGAAAAGTCATCATCAAAATTGATCTCTTTTCCCTCCCAAAGCCTTGGAATAAACTCTTTTAGAGGGACTTCGGAAAGTGCCTCATATTTCAGCCCGTGGCCTTCATACTCAAAGACGGACTCTTTATGCATAATCAGGTTATAATCCATAAGCTGCAAAGACTGCATTTTGAAATGCCGTTGAAAGACAGCTTTTAAAGTCTTTTCGCTCAGAGGTGTAAACTGAAAAATATTTTCCGGGGGCATCGTCTTAAGGGCTTGCAAAACTTCTGCATCGCTTAGATAGACATGAGGATGTCCAAGAGAAGAGACAAAAGTATCCGCCTCTTCCTGTTTCATCTTGATATGCTTATTTTTTTCCTGCATAAGATCAGCTCTTAGATCATCAACATCAGACTCTTCTAACATTTCGTAAGGAAGAGGCTCTGTGCGCACTTGCAATATCTTCGTAAAACTCTCACCTGCATACCTAAAGTTAATAGGGGTAAAGAATTCTAAGGCATTTTCATCTGTAAAGCTCACTTCTAATATCTTTTCTAAGAGCTGAAGTTTCTTTGCAAGGCGCATCTGATATAACACTTTTTCCATCTTGGGTAAAGAGATACGTTTAGTACGCTCATTCATAAAGTGGGTATGCAGATCTTTGGCTTCTTGGGGACTCAGATCCATCTGATCCAAAAAGCTGTTGATCTTTTCTGTCTTGTCCGAAGATTGGTGCTTCTCGCCGCTTCCCGTAAATATTTGACCCAGATCTTTAAAATAACTAACGATATGCTGGCGGGGTTCAATGTCTGCCTCAGACCAAATACGCCTAAACGCACGGACCAAGGCATCTGAACCAAGGTCTTGTTTTTTAAGCCCTATACTCTGAGCAAGTTCAATAAGTTTATCATGAGGAACCCTCAGTATTCCCTCATCAAATCCATCTCCGTCAAAATAGATACGAATAAGTTGATTATATTTAGTAAGTTTTTTTGTCTTTTTTGCCATATGATATAGTAGCTAAATTTGTATTTGTTAAAGCTCTAACATACTGTAACACATCTCTAAAAAGTGCCTTAATCCATCCTTCTAAACTTATGGCTTTATTTAACTTTCTTTCTTTATAAAGTAAAAAAAGATATTCTTCCCCCATGAAAAATGAATTTCCTAACGAATGGACGCAAGAAGAGTTTTTGCGCAATAAGATAAAACTGGAGAAAGAGGGTGTCAAAGTCCTGCTTATCGACACTATTTTAAACCCGATTGAGTATGCACAGACTGTGACTTACAACCCCGTTTTACTTAAGGATGAACCGGAGGGTTCTGTTTTTGTATTTTATTGTGACAGCGGAAAAGCCACTATGG
>Ga0316207_10004170_pt1 | contig 12763 bp, 12 predicted proteins | sample 6weekpyrite_MG_FD_204943 | JGI IMG/M metagenome (GOLD analysis project Ga0316207, IMG submission 204943) | Microbial mat bacterial communities from mineral coupon in-situ incubated in ocean water Damariscotta River, Maine, United States -... | ecosystem: Environmental > Aquatic > Marine >... | reverse complement strand
TTGACCAATTCTTGGGAACTACACCGGCAAACGGTTTAGTAGATACTACAGTTTCAGCAGTGTATAAAGCTAAAGGGTTTGGTAAATTAGCTGCAATTCACCATACATTTACAGCAGATACAGGAGTGAATGATTATGGTTCAGAAATCGATATAGTATATACTAACAAAGTCCCTTCAGTAAAAGGACTATCATATTTACTAAAATATGCTGATTTTTCTGCAGATGCAAATGGCGGAAAAGTTGATACAACAAAAGTATGGGCAAGTTTAGCTTATGCTTTTAAATCAAAATAGTCGAAACCTTCGGGTTTCACTAACTACTACGCACCCTCATGGTTAAAAATTAACCATTTATCTTTTTTAAAAATGATTAATTTTTAACCAGTAATTACAAGACATTTTTCCATAATTTATTTATAATATCATCAATTAAACAAAGGATTAGGTTATGAAGTTAGGAGAACTAAAGACAGCAGGGCATTTACCAACGCTTATTGCTGCTTTTTTATATTTCGATTTTAGTTTTATGGTGTGGACGATGATGGGTCCACTTTCAACAGAGTTAGCAGAGGCTTTAAAGCTTTCAAGTGACTTTATTATGACTCCTGGTCAAAAAGCGACACTTTTAGCACTGCCTATTCTTTCAGGAGCACTGCTTAGAATCTTACTAGGATTTGGTGTGGATAAACTTGGTGCTAAGAAAACAGCACTTATCTCTCAAGCAGTTGTTATCTCAGTGCTTTTTTACACATACTTTAATGCGACAACGATTACCTATAATGAGCTTTTAGTGGTTGCTTTAGGACTTGGTTTTGCAGGGGCATCTTTCGCCGTAGCTTTACCACAAGCAGGTCAATGGTATCCACCACGTCTTCAAGGTCTGGTTTTAGGACTTGCAGGTGCAGGTAACATCGGTGTGGTCATCGATTTTCTTTTTGCTCCTAAGATCGCTCAGATTTGGGGATGGGATATGGTGTTTCTAGTAGGTGCTGTTTTATCAAGCTTTATCTTTGTAGTCTATATGTTTATGGCTAAAGATGCTCCAGAAGATGTTTACAAAGCTAACCCTAAAAAACTCTCTGATTATGGAAAACTACTTAAAGATAAAGATACATGGTGGTTTGCACTCTTTTATGCAGTAAGTTTTGGTGGATTTGTTGGATTTGCAAACTATATGAAAGTCTATTTAACAGGAACTTACTCTCCTGAGTTATTAGATCTGGGCGTTAACCTTTTTGGAGAAGACCCTGATCATGCTGTTAAGATTGCGACAGGTTACTTTGGAGCTTTAACGATCTTTGCTGGAGCAGTTTTACGCCCTGTTGGTGGAGCAGTAGCAGATAAGATGGGTGGTATTAAATCACTTTATATCTTCTTTGGAGCGGTAGCTGCTCTAGCTGTGCTTAATGCTTCAGTTCATTTACCATTTGCTGTAGCAATTTTAGTCTTGTTTGTCATTATGGCAAGTCTAGGTATGGCTAATGGTGCAGTATTTCAACTCGTACCACAACGTTTTGGTAGAGATATGGGTATCATGACAGGTATTATTGGAGCAGCAGGTGGTTTAGGTGGTACAGCCTTGATTAAAACTCTGGGTTGGTCTAAGGGTACATCAGGTGATTATGTGTTAGGATTCTTCCTATTTGCAGCGGTTGTCTTAGTTGCTATTGCAGGGATTTCTATGGTAAAAACACGTTGGAGAACAACATGGGGTGTGAATGTAAATGCTAAAATCTAACGATTTTGTTAGGGTCAACAGCTTTGGTCTTGCCAAAAGGCAAGAAGAGCTTAGTGATGACTACTTTGAGGTTCGTATCTTTGAGGACCTTGTAGTTGCTGTCGTTGCAGATGGTGTAGGTTCGGCTCTAGAGGGTCGAACTGCGGCTAAACGTACCGTTGAAGCACTACAAAAAAACTTTAAAATCCGTCCAAACTCATGGACGATACAAAAATCCCTTGATAATTTTATTACCTCTATTAATCATATACTCTATCAAGAGTCATTAGATACCTATAACTATACAGAACTGGTAACCACTTTGGCTATTGTTGTCATAGATAGAGATAGACTTTATGGTGCTAACGTAGGTGATTCACGTATCTATGTTAAACGTGACCAAAGTCTGCATAAACTCTCTAAAGATCATAATCTTAACCAAAAAGATATGACGCATGTATTGACCAAAGCTATAGGCCTAGCAGATGAAGTGGAGCCCTATTTTTTTGAGTATGAATTAGAAAATAATGATAAAGTACTTCTTTGTAGTGATGGTCTATATAATGAATTAAGTGATGAAAAACTTATGACGGGTATTGACTTAGGTGCCAAGCATCTTGTTAACCAAGCTTTAAAAGAGCAGTCAAATAGTGAACTGCCTGATGATAGTTCTGCTGTAGTCATTGATATTTTAGGATTTGATAAAAAAATACGAAGTTCTGATGTCTTAGAACTTATTAATCCTAGTAAACTAAATGTGGGAGATGTCATAGATGGTTATGAACTCTTAGAGTCATTAATTCAAAATGATAGAACATGGAAGGTCTCTAAAGCTGGAAACTTCTATGTTATGAAGTTTGTACCCTTAGAAGCACTTGATGATAAACGTATCCATGACCTATTTATTACTGAAGTATGGAATGCTAAACGACTAAAAGCTGGCTTTTTTGTGAAAGCAGTGGTACCTAAAAAACGGACCCATCGCTATTATATTATGGCTTATATTGATGGTGAAAATCTACAGCAGCGACTTAAAAAACGACCCGTTTCTATCGACGAAGCTATAGAGATCAGTAAATACCTTTTAAAAGCATCTCAGTTTTTAACCAAGTTTAATCTATTACATGGTGATATCAAACCAGAGAACATTATGGTCAGTTTTAGACATGATAAGCCTGTCTATAAGTTAATTGATTTTGGTTCTATTGTTGAAAGTTTTGCTATTGTCAATAAGGCTGGGACACCATCTTATCTTGCGCCAGAACGTTTTTATGGAGATGCCATTTGTGAGCAGACAGAGATTTATGCTATTGGAGTAACGCTTTATGAGTGTCTCTCTAAAAAGTTTCCTTTTGGTGAGATTGAACCTTTTCAGACACCAAGCTTCTCTAAACCGCCTAAAAATCCACAAGCTTTAAATAAAAACATACCTGATTGGCTAGAGAGTGTTATCCTACGTTCTATTAGTAAAGATACCAATATAAGATATAAAAATTTCTCTGAAATGCTCTATGATCTAGAACACCCAGATATGGTAAAACCTTTTTATAGCGCCCAAAGTTCACTATTAGAGAGAGATCCACTAAAGTTTTATAAAATAGGCTTTTTGCTCTCTGCTGTTGCGAATGTCGTTTTGATGATAAAGCTCTTCTCCTAAATGCAAGTCGATCAAAATTCTCTGATTCAGCTCTTTTCTGATAAAAGTCTAAATGATAGGTTGGATATATTTTATCAAATATATGGAGTTAGTATTCGAAGTGAATATCGTTTAGAAGACGAAGATATCGTTGATTTAGATTGGGAACCTTTCGGTTGTGTCATCACCTTAGTTAATGATGAGGTTGATCAAGTAAGACTAAATAGTTTAGAAGATCATCATAAAGCTATTTTATCTTGGATCGATAGTATACGTAAAAATACCTACGAAACTATCAATGAAGGATGTTGTCAAATATGTTTTGAATTGAGAGATGATAATCTCTTGGAGAGTGTTGTCATAAAGAGAGCCATTTAAGGTATCTATATCTTTTGAAAACTGTAAACTTTGTGATAATTATCAAGATAAGCTATAATAAGTTTACTGTTAGATACAGAAAATAACAGCTCTAAAATAAAAAAGAAAAATTAACGGAAATTGTGTTAGGTTAATTTAAAGTTTTTAGATATAATTTCGGAAAAATTTAACAAGGAATTATTCATGGGTTTACCTCAACCAGCCTTTTATATCTTTAAATGCCAACAATCGGCACCTGCACAGATGCCTGGAAAACCTTCTTGTGTTACAGCAGATACACAGGATCTTTTTCAATATATGGCACAACTTCTTATGCAAAAGGGGATCATGCCAACGGTTACTCCAATTCAAACTGGATGTATGAACCGTTGTAATGCGGGTCCAATTATGCTAGTAGAGCCAGGACACACTATGTATGCACAATTGACAAAAGAGAAAATCGAGCGTATCATTGATGAGCACATTATCGGCGGTAATGTAGTAGATGAATATTTAATAGATAGCGAACTGTGGGATGAAGCGATCTCTCCAGAAGCTATGATGAAGCAGATGGGACGATAAATTATGACTATTGAGATGTTACATAGTAAAATCCACCGTGCGACAGTTACGGATGCGAATTTAAACTATGTTGGATCGATTACTATTGATCAAGACTTATTAGATGCCACGGGAATGCGTGTGGGTCAAAAGGTAGAAATTCTTAACATTAATAATGGAGAACGTTTTTCTACTTACATCATCTTAGGTGAGCGTGGTAAACGTGATATCTGTCTTAATGGAGCTGCGGCTCGTAAAGTACAAAAAGATGATAAAGTGATTATTGTTGCCTATGCAACCTATCACGAAAATGAATTAACAGACTATAAGCCAAAAGTAGTTCTTGTTGATGACAATAATGATATTACAGAAGTTTTAGACCACATATAATGTTTGAAAACTTCAATATGGGAGATATGAGCAAAATGCTGGAAGAGATGCAGAAAAATGCATCTAAAGTTCAGCAAGAGAGCGAATCTCACGTATTTACTACCAAAAGTGGTGGGGGCCTTATTGAGATCTCCATGAACGGTAAAGGAGAAGTTATCGATTTAAACATTGATGATTCACTTTTAGAAGATAAAGATACCTTACAAATTTTACTTATGTCATCTATTACGGATGTTTTTAAGATGATAGAAGCAGATAAAAAAAATCAAGCCATGAATATGATGGGTGGATTAAACCCTTTTGGAAGTAAGTAGTGCTTCGTTTAGCATCACTTTATTTATTTCTAGCTTTTATCACTTTAGCCTATGCAGCTGATTTTAATCACTGTCACCAAGAAGTCAAAAAATCTTATAAATTTTCTCAGGGTTCTCACTACTATCATACAACCTATGGTTGGTTGGTTCATTCAAAAAAACCTGTTAAAGACTTTGCTTTTAGTGAACCTCTGTTAGGGCTGTATCTACTCAAAAAAGATAAACTTCCTAAGTTAAAGATTTTAAACAGATATCCTAATGATGTCGCATCAATATCTTTTGAGGCGAAGTTACCGAATCGCCTTTTAAATGAAGGTCTTGGTATTGATAGATTGGCACGTTTAAAATATAAAAGCTTTGAAGGTGCAGGTATTTTTGGAGCGTGTTGTACATTGCGTGGTATTAATACCCTTGAGGGTGTAGTGACGTCGGATTATATATTACGTTTTATACGAGATAAGAAGCGTTTTGCCTCTGCAGGTGTAAGATTTAAGATAATGAATGGAAAAATAGTAGTGGCAGCCATCAATCCATTTTTTGCATCCAATCCCTTTAAAGTAGGAGATGAGATTCTCTACTTTGATGGATATAAGCTCTCTTTAGAGACATTGACTAAAAGAATTCTTTTTTCTACTGTTGGATCAAAGCACTTTTTTCGCGTGAAACGAAAAGGGAAAATGGTTAAAGTTGCCATCTTCTTTAAAGAGCGTTTAGGTGGTGCTATTTTAGCAGATACCTATTTAGAACATTATGGTTTTCAGTTTAACCCAAATCTTGAGATCGTTAGTGTTAGAAAAAATAGTATCGTAGGTAAACTAGGTCTCTTACCTGGCGATAGATTGACTTCGATTAATAACATCTCTGTAAAAAACGATGAGGATATTCGAGCTTTATTAAGCCAAGGTATTCAAAAAGAGACTATGCGTCTCCTGCTTGAGAGAAAAGGGTTACAGTTTAATATCTATCTTCCAAGCAATATTATGTTAACATTATAAAAATCAAATATATAGAAGAATATGCAAAAATTTGAATCATTTTTAACCCAGAATTTACCACAGGTGAAGAGCTTTCATCCTCACTATGATAAAGCTATTCATACTATGATGCATAGTGGTGGGAAACGTTTTAGACCAGCTTTGCTTCTTGCAGTAGTAAGAGCCTTTGAACCTCTTTTAGTGGAGAGTGCTTATGTTCCTGCATTGGCTATCGAATCACTTCATACCTATTCACTTATTCATGATGATCTTCCTTGTATGGATGATGCTGATTTAAGACGCGGTATTGAAACCTTACATATTACCTATGATGAAGTAACAGCCGTACTGGCTGGAGATGCACTTAATACTTATGCATTTGAGCTTCTATCTGAGGCAGCGTTTTCAGCTCAAACTCGTATAGATCTCGTGGCATCACTTTCTAAAAATGGTGGTCTTTCTGGCATGGTTCTAGGACAGGCTATTGATTGCCATTTTGAAAATATTGTTTTAGAGCTAGATGAGCTTAAAACTTTACATATAAATAAAACGGCTAAACTCATTGCTGCATCTTTAGAGATGGGTGCTATTATTGTAGATGATAAAAAACTTCAGAAAGAACTTTTTGATTTTGGAATTGACCTAGGTTTGCTCTTTCAAATTCAAGATGATATACTTGATGTTACACAAACTAGTGAAGAAGCTGGAAAGACTACAGCTAATGATGGCGATAAAAATAGCTTCGTTAACCTCTTAGGTTTAGAAGAAGCGATAAAAAGTGCAGACTCTTTGGCTTTGACTTTAAGTCAACAGCTAGACGATTTCGACCCAAGACTTCAGACAGAACTCAAACCTATATTAGAAAAATATTTTAACAGACACAAAGGATAAGACAGTGGATACAACAATGATGAGTAAAATGGCTAACACCATTAGATTTTTAGCAGCAGATATGGTACAAAAGGCAAATTCAGGTCACCCGGGTGCTCCAATGGGTCTAGCTGATATTGCAACAGTATTAAGCTCTCATCTAAAACACAATCCTAAAAATCCTAAATGGTTAAATCGTGACCGTTTAGTTTTTTCAGGAGGTCATGCTACTGGACTTATCTATTCACTTTACTACCTTTGGGGTTATGGTCTAGAGATCGAGGATTTAAAACAGTTCCGTCAATTTGACTCAAAAACTCCTGGACATCCAGAGTATGCTCATACTGAAGGTATTGAGATCACTACAGGTCCTTTAGGTCAGGGTGTGGCTAATGCTGTTGGTTTTTCAATGGCCAGTAAATATATGGGAGCGCAATTAAATGCTCCTGCAGCTGATCTAATCGATCACCATGTTTACTGTTTTTGTGGTGATGGAGATTTAGAAGAGGGTATTTCATATGAGGCAGCTTCTATTGCAGGCCATAACAAGTTAGATAATCTTATTGTTATTTACGATTCAAATAACATCACGATTGAAGGTTCTACTGATCTTTCTATCTCAGAAGATATCCGTGGACGTTTTGAATCACAAGCATGGAAAGTTTTAGAGATCGATGGTCATAACTTCCAAGAGATTGATGATGCTATCGTAGAAGCAAAAAAAGCTGATAGACCTGTTATTATTATCGCAAACACTGTTATCGCTAAGGGTGCGGATAAACTTGAAGGAACACACCACTCTCATGGTGCACCTTTAGGTGATGATGAGATCGCTGTAGCAAAAACAAAGGCTGGTTTTAATCCAGAGCTCAAATTCCATGTAGATGAAGATGTATTGACACGTTTTAGAACAGCTATTGATTTAGGTGACTTAGCAGAACGTGAGTGGAATCACTCTCTTAAAGAGATGCCATATGCCGAACAAAATGAAGCACTCACACAGTTTTTAAACCCAGACTTTAGTCGTATTCAATACCCTGAGTTTGATGGTGATGTAGCGACACGTGACTCTAATGGACAGATTATGAATGCAGTAGCACGTGCACTTCCTGGTTTCTTAGGTGGATCTGCAGATTTAGGACCATCTAATAAGACAACACTTAAAGATATGGGTGCTTTTCCAAAAGGTAAAAATATCTACTTTGGTATTCGTGAACATGCTATGGCAAGTATTACTAATGCGATGGCTTTATATGGTCCACTTATGCCGTTTTCAGCAACATTTTTTGTCTTCTCAGATTACCTTAAACCAGCGGTAAGAATAGCTGCACTTTCAGGTATCCAACAGTTCTTTATCTGGACACATGATAGTATCGGTGTTGGTGAAGATGGACCAACCCACCAACCAATCGAACACCTATCACAGTTTAGAGCTTTACCAAATATGTATGTTTTCCGTCCAGCTGATGGTTCAGAAAATATCGCTTCTTGGAAAAAAGCTTTAGAGATGACAAAATCTCCATCTGGATTTGTATGTTCTCGTCAAAAACTTCCAAAACTTCCTAATGGACCTTTAAAAGGTTCTATAGAACAAGGTGGTTATCTTTTAACTGAGACAGCAGGAGCTACAGTAACGCTTATGGCTTCTGGTTCAGAAGTAGGTGTTGCTATGGATACTCAAAAAGCTTTGGCAGATAAAGGTGTGAAAGCTAATGTGGTTTCTGTGCCTTGTTTTGACCTTTTAATCGAGCAAGACAAAGCTTATATCAACGATATTATCAATCCTGAGACTAAAGTATATGCAATTGAAGCAGCACGTGGTCTAGAGTGGTACCGTTTTGCTGATGAGATCATCAACATGGATACTTTTGGTGCTTCAGCTCCTGCTGGAGAGCTTTTTAAACATTTTGGTTTTGATGCGACTGCTATTACAAAGATGATAACTGCATAAATATCAAATACTCTCTCTAACTGTTTAGAGAACTTTTTTAACTATCTTCTTTTTTTGGCTATAATAACTTACAGTCAAAAAAGGATCTCACTTGAAAAAATTATTATTACTTCTATTAACAATGTCAATCTACGCTTTTGCAGCACCTTTTGCAGTTATTAATAAACTCGAAGGAACGGTAAAAGTTCAGCATAAGAACTCAATCAAAAAGTCAAAACTTAGTGTTGGGGCAACATTAGAACAAGGGGATACTGTTTTAACCTACCGTAGTGCTAAAGTAGTTATTACCATGAGTGATAAGACAAAGATAGTGGTTAATGAGTATGCAAAACTGCAGTTATTAACGAATGACGAGTATGCTCAAAGTGGTGGTAAAGTCTTTTTTAAAGTCACTAAACGCAAAGGCGGTAAGGGTCTGAAAGTCAAGACACCATTTGCTATCATCGGTGTAAAAGGTACACAATTTGTTGTAACTGATAATGATAAAGATAAATCCTTAGCTTTAAAAGAGGGCTTGGTTGGCGTAGATAATCCTCACGATAAAGAGTTTGCTCTTTTAGATAAAGATAAACTTGATGCTGCCCTAAGTGGTATGCCTGGTGGTCAAATGGCAGAGTTTGAACAGTATAAGAAAGATCTTATGGCAGAGTTTACCGAGTACAAAAAGTCTTTTGACTTACATCCTGGAAAAAAACTAAGCTTTAATGGTAATGCCGTAAGTCAATCATCTATTGATAGTAGTGATGACGCCATGTTTAAAGACTTTTCAAGTGATGCAGGTTTTCAAGCTATCTCTAATGAGTTAGATGAAGTCAATGCTGACGTACAATCTGCTGATGATCTGATGTCAGATAAATTCTTTAGTGACGATGAAAAGTAGCCAACTTAAACATCTTATTATAACGATAGTACTGGGGATAGTATTACTCTCTATATGGAAGTTTGAGATTCCTCCATTTCATGATCTCTCTTTACGTCTGGATGACGTTAACTTTAATTTAAATAAAAAAAAGCCTGATGATTCTATAGTTTTTATAGCTATTGATGAAAAAAGTGTCAATCATATCGGTCGTTGGCCTTGGGATCGGTCCGTCGTAGCCAAAGGACTCTCCTTTTTAACTGATGCCAAAGTGGTGATCTTCGATATGGTTTTTTCTGAACCAACTAATGAAGTATCTGATGCTAATTTAGGCGAAGCCATGGCAGAAGTTAATAGTATATGTGGATTTTTTCTGAGAGAAAAAGCTACCCAAGATTTAACAACATACCAACTTGACTCTTTAGCAGATTCAGAAGAGACTAACGACCTTAAAGCAAAAGATTATCAATTTCCTTATGGAAACTTTTTAGAGATCAATGTTGATAGTGTTAGGGATGGGTGTACTTTACAAGCTGCTTTTTCAACACTTAGAGACTCAGATCATCTTTTTAGACACTATCCTATTGCTTTTAAATATAAACAACTCTTTTATCCAACCTTAGGAACACAGGCCCTACGTCTAAGTTTAGATAAGCCTATTGTTAAGGCATCAGAACATTCTGTGGCTATTAATGATAGAGAGATCTATCTGAATAATGAGGGTTTTGCCCGTCTTAATTATTATCCGATGGAGAGTTATAAAAAAGTATCTTTTTATGATTTGGTTGAAGGAAAGATTGACCCTAAAGAGATTGAAGATAAATATGTTATCTTAGGTATTACCGAAGCAGGAGTAGAGGATGTGAGGGCAACACCTATTGGCGCTATACCTGGCCCAATACTACACTACACTTTTTTATCTAACTATCTTAATGATGATCTGTTGACTTCATATGAAGACTTAGTTCTTGTGTTAGCGTTACTTTTCCTCTTTTTACCTTTTTTCCTGCACTTTTTTGCTAAAACAATCATCACCAGAGGTATTATTTATACTCTGATTACCATTATTTTCATCTTGATTACTAAACTACTTTATATGTACTTTAATATCTGGTTTGAAACCTTCTATCCAATCTTTTTTCTATTGATGGCGAGTTTACTTAGTGAAACACATGCCTTTATGACTCAAGAGAAAGAGGCTAAATTTATCCAAGGAGCTTTTTCATCTTATCTATCTCCCATTTTATTGAAAAAGCTTAAAAATACACCAGAACTACTACACCTACATGGTGAGACTAAAGAGATGACCGTCTTTTTTTCTGATATTCGTGGCTTTACCGCTTTTTCAGAAGCTATGACTCCAGCAGACTTGGTTACGTTATTAAACCGTTACTTTACTCCTATGGCTCATATCGTAAGAGAAAATGAAGGGATGCTTGATAAATATATTGGAGATGCCATCATGGCATTTTTTAATGCACCTATTGATGTTGAGAACCATGCTGAAAAAGCATGTACCGCAGCGATTGAGATGATTCAACATTTGGAACTTCTAAACTTAGAGTTAGATAAGGAAGGTAAACCAGCTATCAAAATAGGTATTGGTCTTAATACAGATTCTGTTATTGTTGGGAATATGGGAAGTAATGACCGCTTTAACTATACAGTTATTGGTGATGGTGTTAATCTAGCATCACGTGTAGAAGGTTTAAATAAAAATTACCGTACGTCGATTTTAATTACAGAAAATACCTATAAGCAGATAGATCAGAGCTTTTTATGCCGTAAACTAGAAGCGGTCAAAGTCAAAGGTAAAGATGAAGCTGTTGTACTTTATGAGCTTATGCTTAATAATGAAAGAAACGTAGAGATTAAAAACAAATTTGCGGAAGTACTAAAGTTATTTGAGGCCCAATCTTTTGAAGCATCAAGTAAAGGCTTTAAAGAGATCTCTGACAGTTATGATGATGCTGTTTCGGAACTCTTTTATGAGAAGTCACTTGATAATATGCAAAAGCTTAAAAATCATGAAGAAGTAGGAGTTGTGGCATTTACTACAAAATAGAAGTCAGTATATTTACTTCTTTATGTTACAATGGCTAACAGTCAATCGTTCTAATAAATAAACGGGAAAGTGTTTTATGGCAGAAGTGAATGTTCTAGGTGCTTATGGTACTAAAGGTGATAGTAATGAAACAACCTGTATCGCTCTAAACTATTATAATATCATGGATGCTGGAAACCTGATTAAAGGTCTGAAGGATCAATGTGCTGAAATTGAGACTGTTTGGTTGACCCATTCACACTTTGATCATATCGTTGATATAGCTTTTTTATTAGACTGCTATTTTGAAGAGCGTAAGAAACCTCTACGTGTAGCGGCACTACCTGAGACGATTAAAATCTTGCAAAAACATATTTTTAATGAATTAATCTGGCCCGATTTTAGTAAAATTCATCTCTTGCATTCAAAAGAGATGGCTTTAGAGTTTTTCCCTATTGAGATTGGGAAGCGTTATGAGATTGGCGATGGAGAGTTTTTAGAACCTTTTGAAACCAATCACACCGTTCCAAGTTGTGGTTACATTGTGACTAAAGAGGGTAAAAGTCTTGCCATTACAGCGGATACTTATAAAAGTGATACGATTTGGGAGATGCTCAACCAAAGAGATGACATTGTTGCTTTGATGATTGAGTGCTCTTTTCCATCTGCTATGGGAACGTTGGCCAAAGAGAGTAAACATTTAACACCAAAAATCTTAGGTGAAGAGATAGAAAAACTACATAAAGATATCCCTTTATATGTTAATCATCTTAAAAAAAGTGGAGAAGATATTATCCATAAAGAGCTCGTTAAAATACCTAGATTAAAGAATGTTAAAATCGTTCATGACAATCATAAAATCTTTTTCTAAAAACCCTTGACATTAAAAGACTAAATCGTTATAATTCCACCTCAATTATATAAAACGATGCCGACATAGCTCAGTTGGCTAGAGCAGCTGATTTGTAATCAGCAGGCCCGGGGTTCAAATCCTCGTGTCGGCACCATTATTTTATATAGTTGTACAGCGTTACTACCAGAATTAATATAATCACGTGGTGAGATAGTCAAGTGGCCAACGACGGCAG
>Ga0316207_10004168_pt1 | contig 12774 bp, 13 predicted proteins | sample 6weekpyrite_MG_FD_204943 | JGI IMG/M metagenome (GOLD analysis project Ga0316207, IMG submission 204943) | Microbial mat bacterial communities from mineral coupon in-situ incubated in ocean water Damariscotta River, Maine, United States -... | ecosystem: Environmental > Aquatic > Marine >... | reverse complement strand
CCGATGCGCCTGAGCCAAGCGATTGCAAACCCTTGGAATTTATGGGCCAGCCCCTGCTATTGCTGCGCGACAAGGATGGCACGCTCAGGGTGTTTCAAAACATCTGCCGGCATCGCGGAATGATCCTGGTCGATGCCCCGCGCAAGATCGAGGGGGCCATTCGCTGCCCCTATCATAGCTGGTGCTATTCCAAGGACGGGCGGCTGGTCTCCACCCCCCATGTCGGCGGCCCGGGCCAGAATAGCCACCCAGAGATGGACCGCGCCACATTGGGTCTCATCGAGGTGCGCAGCCATATCTGGCGCGACGTTGTTTTCGTCAATCTCTCCGGCGATGCCGCACCATTCGAGGAGATCCACGCAGATCTCCTAAACCGCTGGAAGGAGATGGAAAAACCGCTCCACCATGGTGGCCCTGACAGTCAGTTCATGCTGGAGGTCGCCACCAACTGGAAGCTTGCGGTGGAAAATTACTGCGAAAGCTATCACCTGCCCTGGGTGCATCCCGGGTTGAACAGCTATTCCCGGTTGGAGGATCACTATCACATTGAAAACCCCGGGAACTATTCGGGTCAGGGCACCTATGTCTACCGCCAGCTACAGGGCGATGACGGGCAGGTTTTTCCCGATTTCGAGGGTCTGGGCGATTTCTGGGATGAGGGTGCCGAATATGTCGCGCTTTACCCCAATGTCCTGCTTGGCGTGCAGCGCGACCATGCTTTCGCCATTGTGCTGGAGCCTGTGGCGCATAACAAAACCCGCGAACACGTGCATCTCTACTATGCGCAACCCGAGATCGACGCCGGGCTGCGGACAAAGAACGCAGAGCAGTGGCAGGAGGTGTTTGCCGAGGATGTCTTTGTCGTTGAAGGCATGCAAAAGGGCCGCGCGGCGCCTGGGTTCGATGGCGGCCGGTTTTCGCCCGCGATGGACGGACCGACGCATCTTTTTCACGCCTGGGTGGCCGAAAAAATCGCGGCGCTGAGGGCCGAAAAGGATGCGCTCTGATCTCGATGCCCGGTTGCTGGCGGCCCATGCTGCGGATGATCGGCCGGCATTGATCGCGCTTTATCGGGAGGCCTCCGAGGCCAGCGAAACCGACCTTGCGCGCCGGTTTTATTTAACGCATGCATATGTTTATGCGCTGGAGGCGGGCAGCAACGAGGCCCCCGCCCTGCGCGCAGCCCTGGTCGCGATGGGGGCGGAAACGCCCGAGTGATACTGAAAGCGAAGGCAGCGCGCGGCGAGGTGCAGTGGCCAGACCGATCAGGCCCCCAGGATGGCCCGCACATAGGCCTGGGTCTCGTCATAGGGCGGCACACCATCATAAGCGACCACCGCCTCGGGCCCTGCATTATAGGCCGCCAATGCCAGCCGCCAATTGCCGAACCGCTGGTATTGCTGCGCCAGATAGCGCGCGCCGCCATCAAGATTTTGCTGGCTGTCGCCGGGATCGACCCCCAGCAGGACGGCCGTTTCGGGCATCAGCTGCGCCAGCCCGATCGCCCCGGCGCTCGACAGGGCCTGCGTGTTCCAGCCGCTTTCCTGCGTCACCAGCCGCAAAAACAGATCCTCGGGGATGCCGTGGCGACGCGCCGCTGCGCGCGCGACCTCCAGCCAGGGGCCATTGTAGCCGCCGGTATAGCGTGGAATTGCCGTGGCCTCGGCGGCATCATAGCCCGGTTGCAGCCGGGCTGAGAACTCATACTGGGTCGCTGCGCGCTGATCGAGCAGCTGCAACTGATCGTTGAGCCGGTTCAACCGGTCGGCGCTGACGCCCTGCCCTATAGCCGGAGCCGCAAACCCGATAAGAACAAAGGAAATCGCACCCAATCGTTTCATATCAATCCGTCCCGCATCGCAATGCCGGGCAATATAGGGAAAATGCGCGCGTTTTCCAGCTTTGCCTGCATTTGGGCCATTTTCCCGCGGCATTTGGCTTTTCTTAACCAAAACGGGATGATCTAACAGCGGTGTTTCGAAATTGAGAATCGACAAGTCGGGGGAAAGCGCATGGCAGGATCGGTCAACAAGGTCATTCTGGTCGGAAATCTGGGTCGCGACCCCGAAGTGCGGTCATTTCAGAACGGCGGCAAGGTGTGCAATCTGCGCATTGCCACCTCCGAAACCTGGAAAGACCGCAACACCGGCGAGCGCCGCGAAAAGACCGAGTGGCATTCGGTGGCAATTTTCCAGGAAGGCCTGGTGCGCGTGGCCGAACAATATCTGCGCAAAGGCTCCAAGGTCTATCTGGAGGGCCAGCTGCAGACCCGCAAGTGGCAGGATCAATCCGGTGCCGACCGCTATTCGACCGAGGTTGTGTTGCAGGGCTTTGGCGGCACGCTGGTAATGCTGGACGGGCGCGGCGAAGGTGGTGGCGGCGGCGGCGGATATGGCGGCGGCGGTCAGGGCGATGACCGGGGCGGTTATGGCGGCGGTCAAGGTGGCGGCCAGGGCGGCGGTCAGGGCGGCGGCAACCGGGGTGGCTTCGGTGGCGGCGGCGACATGGATGACGAGATCCCGTTCTGAGCTGGAACGAAGCGGAGGCCGCTGGCGCGGCCGCTCGATATTTTGATCGGCACTTGTGGCAACGGGAGCATGTGACATGTGCCCGCGTCTGGGATGTGGGGGTGCGCTGCCTCCGGCGGGAGTATTTTGGCAAAGAAGAAGGGGGCGGTTATGACCCATCTGAACCCGAGGCTTGCCGCAACCATCGCGCCACCTGTGATGGAGGCGCGGCGCTGGCTTGAGGGCGTGGATTTTTCCGCTGACCGGCCTTTGCTGAACCTCAGTCAGGCGGCACCCGTTGATCCGCCCCCCGATGGGCTGCGCCGCGCCATGGCCGATGCGCTCTTGCTGCGCGATGACAGCCATCTTTATGGGCCGGTTCTAGGGCTGGAGGGGTTGCGCGCGGAACTTGCAGCGCAGTGGAGCGCCAATTACGGCGGCCAGGTGAGCCCCGATCAGGTGGCCATCACAGCCGGGTGCAATCAGGCCTTTTGCGCGGTGGTGGCGACATTGGCCCAGGCCGGTGATAGCGTGATGTTGCCGGTGCCCTGGTATTTCAACCACAAGATGTGGCTCGACATGAACGGGATTGAGACACAGGTGTTGCCAACGGGCGAGGATCTGATCCCGGATCCGCAAGCCGCGGAGGCGCGGATCACCTCGCGCACCCGGGCCATCGTGTTGATTACCCCCAACAATCCCGGCGGCGTGGAATACCCGGCCGAGACCATGGCGGCATTTCGCGATCTGGCGCGCAGGCGCGGCATCGCGCTGATCGTGGATGAGACCTATCGCGATTTCCACGCGCAGGAAGGCGCGCCGCATGGTCTGATCGCTGATCCCGATTGGGATGATACGGTCATCACGCTCTATTCCTTTTCCAAGTCCTTTCGTCTCACCGGGCATCGGGTCGGGGCCATCCTGGCGTCACGCGCGCGGCTGGCTGAGGTTGAGAAATTTCTCGATTGCGTGGCGATCTGCCCCAGCCAGGTGGGCCAGATCGGGGCGCTCTGGGGGATGCAGAATCTAGGGGCTTGGTTGGCGGCGGAGCGGTTGGAAATCCTTGCGCGCCGAGCCGCGATGCAGGCCGTGTTTCAACGCCTGCCCGATTGGCAGTTGCTTGGCTGCGGGGCTTATTTCGCCTATCTGCGCCACCCGTTTGCGGAGCGTTCCGACAGCGTCGCACGGCGGCTGGTGCGCGAGGCGGGCCTCTTGACCCTGCCCGGAACCATGTTCGGCCCGACCCGCGAAGAGGGCGGCCAGGGACAGGCCGAAACGACGCTGCGGCTGGCCTTTGCCAATGCTGATGCGGATGGGTTGGCCCAATTGGGCGATCGGCTGGCGAGGCTTGGCGTTTAGAGCTCTTGCCCCCCCCGCCCTGAGCCCCTAAACCTGCGCCTCGTAAACTGTGACCAATGACCTGAGATCAGGGAGAGTGCCGGCATGGCAAGACGCGCGCGTAAGAAAGCCTCGAACATTTTCGTCTGGATCATTCTGGGCCTTCTGATGGTGGGGCTTGCGGGCTTTGGCATCGGCGGGTTCGGCTCGACCGCGGTCGAGATTGGATCGGTCGGCAATGCCACGATCAGCGCCCAGTCCTATGCGCGGGCGCTGCAGGCGGAATTGCGGGCCCAGCAGGCCCAGGGCGGGCCCTTCACCAGCGTCAGCGCGATGCGCGCCGCGGGGCTGGATCGGGCCGTTCTGGATGGGCTGGTCGCGCGGGCGGCCCTGACCCACGAGGCCGAGGCGATGGGCGTCTCTGTCGGTGACGAAGAGGTCGCGCGCCAAATCCGCGCCACCAGCGGTTTCACGGGCGCAGACGGCAATTTTGACCGGGTCGGCTATGAGGTGGCGCTGCAGCAGGCGGGCTTTACCGCAGCCCAGTTCGAGGAAACCGTGCGCGATGATATCTCACGCTCGCTGTTGCAGACCGGGATCATCGGTGGGCTGACGATGCCCGAGGCCTTTACCGAGATTATGGTCGCCTATCAAAGCGAGACGCGGAACTTCACCCTGGCCCGCGTCACCGAGACGGACCTGGCCACCGGGCTGATCGCGCCGACCGAAGAGGAATTGGCCGCCTATTACGACGAGAATGGCCAACGGTTTGAACGGCCCGAGCTGCGCGAGATCACCTATGCCTGGATTACGCCCGACATGATCCTCGATGTGGTCGAGGTCAGCGAGGACGCCCTGCGTGCGCTCTATTCCGACCGGATCGACCAATATGTGCAGCCCGAACGGCGCCTGCTGGAACGGCTGGTCTTCACCACGCTGGAAGAGGCCGAGACCGCCCGCGCCGCCATCGATGCCGGTGACAGCGATTTCGACACGCTGGTGAGTGATCGCGGGCTCAGGCTGGAAGATGTCGATATGGGCGAAACGGATGAATTTGGCCTCTCCGCCGAGGCGGCTGAAGTTATCTTTGCCGATACCGAAAGCGAGATCCTGGGCCCGCTGGAAAGCCGCTTTGGCCCGGCGATTTACCGTATCAACGCCGTGCTGGGGGCGACGGATGTCCCCTTTGAGGAGGCGATGCCCGATCTGCGCGATGAGCTGGCCGAGGATGCCGCCCGGCGCGCCATCGATGCGATGATCGAGGATATGGATGACCTGCTGGCAGGCGGTGCCTCGCTTGAGGAACTGGTCGCCGAAACCGACATGGTTCTGGGCAATCTCAGCTGGACCGCAGGCGATGATGCGGGCATTGCGGGCTATGACGGGTTCCGTGACGCGGCGGCGATTGCCGCCGAGGGCGATTTCCCCGAATTGCTGTCGCTGTCGGATGGCGGGCAATTTGCACTGCGTCTGGACCAGATCACCCCACCCACCGTGCCGCCGCTGGTCGAGATCACCGATGAGGTGACCGCCGCCTGGCGCGAGAGCCAGTTGCGCCAGCTGTTGGCCGAACGGGCCACGGCGCTGATTGGTGATCTTGCAACGACCGGATCGCTGGAGGATCTGGGCCTGGCGATGCAGAGCGAAGAGATGATCCGGCGCGGCGATTTCGTCCCCGAAACGCCACCGACCCTGGTGGCGCAAATGTTCCAGCTGGAGAACCCCGGCGATATGGTGGCGATCCCCGCGGCCCGGGCGGCCTGGATTGCGCGGCTCGACAGCATCAACCCCGGCACGCGCGGTGCCCCCGATATCACCGCCCTGACCGGTGTCTTTGCCTCGCAGGGCGGGCAGGCGATTGCGCAGGATCTGTTCGAGGCCTATGGCCAGGCGCTTGAGGCCGAGATCGGCATCAATCTGGATACCGGCGTAATCAACGCGATCAACGCGCAGTTTCCCTGACCTGGCATGGCTCTGATCCCGACATTCGAGGCGTTTGAAGCGGGCTGGAACGCCGGGGCCAACCAACTGGTCTATACCCGGCTGGCCGCCGATCTGGATACGCCGGTTTCGGTGATGATGAAACTGGCCGATGCCGGGCGCGACAGCTTTATCCTGGAATCGGTGACTGGCGGCGAAGTGCGCGGGCGCTATTCGATCATCGGCCTGAAGCCCGATCTGATCTGGGAATGCCGGGGCGAAACCAGCCGCCTGAACCGCAACGCGCGGTTTGACCGGGGTGCCTTCGCGCCCTGCGACACCGCCCCTTTGGCCGCGATCCGGGCGCTGCTGTCAGAGTCCGCCATCGACATGCCCGAAGATCTGCCCGCCGCCGCCGCCGGGCTTTTTGGCTATCTGGGCTATGACATGATCCGGCTGGTCGAGGATCTGCCGGATGTGAACCCCGATCCGCTTGGCCTGCCCGATGCGGTGCTGATACGGCCCTCGGTGGTCGCGGTTCTGGACGGGGTCAAGGGCGAGGTCACTGTGGTGTCACCGGCCTGGGTTGGCTCGGGCCTTTCGGCGCGCGCGGCCTATGCGCAGGCCGCCGAACGGGTGATGGATGCGGTGCGCGATCTGGACCGGCAACCGGCCAGCGCGGCCCGCGAAATGGGCGAGGCGCATGAGGTGGGCGCGCCTGTCTCGAACTTTGCCAAGCCCGATTATCTGGCCGCCGTGGAAACCGCCAAGGATTATATCCGCGCCGGTGACATCTTTCAGGTCGTGCCCAGCCAACGCTGGCGGCAGGAATTCCGCGAGCCGCCCTTCGCGCTTTATCGCGCGCTTCGGCGCACCAACCCCTCGCCCTTCATGTTCTTTTTCAATTTCGGCGGCTTTCAGGTGATCGGGGCCAGCCCCGAGATCCTGGTGCGCGTGTTTGGCGGCGAGGTTACAATCCGCCCCATCGCGGGCACCCGTCCACGCGGGGCCACGCCCGAGGAAGACAAGGCCCTGGAGGCCGATCTGCTGGCCGACAAGAAGGAGCTGGCCGAACATCTGATGCTGCTCGATCTGGGGCGCAACGATACCGGGCGGGTCTCCAGGATCGGCACCGTGCGCCCGACCGAAGAATTCATCATCGAGCGCTACAGCCACGTGATGCATATCGTCTCGAATGTGGTGGGCGAGCTGAGCGATGATCACGACGCGCTGTCGGCGCTCTTGGCGGGGTTGCCTGCGGGCACCGTGTCGGGCGCGCCCAAGGTGCGCGCGATGCAGATCATAGATGAGCTGGAGCCGGAAAAGCGGGGCGTTTATGGCGGCGGCGTGGGCTATTTCAGCGCCGGTGGCGATATGGATATGTGCATCGCGCTGCGCACTGCAGTTGTGCAGGATGAGGCGCTTTATATTCAGGCCGGCGGCGGCGTCGTTTATGACAGCGACCCCGAGGCCGAGTTTCAGGAGACCCTGAACAAATCGCGCGCGATCAAGAAGGCCGCTGAGGAAGCCAGCCTGTTTTCAACCCGCGGAAATGCCTGAGGCGGCGGTTCCTCGGGCCTTTGCGGGTCCTCCTCACCGCAGCTCTTCGGCCAGCAGATCATAGACCAGACGGATGCGCGCGCTGGTATGCAGCTCACGATGCGTGGTCAGCCAGACGGGCACCTGGATCGGGGTGAACTCGGGCAAGATCCGGGTGACGCCTTCGGTGCGGCCCGCGATGTCCTCGGACATCACGCCAATCGCCAGCCCCTGTTTGACCATCTCCCAGCCCACAACGATATTTTCGCAGTAAAACCGGAAATTCTTCGGAGTAAGATGCAGCCCGTGGGTGGCGAGATAGTCGATCATGGCAGGGCTTTGATCAACACCGACAAAAAGCGCACCTTCGGTATCGTCAATCGAGGCCGGCAGCCCGTGGCGGCGGATATAGGCCGGGGCGGCGTAAAGATGGGCATGATCGGTGCGGATCAGCCGCGCAATCAGGTCGGGCTCGGTCGGGCGGACATGGCGAATGGCGATATCGGCCTCGCGGCGCCTGAGATCGCTAAGCGCGTTCGAGACCACGACCTCGGCGATGATGCCGGGTGCGATCCGGGCCAGCCGGGCCATGATGGGGGGCAGGATATAGGCGGCAAAACTGTCGCTGACCGACAGGCGGACATGGCCCGCGATGGTCTGGCTCTGGCCTGTGGCGGTCAGCGATATTCGGCTTGCCGCCTCGCCCATGGCGCGGGTCTGCTCCAGCAATTCCAGCCCCGGCCCGGTCAGAACCAGCGTCTTGCCGATCCGTTCAAAGAGCGTCACGCCAAGCGCCGCCTCCAACCCCGCGACCTGACGGCCAAGCGTCGGCTGGGTCAGGCCAAGCGCGCGGGCCGCCGCCGATAGCGAGCCTTCCTCGACCGTGGCCAGAAACCCCCGGACCTGGTTCCAATCGAACGAGATGCTGCGCCAATCCATGCATATTTGCATATCATGCCTGCCAAGATGTGCAATTCCCTTTGAGTGAGGGCCGTTCTATATGCGCATCAAAGGAGACACGCCAATGAATACCGCCGCTTTCTGGGACAAGGCCGCCCCCGGCTATGCCGCCCGCCCGATCCGCGACACTCAGGCCTATGCCCATACGCTGGCGCGCACGCAGAGCTATCTGAGTAAGACCGACCAGATGCTGGAGCTCGGGTGCGGCACCGGCGGCACGGCGCTGGAACATGCCCCCCATGTCGCGCAGATCACCGCCACCGATATTTCACCCGCGATGATCGCGATTGCCGAGGCCAAGCCGCAGCCCGAGGGCAATATCACCTTTGTCACCGCCACGCTTGAGGATGGTGCTATGCCCAAGGGGCCCTTTGACGTGGTGACCGGGTTCAATATCCTGCATCTGCTGCCCGATCCGGCCCAAAGCCTGCGCGCCATTGCGGGGCTCGTTAAACCGGGCGGGCTGTTCATCTCGAAAACGCCCTGTCTGGCCGGGCGCTACAGCCTGCTAAAACCGGTGATCGGGGCGATGCGGCTGGTGGGCAAGGCCCCCAAGGTGCATTTCCTGTCGCCCGCACGGTTGGAGACGGCCATCAGGGCGGCCGGTTTCGAGATCATCGAGACCGGAGATTTCCCGAAATCGCCGCCAAGTCACTTTATCGTGGCGCGCCGTGCGTGAACGCCTTTGACAGCCCCCCCGCCGGTTCATAGATTGGCCGCGAACCAGAGGCGGGCGGGGGCCGGGAATGTCAGATTTGCCAGAATACTATTTCCGCATCCGCGAAAACGGCGCGGCGGTGTTCCGGGTCGATACCGAAAACCGCCAGCGCCGGATCGAGATGACCGAACTGGCCGTGATCAACGTCAAGAACGGCAATGTTCGCGCGCATGGCGATCATGTCCTCAGCGATGAGGAAAAGACGGTGATCACCGATTGGATCGCCGAGCGCCGCGCGGTTCTGGCGGAACGCGATCTTGACGATATCCACCGCGCCGTCGATTACCTGAACCTGACCACGCAATGGGCCCAGAGCCGGGCCGAGGATGAGGCACTTGAGGAGGTGACCGACCGGCTGCTTCTGGCGATGCACGACCTGCGTTCGGTGCTGGTGCGAAAAAAAGCCGATCGGCTGATGAAGGGGCAGAAGGGCTGAGCCTAGGATGCTTCGCCCCGCTCATAGAGGCTGACCATCACATAATCCTTGCGCGGGCCTGTTACCGCCCATCTGCTCTGCCAGCGCGGCCAGGCGCTGAAATCATAGGCCACATCGTAGCTGTCGGGCGGGCACGCGTGATGCGCGCGCGGTGTAGCGGCCGAAAACCAGTGAAATGGCCTGCCATCGGCAAAGAAAACCGCGATCCCGGCCCCGTCTGCGCGCCAGAGATAGCGCCGTTCGGCCTGCATCGGCGTAGCCCCGCCATAGCTGAGCGTGCCGGTCTCGGTCAGGATCAGGCCATCAGCATCGGCCACAAACGTCGCCACCCCGCAAAACTGCCCCGAGACCCCGGCGCGGCGATCATCGATCTGGCGCGTGATGCGCCAGCGACCGGCGAAGTCCTCAAGCCCGGTCACTCGGCCACCGGCCTGCCGATATAGTCATCGCCCGCCGATCCGACAAAGCGCACCGCCCCGGTTTCATCGCCATAGAAATCATAGCAGGCCCAGGCGGGCGCGGGCGGCCATTGGCTGCAATATTGCCCGTTCTCAACCCGCCAATAGCCCCAGCTTGGCCGGGCATCGTCATAAAATGTCCGCCCCGAAGCATAGAACCGCTGCGTCGGGCCGGTATCATAGACGATCTGCAAATCCGTCAGCGCCGCCGTGATCGCGGCATCATCCATCTGCACCCATTCGGCCTGCGCCGCCCCGGCCCATAAGGCCGCAATCAGCGCAATTCCCGCAACCCGGCGCATGGTGCGACATCCCCTTGGCTTGTGATCATCCCTGCCCCACCGTAAGAGGACGCAATCCGCGTCACAAGAGCAAGGTCCGCCGCCATGATCCCCCGTTATTCCCGCCCCGAGATGGTCGCCATCTGGTCGCCCGAGACCAAGTTCCGCATCTGGTACGAGATCGAGGCGCATGCCTGCGACGCGCAGGCCGATCTGGGCGTGATCCCGCGCGAGAACGCCGCTGCCGTGTGGAAGGCCAAGGACGTGCAGTTCGACACCGCCCGCATCGATGAGATCGAGGCCGTCACCAAACATGACGTGATCGCCTTTCTGACGCATCTGGCCGAACATGTCGGGGCCGATGAGGCGCGGTTCGTGCATCAGGGCATGACCTCATCTGATGTGCTGGACACCTGTTTCAACGTACAACTCGTGCGCGCCGCCGATATTCTGATCAAGGATCTGCAGGGCCTCTTGGCGGCCCTCAAGACCCGCGCCCATGAACACAAACACACCATTCGCATCGGGCGCAGCCACGGCATCCATGCCGAACCCACCACGATGGGGCTGACCTTCGCGCGCTTCTACGCCGAGATGGACCGCAACCTCAGCCGCATGCGCGACGCCCGCGCCGAGATCGCCACCGGGGCCATTTCGGGCGCGGTCGGAACCTTTGCCAATATCGACCCAGCCGTCGAGGAACATGTCTGCGACAAACTGGGCCTGGTGCCCGAACCGATCAGCACGCAAGTCATCCCGCGCGACCGCCACGCCGCGTTTTTCGCCACTTTGGGCGTCATCGGCTCAAGCGTTGAGAATATCGCGACCGAGATCCGCCACATGCAGCGCACCGAGGTTCTGGAGGCGGCCGAGTTTTTCTCGATGGGGCAGAAAGGCTCATCGGCCATGCCGCACAAGAAAAACCCCGTGCTGACCGAGAACCTGACCGGTCTTGCCCGTCTTGTTCGCATGGCCGTGGTGCCCGCGATGGAGAATGTGGCGCTCTGGCACGAGCGCGACATTTCGCACAGCTCGGTCGAACGCAATATCGGCCCCGACACCACGATCACGCTCGATTTTGCCCTGTCGCGGCTCACCGGTGTGATCGAGAAACTGCTGGTCTATCCAGAGAACATGCTGGAAAACATGAATAAATTTCCCGGCCTGGTGATGAGCCAACGGGTTCTTCTGGCGCTGACCCAAGCCGGCACCAGCCGCGAGGACGCCTATCGGCTGGTGCAAAGGAATGCGATGAAGGTCTGGGACCATCGCACCGATTTCCGCGAGGAATTGCTGGCCGATGCCGAGGTGCGCGCAGCGCTCTCGGAAGATGAGATCAACGAGAAATTCGACCTCGGATATCACACCAAACATGTCGATACGATCTTTAAGCGGGTGTTCGGCGAGGGCTGAGGCCAAGGGACCGCGACAGGCGCGTTGAGCGCCCGGGAAACCGGGGGCGAGAAGCCGCCAATTGCATTTCCGCGCCACCTCTGATAGGCGCAAACCGCGCGCGATCTCTGCGCAAAGGAGCATTCGATGCCGATCACATTGGCACACCTCGTCCCCCTGCCCGCTTTTGGCGGTGCTGTCGGCGTGGCCAGCACGCGACGACGGGCCTGATCCTTCCCCGCAGTCCTCCACCCACCCCCCGCATCTTACGACATATCCAAGAAGGAAGCTTTTGCCATGGCGGCCAAGGTCTTTATCGACGGCGAAGCCGGAACAACCGGCCTGCAAATCCGTGAGCGGCTGAACACCCGCGCGGATGTCACGCTTATCTCGGTCGATCCCGCGCGCCGCAAGGATCCCGCGGCCCGTGCTGACGCCTTTGCTGCGGCTGATATCGCCATTCTCTGCCTGCCCGATGCCGCAGCGATCGAGGCCGTAGCCATGGCCGGTGACACCCGCATCATCGACGCATCGACCGCGCATCGCATCGCGCCGGGCTGGACCTATGGCATGCCCGAACTGCCCGGCCAGCGCGAAGCCATCGCCAATGCCACCCACGTTGCCAATGTTGGCTGCTACGCCACCGGATCCATCGCGCTGATCCGGCCTTTGCGCGATGCCGGGATCCTCGGTGCCGATCACACCGCCACGCTGACCGGCATTTCCGGCTATACCGGCGGCGGCAAGGCCTTGATCGCCGAATATGAGGCCGGCACGGCCCCGGCGCATTTCCTTTATGCCATGGGCCAGGGCCACAAACACGTGCCCGAGATCATGCGCCATGGTCGCCTGACCACCCAGCCCGCGTTCCAGCCGGCTGTCGGCAATTTCGCGCAAGGCATGCTGGTACAGCTGCACCTGCATCGCGACGCGATGACGGGCAATCCGGACAAGGCAACGCTCATGGCCGCGCTTGCCGATTTCTACGCCGATGCCCGGTTTGTCACGGTGGCCGACGCACCTGACCGGATCGACCCGCAGGCCGTCAATGGCAGCAATGAAATGCGCCTTTCGGTCCATGGCGATGATGCGGCGGGCATCTGGACCCTGACCGCGACGCTGGACAATCTGGGCAAGGGCGCATCGGGCACCGCGGTGCAGAACCTCAACCTGATGATCGGCGCGCCCGAGGATGCGGGGCTCTGATCGCCGCTAATCCGCGCCT
>Ga0316207_10004167_pt1 | contig 12776 bp, 14 predicted proteins | sample 6weekpyrite_MG_FD_204943 | JGI IMG/M metagenome (GOLD analysis project Ga0316207, IMG submission 204943) | Microbial mat bacterial communities from mineral coupon in-situ incubated in ocean water Damariscotta River, Maine, United States -... | ecosystem: Environmental > Aquatic > Marine >... | reverse complement strand
CCGCGCCCGAAACGATCGGGCGCGCGCAGAGCCACGGGTGCGTCCGCCTGACGAATTGGGATGCCGCACGTCTTGCCGAAATGGTGTCACAGCAGACGCAAGTGATCTTCCAGGAATGAACGACGCGGTTCCAGAACCGGGGCAGCGCAGGATCGGGCGAGATTTTCGCCTGATCCTCTCTGCCGCAGGCGCGACGTCTTTATTCTGGATCACCCTGATCGCATTTGTCGGCCCTGATCTGTTCGGAGCGGAGAAGGGCGGAGACAGCGTCAAGGAACCTGCCGCACAGGCAAGCGAGGACGCAGCCCCTCCCGCTCTTGAAGACGTGATGCCAGCCGCGCAGCCGGTTTCGGCGGCGATACCCGCAGATAGTTTGCTCGTCCCGGTTGATGGGATTGCGCCGGGCGATCTCATCGACACGTTTCACGATCCGCGCGGCAATGACCGGACGCATGAGGCGATCGATATTCCTGCGCCCACGGGCACTCCGGTAGTCGCCGCAGCCGAAGGTACGGTCGAAAAGCTGTTTCTTTCGGATGCTGGGGGCAAGACGGTATACGTGCGCAGCCCGAATGGAGAGCGAATGTATTACTATGCGCATCTCGATGCCTACGCTCCAGACCTTGCCGAGGGAGGCTATGTGCGCGCCGGGCAGAAGATCGGTACGGTGGGGACAAGCGGGAACGCCAATCCGGCGACGCCGCATCTCCATTTCGCGGTTCTGCGGATGACGCCCGGCCAGTCATGGTGGGAGGGCGCCGCGGAAAATCCCTATCCCTTGCTGACCACGGCAGCTGGCGGTTAAACCTGCGCCCATGGCGACTGCGCAGGACATCATTCGCGATCTGGACCTCCGCCCGCATCCCGAAGGCGGCTGGTACCGCGAAACATGGCGCGAGCCATCTGAGAGCGGCGCGCGCGATCTGGCGACAGGCATCCACTTTCTGCTGGCAGAAGGGCAGCGCTCTCACTGGCACAGGGTGGATGCGGCCGAAATGTGGATTTTCAACGCCGGCGATCCGCTGCGTTTGCGCGGGGCAATGGGCCGCGATGGAGCGGAGGCGGTGCCCGACGTGACGCTTGGCCGCGATCTGGGCGCCGGCCACGTGTTCCAGCACCGCTATTGCGCCGGGCAGTGGCAGGAGGCGTCTCCACTAGGCGCGTGGACCTTGGTCACCTGCGTGGTTTCACCCGGTTTCGATTTTGCCGGGTTCGAACTCGCGCCTCCGGGCTGGACGCCAGCCTGCCTGCGGTAACTGGCGGCTTATCCCATACTGGCGAGCAGCGCGATGTACGGCCCAACATTGGGGAAGGGCATGCGCTGGGGCATTGCATTTGCGGGTCGCTCCCCTATCTGCGAAGCCGATTGCAAGCCTTAAGGGATCGACACATGGCTACCCACACCACGCGCATGCTCATCGTCGGGTCTGGCCCGGCCGGACTTTCCGCCGCCATCTACGGTGCGCGTGCAGGGATGGAGCCGATCGTGGTGCAGGGGCTGCAGCCCGGCGGCCAGCTTACGATCACCACCGATGTGGAGAATTATCCCGGCTTTCGCGACGTGATCCAGGGCCCTTGGCTGATGCAGGAAATGCAGGCGCAGGCAGAGCACGTCGGCACTCGCATGATGTGGGATACGATCGTCGATATCGATATCGCAGGCGGCTCTCCCTTTACCGCCAAGGGCGATAGCGGCGACGAATACGTGGGCGATGTTCTGGTCATCGCTACCGGCGCGCAGGCCAAGTGGCTTGGCATCGAAGGGGAGCAGGAGTGGTCTGGCAAGGGCGTTTCTGCCTGCGCCACGTGCGACGGGTTCTTTTATCGCGGCAAGAAAGTCGTGGTCATTGGCGGCGGCAATACCGCAGTCGAAGAAGCGCTTTATCTCACCAACCATTCCGATGACGTGACCCTGATCCACCGCCGTGACGAGCTGCGCAGCGAAAAGATCCTCGAGGAGCGTCTCCTCAAGAACGAGAAGATCACCCCCCTTTGGAACAAGACGGTGGAGCGGTTCGAAGGCGAGGAAGGCAAAGGTCTGACGCACCTGATCCTCAAGGACACCGTGACGGGCGAGGAAAGCCGGTTCGACACCGACGGCGCGTTCGTCGCCATCGGTCATGCCCCCGCGACCGAACTGTTCAAGGGTAAGCTGGAGCTTGACGAAAGCGGCTACATCATCGTCGAGGCGGGCACGCCCAAGACGAAGGTTCCCGGCGTTTTTGCCTGCGGCGACGTCATGGACCATACCTATCGCCAGGCCGTCACGGCGGCGGGCACGGGCTGCATGGCCGCGCTCGACGCGGAACGTTTTCTGGCAACGCTGGAATTCGCGAAGGAAGCTGCCGAGTAATTACGGGCAGCTGAAAAGCCCTATTCGGCGCGCTTCGTTTCTACGTAAGTCAGGAGCGCGCCATAAGTTTCCAGCATTTCGCCGTCGACGTCTTCATCCTCGATGATGATGTCGCAGCGGTCCTCGATCTCTGTCAACAAACCGGCCACGGCCTGCGAATCGAGTTCGGGAAGCGCGCCGAACAATTCCGTATCGGCATCGAACTCGGCCACGCGTTCCGGCGAAAGCGCCAGAACGTCGCACAGGATTTCGCGAAGGATGCGGTCGGTCGACTGCGTCTCGGTAGGATTGACCTCGCTCATGGGCGGGGCACTTAGCCGTTGTGTCTGTGAGAGGCAAGCATGGCGAGACGAGAGCGGCGTGCTATGCGCCCAGCATGACGAATGCGATTCTGGAAGCGCGCCCGCAGCCGATCGATGCCTTGCCCCGGCGCGGCGCGGCCGGTGCCGATGCTCTTGTGCTCAAGAAACGCACGCTGACGTATGCCGATCTGGAAGCGGATACCGCGCGTCTTGCAGCATGGCTGGATGCCCAAGGGTTTGACAAAGGTGCCCGGATTGCAAGCTGGGCCGGCAAGGGGTGGCTGACGTGCCTGCTGCCGCTGGCCGCGCCGCGTGCGGGCCTGGTCCATATCCCTATCAACCCCTTGCTCAAACGCGCGCAAGTCGCTCACATCCTGTCCGATAGCGAGGCCAGCCTGCTGATCGGCAACAAGGGGCGCATCGGCGGGCTTGAACCGGGCGACGTTCCCCAAACATGCACTGTCACGGACGAGGCGGAGGTCGAGGGGCAGAGCATGTCGGCTGGGTCGCTTCCTCCCTGCGAGGCCGATCCCGCTTCCCTTGCCGCGATTCTCTATACCAGTGGATCGACGGGCCGGCCCAAGGGCGTGATGCTCAGCCACGCGAACCTCTGGCTTGGGGCAGAGGCCGTGGCCCGTTATCTTGCCCTGGGTTCGCAGGACCGCGTTCTTGCGCTCTTGCCGCTGGCTTTCGATTATGGCCAGAACCAGCTGCTTTCGACATGGCATGCGGGCGGGACCGTGGTGCCGCTCGACTACTTGTTGCCGCGCGATGTGGTAAAGTCCGTGGCAAGGCACGGTATCACCACGCTGGCTGCTGTCCCCCCCCTTTGGGTGCAATTGCTAGAACAGGACTGGCCCGAAGAGGCGTCTGCGCCACTCAGGCGGTTGACGAATAGCGGCGGCGCACTTGGCGAGCCGCTGGTTCGCCGCTTGCGCGCCCGTTTCCCGGATGTGAACCTGTTTGCCATGTATGGCCTGACCGAGGCGTTTCGCTCGACTTATCTTCCCCCCGACATGATCGACACGCATCCGACTTCGATCGGCGGCGCGGTCCCCCATGCAGAAGTGCTCGTCGTCAAGGATGACGGTTCTCTCGCGGACAGGGGCGAGGAGGGGGAACTGGTGCATGCCGGGCCACTCGTGGCGCAGGGGTACTGGCGCGATGAGAAACGCAGTGCCGAGCGTTTCCGCCCTGCGCCGGATGGTTCGCGGTATGGCGGCACGGCGGTCTGGTCCGGCGACCGCGTAAGATATGACGAAGAAGGCCTGCTCCATTTCGTTGGCAGGCGCGATGCAATGATCAAGTCGTTGGGCCAGCGGATAAGCCCGCAGGAGATCGAGGACGCCGCCCTTGCCACCGGCCTTGTGGCCGAATGCGTGGCGCTGGGCGTGCCCGATGCCAAACTGGGGCAGGCGGTGCATCTCGTTGCGCGGGGCATTCCCGGCAATGATGCCGAAAGTGCGGCCAATGATCTGGTCAAGGCGCTGCGCCGCGATTTGCCGACTTATATGCAGCCGCAGGTCGTGCATTGGCGCGAGACTTTGCCCAAGGGCGCGACTGGCAAGCTGGACCGGGCGGGGCTGGCCCTTGAATTGGCGGAGAGTGCCGCATGAAGAAGATGGGACCGATTCCGCCGGGCTATTCGGGTCAGGACGGCGAACTCCTCATCGGCGGGCAGCGCGCCTCGCATTGGATTGCAAAAGCAGCCGGCACCCCCTTGTTCGTCTACGACGGCGCCATGATGCGCGAGCGCGTCGCCAACCTGCGCGCCGCAATGCCGGACAGGCTGTCCATTCACTATGCCATCAAGGCCAATTCCCATGCGCCGGTGCTGGCCCACATGGCATCGTTGGTGGATGGGTTCGACGTTGCATCGGGCGGTGAACTGGCCATGGCGATGGCAGGCGGGATGCCGCCGCATGACATCAGCTTTGCCGGGCCGGGCAAGGATGACGAGGAACTGGCGGCCGCGATTTCGGCAGAGGTAACGCTGAACCTCGAATCGGCGGGCGAACTTGATCGGGCCTTGGAGGTTGCTGCCCGTTTGGGGAGGGTGCCGCACCTTGCCCTGCGCGTTAATCCGGATTTCGACCTGAAAGGTTCGGGCATGAAGATGGGCGGCGGTGCAAAACCGTTCGGCATTGACGCCGCACAGGTCCCCGCTCTTGTCAGGCGCATCATGCAAAGCGGTGCGCATTGGCGCGGTTTTCACATATTCGCCGGAAGCCAGTCGCTGTCACACGAATCGGTGATCGAGATGCAGGAAGCCACGCTCGCGCTTGCGGTCAGGCTTTGCGAGGAGGCGGGGGCAAGCCTGCCGCATTGCAATCTTGGCGGTGGATTTGGCATTCCCTATTTCCCGGGCGACGAACCGCTGGACATCGGCGGTGTCGGCGCTGCGCTGGGCAAAGCGTTGGACCGTCTGCCGCCGGCCTTTGCCGAAACCGAATTCGCCATCGAACTGGGCCGCTATCTAGTTGGAGAGGCGGGTGTCTATCTGACCCGCGTTCTCGATGTTAAGGAAAGCCACGGCGAGATTTTCGTTGTCGTGGACGGCGGGCTTCATCACCAGCTTGCTGCTTCGGGCAACTTTGGCACGGTGGTTCGGCGCAATTACCCCGCCGCCGTCGCCAATCGGTTCGAAGAGGAGCCGTGGGACAGGCCGCAATCCATCGTCGGGCGGCTTTGCACTCCGATTGATCGCCTTGGCGATAAAGTCGCGCTGCCCCGAATAGAACGGGGCGACGTGATCGCGCTGTTCTGCGCCGGCGCCTATGGCGCGAGCGCGAGTCCGGCGATGTTCCTTGGCCATGGTCCGGCGCGCGAGATTCTCGTCTAGGATGTCTTGATCCGATCCGGTCGGAATTTCAGGCCGGAATGCCATAGGGCGGTATGGTTAATACCGTATTTACCGGGATCTGGAGGAAGGTACGCTTCTTTTCAAAGACTTTGCGCCCCATCACATTGGATGTGGAACAAGGGGCGCAAAACTTATGTTCGAACAATCGAAACGCATTGGGCAAGAGGGCCGAAATACCCGGTTCACCCGAAAGCAGGAAGGACCGTCGCGAACGCTGAACCATTGTCTCCGGGCGCTACGGCGCGGGGATCTGGCCACGGTTCTGACGGCGCGCAGAAGCGCAGAACGGCGGGCGCTGCTTGCCGAACTAATTCGGTTGGCGGGCCCCGAGCTTCACTTGGCGGCGCAGATCGACGCGGCACAGGTCGGGCGCAGTTTTTCGTCGCATCTGGTTCAGCTCGGCCTCGAACTTGCCGCCCCGTGGGAGCGTGAACCCCGCTGGCAGGGCGGTTTGCCGGTGCGACGCTACCTCGTGGTCGAGCAAGCGGAAATGCTTGCTCCTGCCGATCTGGCGGGTTTGGCGGATCTGCGAGAGCGTTCGACCGGAGCGGAAGTGCAGGTTCTTCTGGCGGGATCTAACCACTTGCTCGCACTTCTGTGCGGGCCGATTGCCGATCGTTTCTGGCAACGGGTAAAGCTGGCGGTCACGCTCGAAGGGCCGGACTATGCCGCGATCGACGGGGATATCGCCCGGCTTGAGCAAGAGATTTCGCGGACCAGGGCCCGGTTGGAGGCGCAGAAGCGGATTCTTTCCATATTCGCGGATTGCCCCGCTTCTGCACCCGGTTTCGATCCCTGATCAGCGGGTGTCGACGAGGACGAGTTCGACCGGATCCCTGGCGGTGATAGTCAGGGTCTCCTCTGCCGTAACGGCAACGCCGTCACGGTTTGCGGCATCTTTGCCATTGGCCGTGATCGCCCCGCCCACGGGTACGAGATAATAATGGCGTTGGGGGTCGAGAGGGAGCGTGACGCTATCACCCGCCTTTAACGAGGCGGCAAGAAGGCTGGCATCGGCGTTGAGCGTCAGCGCGTCTTCGTCCGAGATATCCGCCCGCCCGCTTGCCAGAGTGACCCAGCGTCCAGCTCTTTCGCCGCCGGGAAATTCCCGCTGGCCCCAACGCGGGGGATCGCCCACGCGGCCGGGTATGATCCAGATCTGGAACAGCTCGGTGTCGGTGTCTTCAAGATTGTATTCGGCATGGGTGATGCCGGTGCCAGCGCTCATGACCTGAACGTCACCGGCCTGCGTTCGCCCCTCGTTGCCAAGGCTGTCGCGGTGGCTGATCGCGCCTTTTCGCACATACGTGACGATTTCCATGTCGCGGTGAGGATGCGGAGGAAAGCCGGAGCGCGCCTTGATCCAGTCATCGTTCCATACGCGCAAGGCACCCCATCCCATGCGATCGGGATCGTGATAGCCGGAAAAGCTGAAATGATAGCTGGTATCGAGCCAGCCGTGGTTCGCCTTGCCAAGTTTGTCGAAGGGCCTGATTTCAATCATGTCATTGTCCACATCGGCGGGGTTTCCCGTCTGATCGGGGCCGCCGGCATGATAGCGATGTGGAGAGGGGCGGAACGGCTTCAAGAAGGCACACGGATGTACCCGCAGGACCAGTGCGCTACTGCTCTCCGTGGCCGCGGGCGAGATAGTCCTCGCTCTGCATTTCCATCAGGCGGCTGACCGTACGGTCGAATTCGAAACGTCCATCGCCCGCTTCGTAGAGGTCGATCGGATCGGCGTCGGCCGTGGCGATCAGCTTGACACCCTGCTCGTACAGCGCGTCGATCAGCGTGACGAAGCGCGCGGCCTCATTCCGCATGTCCGGCCCCATTTGCGGGATCGCGACAACGATGACGGAATGGTAATTGCGCGCAATGGCAAGGAAGTCAGGCGCGCCCTTGGGCTCGACACATAGACGCTTGAACGAGAATACGGCCACGCCCTTCAGGCTCTTGGGCACCCAGATCGTGCGGCCCGTGCTGACCTGCAGGTCGCAGCCGGTCACATGCTCTGCATCTTCGGGCGGATAGTCGGTCAGGCGGTAGAAAAGTTCGCGCACCTTCGCCGTCGCGGAAGGGCCGATGGGTGTGTACCATACTTCCATCCCGCCCAATCGTTCGAGCCGGTAATCGGTCGGCCCGTTAAGTGTCAGCACGTCGAGCCGTCTTTCGATCAGCGCGATGAATGGCAGGAAATGCTCGCGGTTCAGACCGTCCTTGTACAGTTCAGACGGCGCGCGGTTCGATGTGGTGACCACGGTCACGCCGCCTTCGATCAAGGCGGTGAAAAGCCTGCTCATGATCATTGCGTCGGCGGAATTGTTGATGACCATTTCGTCGAAGGACAGCACCCGCGCTTCGGCGGCGATCTGGGCGGCAACGGGACCGATGGGGTCGCCCGATTCCTTTTTGCGCTCTTCCCTGATGCGGGCATGAACGTCGAGCATGAACTCGTGGAAATGGGTGCGGCGCTTTTCGGCAATGTCGAGGGTGTCGTGGAACAGGTCCATGAGCATCGATTTGCCGCGTCCGACACCGCCCCACATATAGACGCCGCGCGGCGATTCTGGCGGCGGAGCGCCAAACAAGCGCTTGAGAAAGCCGCCCTTGACCGGCGTGGCTTCCAGCTCTTTCTGCAGTTTGTCCAGCCGCTGCGCCGCGGCGCGCTGTTCTTCGTCAGGGCGAAGTTCGCCGGCCTCGACCAGCGTATGATAGCGTTCGATGAGACCGGCCATCGTTCAGCTCGCCTTGCGGATGAGGCCGGTGAAGGAGCAGACGGTCGCCTCCTCCTGAACAAGGAGGCCGCGCACGAAGAGCATGCGCCTGGTCTCGCGGACAAGCTCTACCTCCGCGTCCAGCGGTTTTCCGATGGTGCCGGGCGAAAGAAACTGTGTCTGGCAGTCGACCGTAACGCCGCCTGCATCCGGGGTTCCAATGACCTGCAAGGCACCGGCGAACATCGCGGTATCGATGAATGCCATCAGTGCGCCGCCGTGAACCATGCCTGACGCATTTGCGAGCCGTTCGGCCGGATCAATCAGCCGGACCCGCACGGTGCGTTCACCTTCTTGCCGCATGATCATGCGGCCCAGAACGGCGACGTTGAACTGCTCAGGCCTGCCGACCAGCCATTCCTGCCAGCCGGGATGATCCGGGGCGGGTTTAAGACGGGATGTCACCGGCAACGGTCGGATCAGACGAGGCGTTCTGCTTCCATTTTCTTGATCTCGGCAATCGCCTTGGCGGGCGAGAGGCCCTTGGGGCAGACGTTTGCGCAGTTCATGATGGTGTGGCAGCGGTAGAGGCGGAAGGGATCTTCCAGCTCGTCCAGACGCTCACCCGTCATCTCGTCGCGGCTGTCGGCCAGCCAGCGATAGGCCTGAAGCAGGATCGCAGGGCCGAGGAACTTGTCCGAATTCCACCAGTAGCTGGGGCACGAGGTCGAGCAGCAGGCGCACAGGATGCACTCGTACAGGCCGTCGAGCTTGTTACGGTCTTCGGGGGACTGAAGGCGTTCCTTGCCCGACGGGGTCGGGGTGACGGTCTGCAGCCAGGGGCGGATCGATGCGTACTGCGCATAGAAGTGGGTGAAGTCGGGGACGAGGTCCTTGATCACTTCCATGTGGGGCAGCGGCGTGATGCGAATCTCGCCCGAGCTGCAATCCTCGATCGCAGTGGTGCAGGCGAGACCGTTGCGGCCATCGATGTTCATCGCACACGACCCGCAGATGCCTTCGCGGCAGGACCGGCGGAAGGTCAGCGAGGGGTCCATCTCGTTCTTCATCTTGATCAGTGCGTCGAGGACCATGGGTCCGCACTCGTCCAGATCGATCTCGAAGACATCGTAACGCGGGTTTTCGCCGCTGTCGGGATCGTAGCGATAGACCTTGAAATTCTTTTTCGTGCCGTTGGTCTCAGCGGCGTGCTTGCGGGTCTTGCCGGTGATCCGGCTGTTCTTGGGCAATGCGAACTGGGCCATGAGCTGTAAACCTGTCACGAATTGAAATGTTGTCACGCGTCAACATGACCGAGCGCCTCAAGTCAAGGGCGCTGCGATGCAGCACGTACATTTGTATAGGTATTTCGCGCCCGTTGCGCACATATCATGCCGGGTATAGGCGGCTTTGCGGCCAGGAGCATGATTTTGAAACGACCTATCGCGATCTACGACCTTGATGGCACGCTCTTGCGCCATGCGACGTTCACGCCGTTCCTTGTCTTTGCCGCGCGCCGCCGTGCACCGTGGAAGCTGGCGCTCTTGCCGGTGTGGATCGGCGCAATGATCGCGTACAAGGCCGGGCTCTTCTCGCGGGAGGCGCTTAAGGGTTTTGGCCTGAAAATGATGGTGGGAAAGGCCGATGCACGGGCGCTGGACGATCTGGCGCGTGCCTTTGCGGACAAGGTGGTGCCCGAATGGATCGGCGAAGGTGCTGCACGCGCGCTGGAACGGGACAGGGATGAGGGGCGCGTGTTCATACTCGCAACGGCAGCGATGGAATTCTATGCGGCGGAAATCGCGCAGCGTGCCGGTTTCGACCATGTCATTGCCACGCGCCATCATGCAGAGCCGGGCCGATACCCCCGGATAACGGGCGGCAATTGTTACGGCACTAACAAGGTTCCGCGCGTTGAGGCGCTGCTTGAGGAGCTTGGCCTCTTACGCCGCGAATGCGACATCCGTTTTTATACCGACAGCACCAGCGATGCGCCGCTGCTCGACTGGTCGGACGAGGCTGTCCTGGTCGAAGCAGGGGCGAAAGGGCGCAAGCTGGCCCGAAAAAAAGGATGGAGCCTTGCCCGCTTCCGCTAGTTTTCGGGAAGGGTTACGGCGATTTCGTTCCGGTCGATCTGGCGCAAGGTGATCAGCGCCATCAGGCCCATGACGATGTACGTCACCGCTCCGCCGATGGCCACGCCCCACGCCGTTCCCTGCCCAGCAAAGGGGCCGACAAGCACCAGTATGGCAACCGCCGCCGAAACGACCGCGCAGAAATGCGCGAAAAGCGAGAGGCGCGCCCGACCGGTGGAATGGAGAACAGGTTCAAACGCGACGCCGGCCAGTTCGAAACATGCCGCTACGGTCAGCGGGATCAACACGATATAACCGCTGCGAAATTCCTCGCCCCCCAAAAGCGCAAGGAGATGGCCGCCAATGGCGATCACGATCAGGATGACGATCGCGCCCGCGCCGCCGGCAATCCGGCTTGTCTGGGCGACCAGCTTGCGGAACTCCCGTGCTCCCGCCGCGACCCTCGCCCGCGCGATTTCGGCGTATGCGGCGCGGCTCAGCAAGCTCGACAGCTTGGCAAGACCCTGCGCCAGCTGGTGCGCAAGACGATAGACGCCCGCCGCGCTGGTTCCCACGAAGTAGCCTACGGCGAGCAGGGGGCCGTGGCGGAACACTGCGTCCAGGGTGGCGCTGGCGTATGTGACAAGGAAGAAACGGACGAGCCCCGGGTTCTCCCGCCGCGCGTGAAACGCACCGCGCAAGTGGGTGAGGCGGATCGCCTGCGGGCACAGCTTGCGCGCTACGATCCAGTACAGAATCGCTTCGAGAATATCGATCGCTGCCCATGCAATTAGGAACCGCACGAGGCTGGGCCCTGTCATCCAGATGGCGATGGCAGCAACAAGCCGGCCCAATGGGACGATCGCTTCGATGTAGACAGCAAGGTCGAACCGGTCGAGCGCGCGGACGATCCCGGTCGGCGCGGAAACCAGAGCCCAAAGCGCGGCGACATTGAACCAGAACGCCGTATCGACAAGCGCGGGATTGATGCCCAGCCCATCGGCGAATTGGTAAAACACCAGCCAGGCGATGCCGCATCCAAGAACGGCGCCGATAATGTCGAGAATTCCGGCCATGAGCGATAGCCGCCCAAATCCGTCCCAGTCCTTGTCATGAACATGCTGCACGCCAAAGCGCACGACGACTTGCCATGTCTGGAAACCGGCAATGGCGATCAGCGCCTGCGATGTTCCGAATATCAGGGAAAAGTGGCCAAAGTCCTTTAGTCCAAGCGAACGGGTCAGGATGGCAAGGTACACGAGCGAGCAGACCGCGCCGAAACCCTTGCCGCCGATAAGCCAGGCGACATTGGTCAACATGCGCGACAATAGCGAACGAGACGCCGGCTGAATGGGACCCTTGGCTGGCATTACCCCGTCGCATTTGGACGAGCCTTAACCAACTGGCAAGCCATGACCGCGATGTTTGCGACGGGAAGCTGGACATTGCCCCCCGCGCCTAGTGGCCTTAAAGGGCGCTGCCATGATCGAACATGCCATCCTTCTCAGCGCGGGCCAGGGTTCGCGCCTCCTGCCGCTAACCGCAGAGCGTCCCAAGTGTCTCATCGACTTTTCGGGCCGTTCTCTTATCGCCTGGCAAATCGAGATGCTGGCACGCGGCGGGGTGAAGCGGATCGACGTGGTTACCGGTTTCATGACCGACATGGTCGAGGCGCATCTGGCCGCGATCGACGATCCGCGCGTTACCGTGACCTGTCACTTCAACCCGTTCTTCAAGGTGGCCGACAATCTCGGCTCATGCTGGATCGTGCGCGAGGAAATGAAGGGTGACTTCATGATCCTGAACGGCGACACGCTGGTATCCGAGAAAATCGTGAAGCGCGTGCAGGAAGGGTCGGACTGGCCCATCGCGGTCACGGTGGATATCAAGGACGGCTACGATAGCGACGACATGAAGGTGAACCGCGGCGAGAATGGCCGCCTTGCCCGTATCGGCAAACATCTCACCGCCGAAATCAGTAATGCAGAATCGATCGGGTTCCTTGCCTTTCGCGGCGAAGGGGCAGCGTTATTCCGGGAGACCGTTCGCCAGACGATGCGCACGCCCGATGGCGTCAATCACTGGTATCTGAAAGTCATCGACATGATCGCCGATAGCGAGAAGGTCGGCACCGTATCGATCGAGGGGATGGACTGGGCCGAAGTCGATTTTCTCAACGATATCGAGATCGCGGCCGAGCTGACCGACCGCTGGGCGGCGGCCTGACGGTTCAGGCGAAGCAGCGCTTCAGCGCATCGCGAAGCGCCGCGACCTGCGTTGCGTCCAGTGCGGCCGCACTGCCAAGATCGGGAACTTTGGGCCAGCCTGCGTCCACGAATTCCGCACCGCCAAAGCTGCGCGCGCCTTCGTAACGGGGAATGACGTGATAGTGGACGTTCGGGTCCACCATCATCAGCATCAGGTAATTGATCTTCGCGTAATCGACGAAATCGCTCAGCGCACTTT
>Ga0316207_10004166_pt1 | contig 12779 bp, 11 predicted proteins | sample 6weekpyrite_MG_FD_204943 | JGI IMG/M metagenome (GOLD analysis project Ga0316207, IMG submission 204943) | Microbial mat bacterial communities from mineral coupon in-situ incubated in ocean water Damariscotta River, Maine, United States -... | ecosystem: Environmental > Aquatic > Marine >... | reverse complement strand
AAATAATCAGAGTATGATGAGATTTAGAAGTAGTTGTTTTTCTTGGTTGCGGAAATAGGATTTGAACCTATGACCTTCGGGTTATGAGCCCGACGAGCTACCGAACTGCTCTATTCCGCGACATTTAAGGTGTAAATTGTTTGTTTGCTTAAAAAAATAATCAGAGTATGATGAGATTTAGAAGTAGTTGTTTTTCTTGGTTGCGGAAATAGGATTTGAACCTATGACCTTCGGGTTATGAGCCCGACGAGCTACCGAACTGCTCTATTCCGCGACATTTAGGGTGGATGGGGTAGAGGGATTCGAACCCCCGAATACCAGTACCAAAAACTAGTGCCTTACCGCTTGGCGATACCCCATTACAAGACTTAAACTAATGTTTAAGAGGGCGAAATTATAGGCTAAAATTTCTTTTATGTCAAGGATATTTTGAATTTTTTTTCAAATACTCTTTACAGAAGAAAACTTCTTTTAATTACTGCTAAGTTTTTGGTAGATTCTCTTACCCCGAATATCACCAAATAAGATGACATCTTTGAGCAGTACATTTTTTGCAAACCCGTCATCATCAAAGACAACATGCAGTTCTCCCTTCTCACTTTGAAAGATATCCTGATGCAGGATAATAGTCAAAAGCTTTCCGTTGACATAAGACATTGCAGACTGTAGCTCTTGGCGTTTGAGTAGAGTAGGAACTTCTATATCGATAGCGCAATTGGGTGTTTTAGAACCAATAGCAGAAAGTTTTTTACTATCACCGTCTTTGAGTGTTGGTAAGATCTTTTGGGTATTGAAAAAGAGGGACAGAAGGTCATTGTCTGTATAAAAACGAAAAGTTTCTTGGTTATGCTCAAATTCGTCAGTATCGATCTTAATACTCTTCATCGCATGAACATCAAAACGGGTTCTGGCAACACGCATCTCTCTGTTGGTATGGGCATAAACCTCTTGAACCTCATGATCAAAAATAAAAACACTGCTTTTTGTATAACGATCCGTTTTTCTATGTTTGACAAATACATCAGGACGTAAAATTCCGTCAATAATCCTACCTTGTGATATATAACTCTCTTCACGGTTTTGGGACAATACAGAAGCCATGCCTGTCGTCCACGCATGTACTAGGATAGTATAACTGTCATCATCATGGGTGTAACTGATCTCAGCCTTACCTATCTCTCCGACAATACCAAAACTGACATCATAGCCCGCCCTTATGGATTGAGCAGAGAGAGAGGAGATGAGAGCTATAACTATAAATAAAATTGTTTTCATACACCCATTATACAGCTACTTTATCTAAATAAAATATAAATTAGTTACTATACGGTTCTTCATTTAAATAATAGTTTTTACTATTACTTCAGGTCGGCGTAGCTCAGCTGTATAGAGCATCGGATTCCTAATCCGGAGGTCATGGGTTAGAATCCCATCGCTGACACCACTCATAAATAATCTATATTCACCTAATACACAGGTTTTAACGAGCTTCTTAAGTTTTCTATTCAGTGCCATTAGTCCGCATATAGTCCACACTACATGAAAATTTACCACTTTAACTGATCTCTGAACCATCTTGTTACCTATTTGAGGTTTTGGAAATTTACGTGCATAAAATGCGTACTACCATAGCGGTCTTACCTTTATCAATCTGTAGATATTTGACCCGCCCCTTCTTATATGTAGTTCTGTCATATTTATATCAATTATCCTTTTTTAACACTACACTTACAATATGGATTTTGAAAAATTAAATAGTGAACTATATACAAAGGCAGGTCATTACCGCTTTGCAAAGAAGCCTACTGATTTTGATAAAGGCTATTTGAAAATAAGTAACTGGGTTAATGATCTATGCTTCTTTTATATACAGAAGCGTAATAAGCAAGATAAAATAGATGAGGTTGAATTTAATAAGTTTATAGAAGCGCAGAAAGAGAAAATTGAAGCCTTGAAACCATCTTCTTATCGAGACGGATTACTTAAGGCTGTAGATGATATTAATTAAACTATTTTACTTTGAAACTACCTTTTTTTGAGCATAAGTACTATGAGCCTTTGCTATAATCGTAGATATAAAATGTAATAAGGACAGCCAATGCTTAAAGTAGCAGCGATACAGATGAAGATGAGTGAGGATAAGAAGAGTAACCTTATGCATGCGGAATCTTTAGTCCGAGAAGCTTCTTGTGCTGGAGCAAAAATAATTTTATTGCCTGAGCTTTTTGAAGCTCCTTACTTTTGCAAAGATATGGATGAGAAATATTTTTTATTGGCCTCGGAACGTGAAGGTAACTCTACATTACAAGATTTTAGTGAGTTATGCAAAGAACTTGAAATTGTTCTGTTACTCAGTTATTTTGAAAAAGAGAAGACAAGGTTTTATAACTCTCTTGTAGTAATCGATTCGAATGGAAAGATATTAGACAATTACCGTAAAACACACATACCTGACGGTCCGGGATATGAAGAAAAGTTTTACTTTTCTCCCGGAAATACAGGATTTAAAGTCTGGGATACGGCGTATGGAAAGATTGGAGCAGGGATCTGTTGGGATCAATGGTTTCCGGAAACGGCACGTTCTTTGGCGCTGATGGGAGCAGAATTGATCTTTTATCCAACGGCTATTGGCTCTGAACCTGAAATAGGTTTGGACTCAAAGGAACATTGGCAGCGTGTGCAGATGGGACATGCTGCGGCAAATACTATTCCCGTGATAGCGGCTAACCGTATTGGAGTCGAGGAAGGTGAATCTTGTAGCTTGACTTTTTATGGCTCTTCATTTATGACAGATTACACAGGGAAAAAGATTGCTGAAGCATCCCGTGATAAAGAAGACGTTATCTATGCTCAGTATGACCTTGAAGACAATAAAAAACAGAGGGAATATTGGGCCTTATTTCAAGACAGGCGACCTGAATGTTATGGAGCTTTAGTGCAGTCAAAATAAATCATTTTTTCTGGGTGGAACTTTATTTGCTAGTCAAGAGGCAAATAAGGAGGGAGTATGAAGATTGTATTACAGAACAATATGATAATTGTTCGTACTGGCTTCGAGATTCTTAAGTCTAAGTGGATGGATGAATTTTTAAATACTCACGCGCAAGATATGCTTTTTTTACCTAAGGCAGTCTTAGTCTTTTCTAACACTGCTCTGTGGGGTGTAAAAGAAGAGTTTATCCATGCGCTTTGTGAACATTATACTAAAGATCAAGAGACAGATAATGACTTCTATTTTCGCTCGGTCATGCGGTACATAAAATATCCGATTAAGATTGAGCTAGAAGAAGAAGAGAAGGCGGAAAAGATTGAGGTTCGCCTTCAAGCACGTTCGTCTTCAGAGGTTCATATCAAGCTCGACCATCCTAACCGATGGGTGATGTCTTACCTAAAGTCCCAACTTGATCTGTATGTGACGCAGGAAGGTTTGATGAACCTCTTCTTGGACTTACCTGACAATAAGGCTAAAAGCAGACTGGAAAGGGCCTTGAACAAGCGCCATATCTTACACTATCAGATCCAATACACCTATGATGCTTATTTTATGCAAAACCTCTATTCGGAGTTCAGTCAGTTTGAGTATGAAGACCATACGGATGATGAGATTGATGAGATGCTGCACTATTATACGGTGTTGGAATGTCCTGTCGGATCCAGTCAAGATGCACTTCGCCGGAGCTATAAAAAACTTGTGAAGGTCTATCATCCGGATAAGGTACATTGTGAAAACCCTGATACAGTAAATCGGTACACCCAAAAGTTTCAACTTCTTCAAGAGGCTTATCAGGCTCTGCGTATCGTCTCCTAAAGTCTCTCTATGCTCATCTTGAGTATAGCAGGGTACAGAGAATACATTTCTAAATTCCTTTTAAAAATCACAAAAATAATATACAGTTAATCTTTCTTCGATTATACTTACCGAAAAGGAGAACACATGTTCAGTTCTAAATCGTTAGTTATGAAGTTGTTTTTACTGTTGGCTTTAAGTTTTTCGCTCTTGCAAGCGAAGGGTGATGTTATCTATAAAAAGGATATTGCAAAGCTAGTCGATAAAGAGACTGCCTTTGATGTCGCTAAGATCAAGAAGATGTACATTGAGATAGCAATTGATAAGAAGATAGCCGATAAGCTCGAGAAAGATAAAGATGCACGAAGTATGCAAAAGCTTGCAGATGCTGCACAAAAATCGGTAAAGTTAACAGCAAAGACGGTGGGTACACTTTTTGATGAATATGAAAAAGAAGCTAAAGTCCATCTTGAAAAAAATGATGAGGCTAAGGCTAAACAGGTTTTTAAAGATTTTGAAAAGCAGGCAAATAAATTAATTGACAAGATCGAGAAAAAAGCGCTTGATGATATGGAAGATGAATGGAAAAAAATCCAAAAAATCCATAAACAATATGGCAAATACAAGCTCAATGCAGGAATTGATCTGACGGCAAAAATAGGTGGGTTTATTTCAAAGGTTGCGCGTGCTGTTGTCAGTTCCGGTACTGACATATCAGCAATTTTAGGCGGTGTTAAAGACTTATACAATATCTATAAAGATGTGAGAAAACTTGCAGATAGTGCAGAAGATGTTCATGAAAAAAATGAAAAGATATTAGTTAAACTGCAAAAGAGAATGGAAACAAAAAGCTCAAGTGCTTTAAAACAGACTGCAAAAGACAAGGTAAAAGAAAAGGCTAAAAAGGCGATAGTAAGTTTGATAGAAGATGGGGTTGATGATTTAAGTAAATCTAATGATCTTTTTGAAAATAAACTGTTAGGACTTGAGGTTAAAGCAGACAGTGTGTCCAAAAAAGTAGTAAAACTCTTAGATAAGGTTGAGAAGCAAAAATCTGATCTTACGGGTGAACAGCTTGCAAGTATTGAAGCATTGACGGACTTGTCTTTAAAAAAGGTTGATTCACTTAATGATCGAATACAAATAGGTCTTACAAATCACGAAAACATGAAAAAAAGTATAGCTGATCTTAAAGCAATCACACCAGAAGGTCCACTCAGCGGTTTACAGGCACTGTATGATAAATATTCTAAACAGATTGGAGTAGCAACAAAAGTGCTCTCAGGTGCAGATAAAGTATTAGGCCTGGTTTCTTCTGACTATAAAGAACTTTCTGATTCAGCAAAAAGTACAATGAAAATCTTAAAATAGAGTACCCTTTTGGGTGCTTTACAAGATAGCATCACTGCCTTGAAGACATAATACTACTTGTCTACTGCAAAAAATCAAATATAAAATAATTAAATCCATTAAATACCACATTATTATTAACAAATTAGAATTTACATCACAAATTTTAGACGTTTAATATTCGTATAAAATAAAATATCATATTATATGTCAATTTTGAGAAATCAAAAATAGGGCATCTTTAACAAAATATGTTGAGGTTAGGGTCTGCTCGAAAATCTGGAGGTTCAGTATGGCATTAGAATATTATACACCGGGTGTGTATGTAGAAGAAGTTTCGAGCGGAAGTGTATCGATGACGGCCGCACCGACAAATATAACCGGTTTTATCGGTCAAACAAGAACAGGTCCTATTAACAAGCCTGTACAGATTACATCATGGGCAGACTATTTTGATAATTTTGTTGGATATACACTAAGTGACAAGATAACCCCACGGGGAACTGTTGCTAAAGATGTGGATGGCAATGTCATTAAAGAAAATGTTCCTAATGACAAGATGACCGATCTTGATTGGGGAGTTTATGTCTATTTCGCTAATGGAGGCGGGAAATGTTTTGTGGTTAGTGTGGACCATGCAGCTGACAACAGTGAGAAGACAGCATCTTTAAAAGCGTCTATTGCCAAAGAAGAAGCAGGGTTGGAAGGTGCTAAAGATAAAAAAGCAGCAGAAGGCAAGATTGCTGAGTTGAAAAAAGAGCTTGCAGCATTAGGCCGTCCTGCCAAAGGTATTGACAAAGAGATCATCGGAAATGATGGTGGACCAAACAGACGTAGTGGTCTTGCCTGTTTTAAAGATGTTGAGATCTCTTTACTATGTGCACCGGGTATCACGTCTTCAGGCGTCATTCTTGAGCTTATATCGTATGCAGAAGCAGCGAATATCTTTGCAATCATTGATGCACCTTTAAACCTTGATGAATTAAAATCATTTGACCTTTCAGGAGACCTTCTTGGTCTTGCCGGACTTAGTGCAAAATGTGCATCTAAGCAGGCAGGACTCTATTTTCCATGGGTGAACGTGAATGATGATTCGGGAGTGAAAGCTGTGGCACCAAGTGCTTTTGCAGCAGGTATTTATGCCCGTGTGGATAATGAAAGAGGTGTACACAAGGCACCTGCAAATGAGCCGGTTCGTCTTGCTGCAAGTCTTGCATACACGATCAATGACTCAGAACAGGAAGAGTTGAACAAAAACGGTATTAACTGTCTTCGTAATTTTTCTGATACGGGTATACGTGTTTGGGGTGCGAGAACAACGGTTTCTATGATCGATCCGGAATGGCGTTATATTAATGTACGTCGTTTGTTCAATATGGTTGAAGCTTCTGTTGAACAGGGAACGAAATGGGCTGTCTTTGAACCTAATGATTCAAAACTCTGGGGTGCATTGACACGTAATACGAAGGCCTTTTTAAGCCGTATCTATAATACAGGTGCCTTTGCAGGAGCAAGCGAGGCAGAAGCCTTTTTTGTAACATGTGATGCAAGTAATAATCCGCAAGAGAATATTGATGCGGGTATTGTTACGATTGAAATCGGTATGGCTCCGGTCAAACCGGCTGAATTCATCGTCTTTAGGATTTCTCAGAAAGCTCCGGGTGGTGGAGCAGAAGAAGAAGCAGAATAAAAAATAAGGAAAAATAGATGGCACAAGATGGTGAAAGAAGAGACCCGTTCGCAGGATTTAACTTTAGAATGGAAATCGACGGTATAGAAGTTGCCGGTTTTAAAGAGATCTCCGGTTTGGAGATGGAAACACAGGTTATTGAGTATGCAGAAGGTGATGATCTGAATACAAAGATGAAGATGATCCCGGGGCGTACAAAGTTTACGGAAGTAACATGTAAACGTGGTATTGTTGAAGGTATTGAACTTTGGGAGTGGTGTAATACTATTAATGATTATCCTAGAGAGATTGAACGTAAGAGTATTACGATCAACCTTCTTGATAATGAAGGTGAACCTCAAAAGACCTATACGCTTTTTGAGACATGGCCAAAGAAGTATGCAACAGGAACACTTGATGCCGGTGCAGATGATCTAGCTATGGAAGAGATAGTCTTTGTCTATGAGAACTTAGAAATCGAAGATTAAGATTAGCAAGGCGTTTTGAGGGTCAAGATGAGATCTTGGCTTTTCAAAGTAAAATTAAGATATCTTGTGTTGATAGGATATTGAAAGAAGAGGATGAAAGTTTATCTTATGCATTGATTGTATTCAAACAGTTCGACTGTTAAGATAAGTTTCTCTGCATAAACTGCCAAATATTTGCCAAGCGCTTTTTTTGACTACTTCCTCTTCAGATCTGCAAAATAATCGACCACGATAATCTTATATACAACGATAAAAATGAGTGAACCTAGAAATATCTGGGTGATATATAAAGAGTATAGGATGGCAACTGTGATATATCGCAGTCTCATTATGAAGGATTAGAATGTTTAAGACAGAGTTTGAGTTTGTACTGCCAAAAGGGTATGTAGATAAAGATGGAAACGTACATAAAAAAGGGATAATGCGCTTAGCTACGGCAAAAGACGAGATTATCCCACTTCAAGACTACAGAGTAAGAAACAATGAGTCTTATATGATATTAATCCTTCTGACACGTGTAGTGACTCAACTTGGAGACTTGAAAAATGTTGATACCTCTGTGATTGAACAGCTGTTTTCGGCTGATCTTGATTACCTTCAGCGTTTTTATCAGAAGATTAATTCTGAAGAGAGCAGTGATATCAGTATTACCTGCCCACATTGTGAAAATACAATTGAAATGGGGCTCGACGAGGTTTTGTACGCTCAGTGATACGCAAATATCCCTTGAAGAATCTTCAGGAGGAGATGGCATTTATTGCTTATCACTTTAATTGGAATAAAGATGAAATTTTGGATATGACCCATAATGAACGACAAAATTGGGCAAAGCAGATATCTAATATAAACGAACGCATAAACAAGAGCGATTAAAAATAAAGAGGTGGCAGATGGTACAAGGCAGAGCGCCCGGCGTCAAGATACATAAGGATGCCTTTGTCGTAAGACAAGAGGACAGCCTTGATTTTGCCACCCTTTTTTTAGGTTTCTTTGAGGATAAAGAGTTTTTTGTTTTGATACATGATGCTAATGAAGCAAAGCAAAACACTTTTTTACAGGCACACACATCTTACTTCAGAGCAGTAAAGAGCTTTTTCGATAATGGTGGAAGAGCTTTATACCTTTTAAACTATCCACCGAAAAAGGGTTTTGATGCTGCTTTGATCGCACGTTTTTTAGAAGATCATTGTGATAATCTCAATGACCTTGAGACACTGTGTCCAGTAGGTTTGATCGAGGGACTTTTGAGTCAGAAGAAGATATCGGAGCAAGAAGCATTACAAGCACTCTTTGCCATGAATACTTATGCGGCCCAGACAGACAGGATTTCGATGAGTGATATAAACGAAGAGATTAGGCACAATTATCTGGATATGTTAGGTGAGACAGTAATCTATCATCCCTGGTTTAAAGATAAGGATGGTGCTCTTATCCCTCCATCGTCTGTAGTCGCAGGTATCGCTTCAAGGCTTGCATTTGAGGGGAAGTTTTTTCATTCAAGTGCAAACAAGTCTGTCCACAACCTGCAAAAGCTCTCCTATGAGCTTTCTAAAACAGATCTGGAAGAACTACATCAGGAACAGATCAATCCGATTATTTATCGTCATATTCAGGGTTTGAGAGTATGGGGTGTGAAGGTCTTTAACTCTCATCATGAGAGTGTCAATGAGATGCGGGTCTTAAAGTACATCAAACGTCAGCTTAAACGTTTAAGTCGTCCTTATCTTTTTGAGGGAAACACGGAACAGCTTCATGATAAACTCTTTACTAAGGTCAGCCATTTTTTGACACTGCTGTGGGAATCTGGTGCCTTGGCAGGGCACTCTGCACAGGAAGCCTTTGAAGTAAACACCAGTATACTGAGTCTGGATAATACACGGACAAGTCTTGTTGTTGAAGTCTCCGTAGCCATTAGTAAGCCCTTGGAGTTTATCGTGATACGGCTGAACCGTGTTGAAAATAACGGGGCTCAAGAGAGCCTGAGCGTGGAGTCTTAATATGGCCTATACATCTAAGGCAATGATGAAAAAATCTGCTATATCAAATGCAAAGATATTAGCTGCAGAGATGCTTTCGGACCCTTTTATCAACTATCGCTTTCGTATAGAAATAGAGGGCATAGAGATGATGGGCTTCAGTAAGATGAGTGAGCTTGCTAATGAGACATCTTTAGAAGAGTATAGAGAAGGCGGTGTGAATAATTATGTTCACAAACTACCTAATTCTACAAGTTATAAGAACATTATTTTGGAACACGGTATCGGTGTAGACAATACGATCTATAACTGGCGACAAGATGTGATTGACGGTAATCTTTCTGAGGCACTACGAAGCGGGACGATCAAGGTCTATGGGCAAAACTTTATGCGTAGTATTTGGCATTTTCATGGCGCTTGGCCGGTTAGTTTGGAAATCGGTGAACTTGATGCGGGAGATGATAAGGTACTGATTGAAAAAGTAGAGTTGGTCATAGAACGTTTTGAGCGTACGGTGATTGCAGATCCGACAGATATCATCACTGCCCCTGTATCTAAGGCTATCTCTAAGATAAGCAATAAAGCAGGAAAGGTCGTCGGTACGGCAAAAAGAAAGGTAACGGGTGCTGTTAGTTCAGGTATTGAGAAAGGTCTGGATACGGTGACTAAGCCTATTGAAGATGGCCTGGACAGTGCTCAGGATGGGTTGAGATAATTATCATGAAGATGTTGCAAAGGCTAAATGAAAACCGAAAAAGAATAAAATCTTATAGGGTTTTACGCAGGGATATTTCCAAAAGAAGAGTTTCTTTTACTTTGCAAGATCACTATCTTCCCCAACAAGACTCCTTGGGCTCACAGATTATCAGCCGTTATGCGATCAAGACCGTTGATGTCAATTTTGAGTATTTTCAGTTTCTCTCCTATTTCTTTTTACCCAAACGTCATGAGGCTATTCATGAGGCAGTTGTATATAAAGAGAAGTACCTTAGGTTAAAAGAGGTGCAAAAGCTCAGTGAGAACGTATGTCAGCAACAAGAACAAAAGTATAAGAAAAAACTTACCCTGCTTGAAAAAGAGTATATCCATCTTCAAGCAGAACAGAGCTTTCAAGCCAAGGAACTTTCCTCATACGAGCAAAAAGAGAACAGTTTACGTAACGAGCTTCACAAGATCTCTTTACTGAGAGAAACTGAGCTGCAAGAGAAAGTACAGAAGCTTTATCTCGATAAGATTAAAATTGAGAAGAACCCGCACGGACCACAGCAGATAGCAGCACTTATTCATCAGTGTCACGACCCCTTGTCTAAAAAAGAACTTGTCAATCTTTACAGAGCTTATGAAAACCTACAGGTCCTACACGGTGAAGGCGTATCTGAAACACAGATACAAGAGCGCACTAAAAAGATATTTATCAAGCTTAAAACGTATGTTCTAAAGACAAAACAGGTTGATTCGCAAGAACTTATACGTTACGTCACAGAAGGGGGTAAAAAACAGATAAATGCGTCAAAGGTTCAGACCGCTAGAGGTGCGACAGAAGCTCAGAAATCTTTTATCCAAGATAATAATCAGTCGCTTTTTCTTCAAATACCAAAGTCTTTACGAGGAAAAGAAGCGCATCAACAAAGAGACTCTAGACAAAAACTGAAAAATGAATCTTTAATTCACGATAATAATCAGTCTCTTTTTCTTCATGTACCGAAGTTTTTACAAGGAAAAGAAACGCATCAACAAAGAGACATTATACAAAAGATGAACTATCTGTTGACTACGTATAAAGAAGCTTCAAGCAATAAGCAGGAAAAACCGCTTAGCACCTTAAAGCGTTTTCTTTATAGCGTATACCGTGAGCAAAGCAGCTCGTATAAACCTTTTGTCGTCTTACGTCCCAACCAGCATGACCTGAAAAAGTTTGAGCAGAAATTTGTCAAACTCTTTAAGCGTGGTAAAGATGTCAGCATAGAAGAACTGTATCATGTGATAGAAGAGAGTTTGCAAGTGCCGCAGAATTTCTATGACACTGATGATCTAAAGGCGCAGAGTAAAGAATATTTTAGTGTTGAAAGATATTATAAAGGTATGCTAGAAAGCGTGAAAGAGCAGAACCCTCTACAGTTTATCTCAATGCGACAAAAACAGATCATCTTTCAAAAGAGTCTAAAAAAGGGCCGTGACAACTCTGTACTTGTTACCAAGCAGTTCGAAAAGGTTGCACAAGAAGCAGAGAGTAAAAAAAGGACATTGACAAGAACAAATATTAAAACTGAGAAGATCAATGTGCGCAGTAAAGAGTATTTTAGTGTTGATAAATATTATCAAGGTATGCTCGAGAGTGTGAAAGAACAGAGCCCTTTTCAATTTATTACGATGCGGCAAAAGCAGATCATTTTTCAAAAGAGTCTAAAAAAAGGTATCGACAATACCACGCTTGTTGCAAAACACTTCGAAAAAGTTGTACAAGTACAAGGCCGTGAGCAAGAAACAGTGACAGAAGGCAGGACGGTAGAAAAAACTATCCCGTTAGAAGCTCAACGTGAAAAGGTCTATAGATATTTCATCCAAAGGCTTCAAAATGACATAACTGCGATCGGACTTTCTCCGGTACAGAAGAAGGTGCTCTATAAAAATATTGATAAACTTTTTACTAAGAATCAGGGAGTCGATTTTTCTTATGTCGAGAGAGTCGTTCATGGTGTGAAAAATATGCTTAGAACTAAAAGGGACAAGGATATTGTCAAAGCTTTTAATGAATTTTTTACAGTGTCTTCTACTGAATCTCTTTTAATTAATTCGCATACAAATATAAGTAAGCCCTTGCTTCAAGAAGGAGCCTTTGGTTTTGACTACTTCAAAGAGCTTGTTCACGGAAGAAAAGATGTCTCTTTAAATAAAAGAGATAAAAGTAGTGAAAAAAAGGCCTTGGATGTATTTTTAGAACGTATGTATCATACGCAACTGACATCAAAGGCCCATGAATCAGTCACAAGAGTGGAGAAAGAAGGAGAGAAGATATTTTTAGACGCTTCAGGATATGTTCATAAAGCGTTGCATCTAGAAGAGAAGACTGAATTGGCATATAAGCACTTGATCCAGACGTTAAAGCGTGACCGTACAAGCGCACCTCTCTTGCCCGTACAAAAAAAAGCATTGTATCACAGAATAAACAGACTGTTTTTAACAAAGACTTCAACCGCCTCCGTACATATTAGCGAGATTATAGAGATGCTTGATATTCCTGATAGGCTAACGATGGATGAGAAAGGTCTTGACAGCGTAGAGAAAATTAGAAAGATTTACGCCAGAGTTGAAATGGAGATATTGAAAGAAAAGCCATTTGCTTTTATTGCTGCACATACAAAAAGTATTTTGCATAAAGAGATAACAAAGCGACTACTCAAAAAAAGTGATGTGCAAACGCACGAGTTCAAGAAAATTCTTCATGTGATAAAAGGGGCTGAGCGTTTAAGTAGAGCCGAGAAAGAGGTATCAAGAGAGACAACAGTTTT
>Ga0316207_10004165_pt1 | contig 12782 bp, 8 predicted proteins | sample 6weekpyrite_MG_FD_204943 | JGI IMG/M metagenome (GOLD analysis project Ga0316207, IMG submission 204943) | Microbial mat bacterial communities from mineral coupon in-situ incubated in ocean water Damariscotta River, Maine, United States -... | ecosystem: Environmental > Aquatic > Marine >... | reverse complement strand
GTATCATCATATCCTTCCGCCCTATTTTCCTTTTGCCAGAGCACGCTTGCTAAACAAGCTGTCCTTGACCGGCGTTTTGTAATCCACCTCACTAAACTCGAACACCGTCTTATGACCTGTTTTATGGTTATGAATACGCATTTTGTGCCGCGTCCAAATACCATCAACTCTTCGAATATCCTCCACCAGCAAGGTTTTCAGGTGTCTGTCTTTAATGTCCCAGTAGTCGGCTTTCACAATAGACCAGCTGGTTTGATCTACCCACAAGGTCATGCGACCATAACCCAGTTCTTTGGCAATCGACTTGCTCTGTGGCAAGCCTTCCAGCTTGTAGGTCTGATAGCCATTGATGGTTTCTTCTGCGACACAGGTATAGTGAAAGTCGGCCAGTTCAATCTTGCCTTCCTTTTTTATGTCGTCATAGGTGAAATCGGTGCCGAGAAAATAATCCCCTCTGTCTGATGCCGATATCCGTCTCACCTTGCGTAAAGCAGGCAGGTAAAGCCACTGATCATCGTCTTGTTCTGCATCAAAATAGTCATAGGTCATAAAGCCCGTGCCTTTCACATTTGATGGTTTACGATAAAAGATAATCGTTCGCTTCTGGTCTTCAAAGTACTTCCGATAGCCCACGGTTTCGCGAGTACGCTCTTTGCCTCGACGATCGATCATGGTCATGGTCAACCTGCGGGAAACAAATTCACCATCATCTTCCTGATTGATCTGCTGAATGATCCAGTCGGCGCGTGGCAGTTCTGAGGCTTCTGTGTTCTGGCTCAGGAGCAAACCAACTGCCGCCCCGGCACCAAGAATGATCGCCAATGTGCGTACCCTTAGAAAGGTGACGGTTTTCGGCGATGCAACGTTGGTCACAAAGCGTGGTTTGAACACGCTTACCAAAGCGGGCAGCAAGGCCATGCTGGCAATAAAACTGGTCGTGACGGCTAGCACCACGATCATCCCAAAATTAGTCAAAGGCACCACTTTGCTGGAAATCAGCACACCAAAACCGCAGGCAATCGCTAGAAAATTAAAGAACAGCGCTCTACCGGTGCTGGGATAAAGCTGCTTTATCACCTCGCTCAAATCACTGTTCGCATTGTCTTGGTAAAGGCTGCGTAGTCGGTCAATGGTATGAATCGCGAAATCGACTCCCAGTCCGATCGCCACAGACGCAAACATGGAGGTGCCAATTCCCAGATGGATATTCAGAGCGACCATCGTCGAGTAAACCAATAGAATTGAACCCGCCACAGGGATCAACGAAAACACGCCGGCAAGCAGTGAGCGGAATAAAACTGCCGAAACCAACCAGACCAAAAACAACGCAATTGCCAATCCGGAAAAATGACTTTCACCCAGGTCTTTAATCCAGTGGTAGTTAACATTAACCCGACCACTTAAGGTCGCCTTGATCTCGGAGGTATTGAATTGAGTATCGATATAACGTTGCAGGGCTTCTATATTGTCGCGAGTATTCTGGAATGCACCCTCGTTCAGAATCAGACGGATGTTGGCCAGACGGTAGTCGTAATCGACCTCCTCTTCAAAGTCAGTTGGGTCACCCGACGCGGAATAAATCAGAAAATACTGTGCCGCCTGCTCCTTGCTTTCAGGCAAGCGATACTCTGATGTATCCCCGTCATTGAGCGCTCGATTCATCTGTTTCAAATAGTCAACAATCGACGTTGCGCTCTGAACATAAGGCAGCGTCAGTGCATACTTTTGCAGTGCTTCCATTTTTGATAAATTGTCCGTCTCAAACAGTGCTTCTGAATAATTGGTCTCGACCACAATATCGATATTATTGCTGCCGTCTAAATAGCGATTAATGACTTTGTCAGCCTGATAGATTGGCTCGCCCGGATCAAACGTTTTAATGCGGTCTTCATCCACCTGCAAGTGACTCGCGGCATAAACACCCGCCACGATAACTAACGAAAAGAATACGATGGTTGATTTTGAATGTTTCAGCGTCAATCCACCAAGCGAAACTATCAGGCTGCTAAATAAATCACGGCGTCCTTGTTGACGATGCCCAACAAATTTTGGGCTTACCGTGGGCTTAATCAGCGCCATGGCTGCAGGTAAAAAAAACATCGAATAAAACCAGGCGACCATCACACCTAGCGCGGTGAACAAACCAAAATATTTAAAGGGAGGCATATAAGCCGCAAAATAAAGACCCAGAAAACCGGCGGCTGTGGTCAACGTCGTTAGGGTAACCGGGCGCCACATCTCTATCATTGCATCCACAACCAGGTCTTTTTTATCCCGGTCAGGGTGAGCAATCTGCAACTCAAAATACTCGTTAAAGATATGAATCGCGTCAGCGACCGAAATACCGATCAGAATCACCGGTAACGCATTGGTGACCACATAGAAAGGCACGTTGGCGGCTGCCATCAGTCCAAGCGTCATTAACACCGACGCCGCAATAATAACGTTGCCCAATATTGCCGGGCTAAAACGTCGAAATGCGATAAACATAATGACTGTAATCACCAGACCAGCAAGTGGGTTCAGGCGCTGCGCATCGCTATCAATATAACGCCCCATAAACCCCGCAATGGCCCCTTCGCCAGCAACATGCAAGACCTCCCCGTTTTTGATCGGTGCACGCTCCAACACCTCCAACAAAGATTGATAAGTGGTCTCAACCAACGCTTCATCTTCCATTTCCAGCACTAGCAAGGTGGCTTTGCCATTTTTTGCGACAAGCGCTCCCTGATAAAGCGGAAAATCATCGATGGCGGCTTTCAGACGTGCCATGTCGTCCGGTGTTGAAGGTGGCGTGTCGAAAAATGGCGTCACCTCCATCCCTTCTTTGGTGCCGGTAATATTATTTTCGGTTGCCAGGCTCATCACCCTGTCAGGATTAATGTTGTCCATTTCCATCACTTCATCACTAAGCCATTGCACCAACTTGAGGGTCTTGGGATTATAGATACCCTGTTCCCCTTCATTCACCACCGCTATCACCATTGGATCGCTCAAGCCAAACTGATCCTTTACCTTTTCTCGATAAACCAGAGCGGGATTATCTGCGGCCAAAAAAGCATCACTGCGGGTGTCTTTTGTTAACATCGGTAGAAAATACAATACGCTTATCATCAGCGTTATCATGAACAGCACAATGCTTTTGGGGTGATTGACTACCTGTTGAAAAAAAGCCAGAGCATAACGGTTTGCTTTAATTTCTGTGCTCAAAATATGCAGAGAGCGGTGCGGGTTTTGTGTCGACATGATGCCACCTATTTAGCTATCAGTATGAAACTATTTAACATGTATATGCATGTATATAGTTAAAAAAAGTCAGCCCTTCAGGCTAACCACGATATCGCTTAGTGAATGGATCAGGGCGGTGTTATCTGCCCCGAGTTTTTCCTTTATTTCACGCTGCGCGGCCTGCCAGCGTTGCGCCGCTTTTTTGTACAAATCAAGCCCCTCTTTGCTCAGAGCTAATTCTTTGAATCGGCGATCCTGCCCAAAACGCGACACGATTAAATTATCCCTAATTAAGGGCTTGAGGTTACGTGACAGCGTTGTCTGATCCAAAACCAGTATTTCCTGAAGCGCCTTATTGGTCGTTGTTTTTAATAAATATGTCGCGCGAAGAATAGAAAATTGACTACCCTTTATGCCGCAGTCTGCCATGTAGTGATCATAGATCTGGCTCATCACTCGGTTGGCTTTTCGCAGGCTTAGGTACAGGCAGGGTTCTAAGTCCTTCGTCTCTGACGAATACTCATCCGTTACTTGATTCATTTGACCGTTTATCAATTATCCAGTTCGACAAGATTGTACATGTATATACATATATGTCAACTGCTCTTGTCGTCTCTTCCCCAAGCGTAACCCTCATGCTGAGACTTTGGCGAGCGATCAGAGAAGTTTGGAAGGTTATGCCGATCAGGATTGATGACCTTATGTGAAATTCTGATTCTGTGCGTACTGCTGGTAAAGCGCCAGCTTATCATTTAATTCCGCCAACCAGTCACCGTCAACCAAAGATTTGATGATGCGCCTGACTTCAAAATGGTCTTTCTCTTTCATTGCTTTCAGAAAGCCTAGCTTAAGTACTTTTTCAATATGACCATCCAGCTGATCAGCAAAGCGCGCTTCATTACTTTGGTCGCTAAAGAAGACACGCATCTCATTGTGAATGTCCTGACGACTGATCACCAGTTTCACATCTCCACCCTGGTGATCAGATTCAGCGAGACGTTTACGCAACAAAATGCACAATAGGCTGACCGGGTAATTTAAGGCTCGGCGCACGACCAGCCGGGGAATTTCGGCTTGCTCCTGATCTGCTACTCTTTGTAGTACGAAGGCAAAGCCCTCGTCTTCGTCAAGATTCAAATCCAGGCCCAGCACCCCTAATTGATCGCGTATCGCTGATTCCTGATCCAGTAAATTCCGCCAGAGTCGGGTATGGGTATCCCGATACAAAATACCCTTTAACAGGGAAACCAGCACCGATGTTAAACGTGCATCAGTTTCGCTACGGGTATTTTCACTGAATGGCGCTTCAGCAGATAAGGCGTCAGTTAACGACAAAATAGCACCCTCGGTAGTGTCAGTTGTTTGTAGCCCGTACTGGCACGCCATCGGATCACCTCTTGTTGTTGATCATCAATATCGGCACGGCTGTTTTGACTGGCCAGATTCATATAGGCAAGTACTTCCGACAAGCCTTGCTGAACCGGGTGTAGCGCACATAACTGTGCCAGTGAAATTTGTTCGTGCTGTTGCAAAACCTTGCGAATATTGCCCTGTAAACGCTGCATATCAATATACTGTTGCTGGAACAAGGCATCACTGCTAATCGCCTGCGAACCGTCCTCTGCCGCTTCGAGCAAGACCTTGTGCTGTTGGTCGGGGCGAAACAAACTTCGGTTCATCGGCAGCTGAATATTAGCTCGGGTATCGGCTAGCCAGGCAAACTCCCGCTCTTTTGGCAGCGCCTCTTTAAGTCCAACCGCATGTCGCTCAATTTCGCCGATCAATTGCAGTATCCGTTTATTTTCGCGCCATACCTGATCATCCAGATAACGGCGCAATTGCTCGCTCAACAGCGCCGATGTCCGTTGCACTTTTTTCACCGGCCTCAAGCAATCGGTGGTGAATGCGTTTCAGCAGGTCATCCGGCTGCGCAGCGACAATAGGCTCCAACTCAAATATGAGCTGCAGCCACTGATTCATCTGCTGTTGGCGTTGCGGCGACATAATCAAAGCCCAGAATGCACGAAAGCTCTTGCCTTGATCCGACTCGGCGATGGAATCCTGGTCGCCAAAGATCTCTGTCAACACCGACCCTTTGTTTTGATCACTGAGTGTTATCTTCTCGCGAATCTGCGTATCCAGTTCACGGAAGTTTTGTTCCACCTGCCGAAAATCACTTAACAGATGCTGCGCCGTATCTTCCAACTGATAAAAACGCTCCTTCACCTGGGTCGGGTCATAACTGAGTGTTTGCTGCGTTTCGAGCAAGGCGATTTCCTGATCGATCACCTGCTGTTGCTGTTTTAATTCTGCAATGCGCACCTGTGGGTCAGTTTCGGTAAGCTGCACCAGGCTATGGAGTTGCTCCAGCAAACTTTGCAGTCTTGATTCGGTGCCGATAAACTGGCGCTGCTCCAGAGACTTCGTCCACTCCAGAGCTTTTTCTGCCGCAGGACTCAGGTCAAAATCCGCCTCATCTGCGTCTTTTGGATAATACTTGCGAAGATAAGCGGTATCCGCCCTCGCCCAATCTTCCAGATAAGCTTTGCCCGATTTCGGAAAACGCTCGGCGCCTTTTAGTTCACGCAGTTTGTAAAGGTAGTCATCAAGCAGGCTGGCCAATTCACTTTGACTGGCGGAACGGCGATTTTGCTGGACAAATACCTGGCTCAGAAAGTCAATAATCAAGGGCGCATGATCTGCCCGCAATAAACGCCAGGCGGTATGCTGGCTGCGCAGATTATCGAGCTGGCTGTAGTTGTTAATCATAGTTATTAATCATCGTTAATAAACATCCCCGCCGCAAGCGCACGGGGTATTTCCTCAATGTAGGTTGGGTAGAGCGTAGCGAAACCCAACAAATGCTAGCGACCGTTGGGTTTCGCTACGCTCTACCCAACCTACATTTTGTTACGCAGCAAGTTGCGGGGAATTAAACCCGAAGAGATTAATCATTGAGGGTTCCGTTCGGCATCACCCAGCATATCCAGTTCGGCCTCCAGCAAGTGAAATGGAATCACCTCTTGCTCGAGCCTTATTGCACGGGTGTGCCAGCGCTGTTGCCAGAGCCCTTCAAGCACCTCACGTTCCGACTGCTGCAGCCGCGTAGTATCAAACTGCAATATCGGCTTGGGCTCTTCCACCCATAAAGCCTGACAAATCAGTAAAGTTTGTTCATCCATTAACATAGATCGTGTTTGCGGCCAATGCTTGCGAAACTGCGCCAGAATATTAAAACCATGGGTATCAATATCCCCCCAATACCAGATATTTTTAAAGCTCAGCCAAGGCACCTCGGCTAATAATTCAGCGCCATAACCCAGTCCGAAAATCACTATAGCATCATCCAGCGCCGGGAAAGCCAGGCCGTTTATTTTGTTTTCGGTGATAACGACATGCTTCACCGGTAAAGACAACTGTGCAAACTGCTCCAACGGTATTATCAAGTCGGAGAGTCCTGCCAGCCTATACCGCTTATCGAGAATTCGAAAACGAATGCCAGGACGGTCATAGTCAAGCCCAAACTTGCGCTCAAAGCCGCTGTGCCCAAGCGAGATAATCGACGCGTCAAACTGCTCCGGCGGCAGAATGGCCTGCAGACAGTCATTTATCAGCCTTTTGTTAGCTTCGATAAATTTAGTATGTACGCCGGAGATATCCAGCTGCCGCAAATAAAGCCCCGAATGTGGATACGTCTCAAACCAACGTAACACAGCGATCAGATTGTTCTTCTGAGCAGCTAATTCAAGGTATTTAAATGGCGACTGTTGCAGCACTGTCGTTAAGGCAGGCCACTGCTCGGTCAAGTCATCATGCAAGGCTTCAAATGCGCTCACCTCTGCGGCGCAACCCAGCCATTGCCACAGATCCTGAGCACATTCAATGTGCAGGTAGCGAGGAATTTGCTGGGTCTGAATGTGACGATTTCGAACTTCTTCAAATACCAGAGTCACCGGTTCATTTTCTGTCTCAAGCTGCCAGCCTTGAATCCAACTGGCGACTTGCGGATACAGATCCAGTAGTTCTTTCCCGGCAGGTCGGCGTATCGATAATCGCATGGGAAATTCCAACGAACCCTGAAGCCAGTGTTTTAGCAGCGTTTGATTACGCCATTTTTTTGTCAGCGACGTCAGTAAATCACTCCGGGTCGCCCATTGGCTCATGAGCGCTCGTCCACAAACAACGCTCGATCTGAATGAGGCTTGTTATTTGAATCCAGACTTGAATCCAGATTTTGTTGATTGCCTTGGTCAGCAAAAAGCGTCTTTTCTTGCTGATATTGCTCAATCGTCAGATTACGAACCATACTCATCTGCCCACTGGGGTTGTGAACGTAGTTGACGGTTCTGACGTAGTCCTCGATCACATGTATTTTCTGCAGCGGCGTAACGATCAGCAGCTGTAGATTGAGCCCTTCAAACAGTTTAAGGGCATATCTGGCCGATTCATCGGAACCGCGTCCGAATGCCTCATCAATCATCACGAAACGGAAAGAGCGTGACCGGGTCTCGCCCCACTCCAAGCCAAACTGGTAAGCCAGCGCCGATGCCAGAATCGTGTAAGCGAGCTTCTCTTTCTGTCCGCCAGATTTGCCAGAGGAATCGGAATAGCGCTCCCGCTCCACATCGTCCGCTTTCCAACATTCACTGGCAGCATAGGTATACCAGTTACGAACATCGGTGACTTTTTGCGTCCAACGTTGATCTTCGGCGCTCAAGCCTTCACGACCCTTGAAACGATCGATCAGCAATTTCACCATCTGAAACTTGTTTTCAGAATAAATCTGATCCGTCGACTGATTAAGCGTATCACCCAGGCAGTTACGCAGGTCTTCACGAAACTGACGTATGTCGATATCCGGGTTATGCTCTTGCTCCAGTTTGATATAGGTGCCGTCATTATAATCCAGCGCAGCCAGCGACTGATTGATGCGCTCAATCTTATCGACAATACCCTCGCGTTCACGCTCCAGCTCGCCATTTAACAAGGCAATATCGTTAATGGTGTTTTCTCGCAGCATTCGCTGGAAACGCCCCTGGTGACGCGGCAAGTCTTCTTCGGTCAGGCGCACCAGAATCGCCTGGTATTCATGAGCCGCCGGTAGCGAAACATCCAGTTCTTCGGCTTCGCGTGGGTAGCTGTCCTTAAAACGGCGCATTCGATCAATCAGGGAGTCACGACGCCGTGCCTCTTTATCTGCCGCCGGTTTAAGTTTTTTATCCCGCAACCATTTGTTCATTTCCTGGCGTCGATGGTCACAGCCCTCGACACTCGCTTTCTCTGCGCTAAAGATCTGATCCTGCAGCGCAAGCAAACGCAAACTTTCGATCTCTGCGAACCAGTATTCGCGTAGCTCAGCTGACAGAGTGTCGATAATTTTTGTCACCAGATCCAGTTGCCGACCATCATTTCTCATACTTGCCTTAAGGTCGGAACACTCGGCAATTTTTTTGTCCCGCGCCGCACCTGACTGACGGATATTCTGCTCTGCCTGCTGGAGTTGCTGCTGCAATTTCTTCAGCAGATCAGAGCTTTCTTCCAGCTGCTGTTTTTCTTTCAAGAGGTCATCGATCAGGCGTGCGATCTGCTGCCAGTTGATCTCCTGATAACTCTCGTAACGCAACAGGTCATGAATCCACTGTTGCTGTTGCTGCGTTTTCGCTTGCTGCTTATCCACTCGCTGACGCTGCGTATCGACATCGCTCATTTGCTGAACCAGTTGATCCAACTGTTGATGAAGCGCTTCGATCTTGTTTTGATTGCTCCACCCCAAAACATAGCGGGTTCGATCGTCCAATCGGTGGCGATCGTCTTTTTCATGGCGTCCGTGGCCGCTTTTAATCTGGCCATTCAATGAAATGGCTTTGACAGCACGCTGAAATTGCGGCAGGTCATCACAACAGCGATAATCAAAGCGCTCCAGCAGCTCTTTTTCGATCCATTCATAACACGCGCTGTCGGTTTTAATTTCCAGCTTATGGTAAAGGCTCGCGAGTTCCGGCGTTTGTTTTCTAGGTGCATTGATCTGCTCGGGAATTCGATGATAGACCAACCTCCCTCTCAGATGAGTCTGCTCGACATAGAGCGAGACCTGTCGATACAGCGATTCCGGCACCAGCAAACTGAGTGCAAAATTATGCAGTAAGCGCTCAATAGCGCCTTCCCATACCAACGCATCTTCTCTGACCTGAAGTAATTCGCCCACAAACGCCAACTGTGTTTCGTCCAGTTCAAGTGCCTGACAAATACGCTGGCGGATCGTTAAACTGGCTTGGGGAATACTGCTTTGACGAGACTTCAGCGACTCCAGTTCTTCACTCAATGCCGCCCCCGTTTCTTTTAATCGAGCCTGTGTGACGACAAACTGGTCGCGCTGCTCCGTGAGCTGATCGCTCTGTTGCGCTAATGAAGCAGATTGCTGCTGGCAGCTTTGACGGCGACCAATAAACTGGTCGGCATTCGTCGCATCTTGAAGTTCAAGGTTCTGACACAAGCTCTGATAATGGTCAGCATTTTTTTGTAAGCGGCGCTTGTCACTTTGCTGGCGTTCGATTTCATTCGCCAGCTGCTGAATACGCTCACCACCGGCACGGGCAATGTCCATTCTCAGCAGATTGGCCTGTTGCTGCAGGTTCTCGATTTGCTGCTCTAGTGTGCTTAGATGTTGCTCTGCCTTTGCGAGCGCCTCACGATGGCGCTCGGTGCGTTCGTTCAGCAGGGTCTGTTTGATATCGGCAAAAAAGGCTTCCAGGTTCTCAATCGCGCCATTAAACAATTCGACTTCACGAGCAAACTGCTGTTGTTCCTGCCAATCCTGACTGAGAGGTTTCAACTGTTGAATTTGTCGCTGTGCTTTAAGCACCGATTCATGAGCACGATTCAAATCATCAAAGGAGCGAATCAACTGCGCCAGCCGTTCTTTTACCGGCGGAATATCGAGCATGTGACTGCGGACAAATTCCGTTAGATTGCCAACCGATTTCATCGAAACCGTTTGATAAAACAAATTAAGCGCCTGCTCGCTATCGATCCCCATTCGGCGTCGAAAGTCGGCGCTGTACTGGGTAAAGCTGTCGAAAATGCCAATGCCCGTGGTTTTTTTTAATTCTCGTTTAAGGCTGGTCAAGTCACCGCCACTGGCATTGAAATGCTGCTTGATGCTTAGGGGATGATCGGCCACCAGATAAAAACGCTCCGGGCTTGAAGATCCTGGCTTTAACCAAAACACCTGTGCGAGCGTCACCCACTGGTCAAACCCCTGGTTTCTAAATTGCGCCAGCAAAATGCTAACACTTCCGGGCTTACGCAAACCCACCGGCCGAGCTTTATAAGAGCTGGCATCTTTTTCGCTTTTATAAAACCCCAGCACATAGGAGCGTAGACTCCGCTCTTTCCCTTCGGCACCAGCGGCTTTGTTAAAGGTGATTTTTTGAGCTGGCACCAACAAAGTGGTCAACGCATCCACCAGCGTTGACTTGCCGGAACCAATGTCTCCGGTCAGCAAAGCATTATCAGCACTTGGGCCGAGCGACCAGATTTTTTGATCGAAGGTGCCCCAGTTGAGTAGCTCAAAACGCTCAAGACGAAAACCCGCCTGTTGATCATCGTCAGAAAAATCCAGTAATTGTTCTTGCATAAGAGTATTCAACTGCATTTTCTAGGTTTAAGGATCGTTTGCCAGGCAACGAATGAAGGGGGAGAGTTTAACAGCAAAAGAACTGTTTCTGTATGGACGACATTCGTAAGTTTATACACCCGGCAATTTAATCATCGATAACAAATAATCAACCACTTGAATCTTTGATGTACACACGTCGACGCCGGCTCGACAGAGCTCACGATGCAGAGCCAGTCCGCTGACGGAGGTGAGAAGTATTTCCACCAGAATTTCGATGTTGCGTTGATTGGAAAATTCGCCGTTTGCCTGTCCCGCCAGAATTATTTCGGCAACTTTTCCGGCGATTTGCTGGTAGTAATTCTGAATTTCTTCGATGCCGGTTCCGTGTCGTGACACAGCCTCGGTGATGGTCAGGAGTAAGCCATTGTCTTCGCCCATTCTTTCAACCAACAAATTGATCAGAGTTCGCAGCTGTTGCTCGGCGCTGAGCTTGCAAGCTTTTATCTCGTCTGCCGCTTGCAGCATTGTGGTGGTAAATTCGGTAATAAGGGCCGCACGAATAGCGTCTTTGGAGTCAAAGTGAAAATAGATGCCGCCTTTGGTGAGACCCGATGATACCGCGATATCGTTGACGGAAGTATCAGAATAGCCCTTGCACGCAAAACAACGCTGCGCGGCTTTTAGAATGGTCTCTCTGCGAACCGCCTCGGGGAGTTTTTTCCATGAGCCCTTTTTACGCTCTGGCATGACTTTAGCCAATATTGTCACCTCCTTATTAAATCAGATCTTTATCAACTGCACGATATGCCAAGCATACAATAAATACCGACCGGTAGGAATATATTGACAAAACAAAACCATTTCTATTTAATTCCTACTGGTCGGTATTTATTATTTTCAGGAGGCACTATGTTTGCTCAACCACTCGAACTACCCAATGGGGTCACACTTAACAATCGCTTCGTTAAATCTGCGATGGAAGAAGAATTGGCGAGCAACGGCGTACCCGGCCCGGAGTATGTCACTTTATATCAACGCTGGGCACAGGGGCAGCCTGGTTTGATGATCACCGGCAATGTTGTGGTCGATCGTACCGCACCGACCGACCCAGGCGTTGTGGTGTTGGAGGATGACCGTCATTTGGATCAATTCAAAGCATGGGCAATCGCGGCCAAAACAGGCGGTTCAAAAATTGTCATGCAGATCAACCATCCGGGCCGACAGATTCCTAAACACCTCGCCGCCGAGCCGGTTGCGCCTTCGTCAGTGGGCGTTGAAGTGCCAGGCGGTCGCGGGCTGTTCAATCCACCAAAAGCGCTCAGCGAAGAGGAGATCGAGAATCTGATTGATCGCTTTGTCAACACCGCTCGGCTGGCAATTTCTGCTGGCTTCGATGGCGTACAAATTCATGCCGCCCATGGCTATTTGGTGAACCAGTTTTTGTCACCCTACACCAACAGACGCGACGATCAATGGGGCGGATCGCTCGAAAACCGCAGCCGTTTTCTGTTCCGTATCGTCAAGGGTATGAAATCAGTCCTCAAACCTGAGTCTATATTTTCGATCAAATTAAATTCTGCCGATTTTCAACGTGGCGGCTTCGATGAAAAAGACGCGCAATGGGTCATTAAACAGCTAAATGAGATGGGGCTGGATTTACTGGAACTTTCTGGTGGTAACTATGAATCCCCCGCAATGATTGACGGCGGCACACACGACTCAACGAATCGTCGCGAGGCTTTCTTTCTGGATTTTGCGGCGACTGCAAAAAAGATTGCGTCCATGCCGCTGATGGTGACCGGCGGCTTTAAGTCACGGCAAGGCATGCTGCAGGCACTGGCGTCCGGCGATGTCGATGCCGTCGGTCTGGCAAAACCTTTTTGTGTTGAACCCGACTTGCCTAAAAAAATGATCGCCGCCGAAATCGAAGCGGTGA
>Ga0316207_10004164_pt1 | contig 12783 bp, 10 predicted proteins | sample 6weekpyrite_MG_FD_204943 | JGI IMG/M metagenome (GOLD analysis project Ga0316207, IMG submission 204943) | Microbial mat bacterial communities from mineral coupon in-situ incubated in ocean water Damariscotta River, Maine, United States -... | ecosystem: Environmental > Aquatic > Marine >... | reverse complement strand
CTCGGCCGCCCCTATCAAATATGCGGACGTATTGCCCATGGAGACAAACGCGGGCGAACGATTGGTTTTCCAACGGCCAATATAAAACTACACCGCCATGCCACGGCTGTTCATGGTGTTTATGCAGTACATGTTACTGGAGAAAACATGTTATCTGCAAACGGCGTTGCAAACATTGGTAAACGGCCTACGGTTGATGGGCAACATTTGCAACTGGAAGTACATCTATTTGACTTTGATAAAGAAATTTATGCTCAGAAAGTGTGTGTAGAATTTAAGGAAAAGATACGCGATGAAATTCGTTTTGATTCATTTGATGACTTAAAGCAACAGATCATTAAAGACAGCAAACAGGCAAAAGATTATTTTGCTAAACCAGAAATTATTGAGAAACAAACCAAGTGACCGATCAAACAAAAGATTACAAAGATACTTTAAACCTGCCGGCAACAGATTTTCCCATGCGTGGCAATCTGGCAAAACGTGAACCGGACATGCTAAAGCAATGGCAGGAAAATAATCTGTATCAAAAAATTCGTAAAGCCAGCGAAGGCAGGCCAAAATTTATTTTGCATGATGGCCCTCCCTATGCAAACGGTAACATTCACACTGGTCATGCGGTAAATAAAGTTTTAAAAGATATTATTATCAAAAGCCGCACACTTGACGGCTTTGACGCGCCCTACATTCCCGGCTGGGATTGTCACGGTCTACCAATCGAATTAAATGTAGAAAAGAAAGTTGGCAAACCCGGCCAGAAAGTGGATGCTAAAACCTTCCGCGATAAATGCCGTGACTATGCTCAAACCCAGGTTAATGGCCAGAGAAACGATTTTATTCGATTAGGTGTTTTAGGCGACTGGGAAAACCCATACCTCACTATGGATTTCAAGTTTGAAGCTAATATCGTGCGCACCCTGGGAAAAATAATTGATAAGGGGCATTTACACAAAGGCAGCAAACCGGTCCACTGGTGTCTTGATTGTGGCTCTGCGCTTGCGGAAGCCGAAGTTGAATATGATGATAAAACATCCTCTGCAATAGATGTTGTTTTTAAAGCCATCGACAGTGATGCTTTTTTTAAAGCCTGTGATGCTGAAAAAAATGACCTGCCGGTTGCGACGGTTATCTGGACAACCACGCCATGGACACTACCGGCTAATATGGCCGTGTCACTCCACCCGGATCTGGAGTATGTCCTGGTTAAAGCAGAAACTCACATCGGGGGCATCAACCTGCTACTTGCTGAAGCGCTACATGAAAGTGCACTTGAACGCTATGAAGCAGACAAATTTAGCGTTATTGGTCGTTGCCATGGAAGCGCTCTGGAAAACCAGTTGTTACAACACCCTTTTTATACAAGAAAGGTGCCGGTAATTCTGGGTGACCATGTAACCACAGAAGCGGGTACTGGCGCTGTACACACTGCTCCAGGCCATGGTCAGGATGATTATATTGTCGGTACAAAATATGATCTTGAAGTATACAATCCCGTAGGCAGCAATGGCGTGTTTTTACCCGATACCGAATTATTTGCAGGCCAGCATGTAAACAAAGCTAATGATGCAATAATTGAAGTGCTTAAGGAAAATAACGTACTCCTAAAATTCCGCAAACTGAAACACAGCTACCCACATTGCTGGAGACATAAATCCCCGATTATTTTTCGTGCCACTCCACAGTGGTTTATCAGCATGAAACAAAATGGTCTACGTGACCAGGCCATGTCCGCTATCAAAGAAACTCAATGGATGCCAGATTGGGGCAAAGCCCGCATCGAGGCCATGGTAGAAAACCGCCCCGACTGGTGCATATCACGCCAACGCACCTGGGGTGTCCCCATTACGCTTTTTGTTCATAAAGAAACGGGGGAGTTACACCCTAATACACAGGAATTAATTAATTCAGTTGCCAGTGACATTGAGAAAGAAGGTGTTGATGCCTGGTTCTCAAAAACCGCTGAAGAGATTCTTGGTGATGATGCCGTTAATTATGACAAGGTCACAGACACCCTGGATGTGTGGTTTGATTCCGGTGTTACCCATGCCAGTGTTTTAGAGCAGCGTGAAGAACTGGATGTGCCGGCTGACTTATATCTGGAAGGTTCAGACCAGCATCGTGGCTGGTTTCAGTCTTCATTATTGACTTCAGTGGCGATTAGAAATAAAGCGCCCTATAAAACCGTACTCACCCACGGTTTTACCGTTGATGCGGATGGTAAAAAAATGTCCAAATCATTGGGCAATGTGGTGCAGCCACAAAAGATATTCAATTCGTTAGGCGCTGATATTTTACGTTTATGGGTGGCATCAGCTGACTATAGTGCGGAGATGTCCGTATCTGATGAAATTCTTAAGCGCACTGCCGATTCTTATCGACGCATTCGTAACACCTCCCGTTTCCTTTTAGCCAACTTAAACGGCTTTAATCCGCTAACAGATATGTTGCAGGAAAGTGAGATGCTGGCATTAGATAAATGGGCTGTGGCACAGACACTGCAAATACAAAATGAAATAGTTGAAGCTTATAAGGAATATAACTTCCATATTATTTATCAAAAGCTACATAATTTCTGCTCGGAAGATATGGGTAGTTTTTATCTGGATGTTATTAAAGATCGTCAATACACAACCCATAAAGACAGTGTAGCTCGACGCTCAGCGCAAACTGCCATATATCATATTATTGAGGCAATGACTCGCTGGATGGCCCCCATTTTAAGTTTTACTGCGGATGAAATCTGGCACCAGATACCCGGAAACCATAGTCTGTCTGTTTTACTCGAAACCTGGTATGACAAACTTTTCGATTTAAATCCATCTGATATGATGAACTTTGAATTCTGGTGTGCCATCCAGGAAACCAGAACGCTGGTAAGTAAGCAACTTGAACAAATTCGTGTCGAAGGAAAAATTGGTGGCTCACTGGATGCAGAAGTAAAACTTTTCTGTAGTGACAAACTTCTAAAATCACTATCAGCACTGGAAGATGAATTGCGCTTTGTGCTAATTACCTCTTATGCTTCAGTTCATCCCGCTAGTGAATCACCCGAAACTAGTGAGATATTTGGATTAGAGAACGGTGAAACAATTAGTATCCATGTTGAAAAATCTTCACACAATAAATGCACGCGCTGCTGGCACTTACGTGAAGATGTAGGTACACATTCTAAGCACCCTGAATTATGTGGACGCTGTGTAGACAATGTTGAAGGCGAAGGTGAAACCAGACATTATGCCTAATAACAATACAACAAGTATAAAGCAATGGGGCTGGATTACAGTTTCAGTTATTATTCTCGATCAGCTTAGTAAAATACTTGCAGATCAGTTTTTACAGCTACATCATGCGGTTGAGCTCATCCCCATGTTCAATTTAACCCTCATGTACAATGAGGGCGCAGCTTTTAGTTTTCTAGCTAATGCGGGTGGATGGCAACGCTGGTTTTTTCTGACTTTAACCATAACCGTCAGTACCTTCATCTATTTCTGGATAAAAAAATTAAAAGCCACCCAGGTTCTGCAGTATAGCGCTTTGGCTCTTATACTGGGTGGTGCAATAGGAAACCTCCTTGATCGGGCTGTTTATGGACATGTTATTGATTTCCTCGATGTTTATTTTCAGCAACACCACTTTCCTGCATTTAATATCGCAGATTCGGCGATTACCATTGGCGCCATTTTATTAATTTACGACACACTAAAGAATCCACATGAAAACAGTTGAATCCAGTAGCCGCTTATTACTCCTTTTCAAAATGCAACTTGAAGACGGAACAGAGGTTGAATCAAACTTCGAAGACGAAGCGATTGAATTTCAAATTGGCAATGGTAGCCTGACTTCCGGCATGGAAGATGCGCTTATTGGAAAAAAACCAGGTGAGACTGTTTCAGTTAAATTATCTCCCGAACTGGCTTTTGGTATGCCCGATGCAAATAACATTCATAGTATGCCTATAGAAGATTTTCCGAAAGATATGCCACCTGAGGAAAACCAGGTTATTGCCTTTGATGGTCCTGATGAGACGGAAATTATGGGAACAATAGTAGGCATTTCAAAGGATGAAGTTGAAGTTGATTTTAGTCATCCGCTTGCGGGGCGAGTCATTAACTTTACCGCCAAAATAGTCTCTATTTTATAATCAGATTCATGTAAAAAATTATGAAAATCAAACTTGCTAATCCCAGAGGCTTTTGTGCCGGAGTTGATCGAGCGATAGAAATTGTAGAAAGGGCACTTGAAATTTTTGGCGCACCCATTTATGTGCGACATGAAGTCGTGCATAACACTTATGTTGTCAATTGCCTGAAAAAAAATGGCGCTGTTTTTGTTGAGGAGCTAAACGAAATCCCCGATAACGCCACCGTTATTTTTAGTGCTCACGGTGTTTCACAGGCTGTTCAACAGGAAGCCGTCGATAGAAAACTTAAAGTCTTTGATGCCACCTGCCCTTTAGTGACCAAGGTCCACCTTGAAGTAGCTCGTCATGCAAAGAATAACACTAATGTTATTTTAATCGGTCATGCTGGCCACCCAGAAGTTGATGGCACCATGGGTCAGTTTAGTAATGAAAATGGGCGCATCTATTTAGTTGAAAATACCGATGATGTTGACACGCTAAGCATAAAAAATAATGCTAAGCTGGCTTACGTAACCCAAACCACTTTATCCGTTGATGACACTAAAGATATTATTTTTCGACTTAAAAATAAGTTTCCCACTATACAGGGGCCGAAAAAAGATGATATTTGTTATGCCACTCAAAACAGACAGGATGCAATTAAAAGCCTGACAGCGTCCTGTGACTTAATTCTTGTTGTTGGCTCACCAAACAGCTCAAATTCTAATCGTTTAAAAGAGTTAGCGGTTAAAAACAACGTTCCGGGTTATCTGGTTGATAATGCAGATGAATTAGAAAAGAGCTGGTTTGAAGGTACTGAGTCCATTGGCCTGAGTGCTGGAGCATCTGCACCGGAGTTACTGGTTGAAGAAGTGATCAAAAAAATTCAGGATTGGTTTGGAGCCGAACTGTCAAATGACAGTGGCCCCAGGGAAAATATTATTTTTCAGTTACCTAAGCAATTACGAAAAATATCTTCTTAACGCCAACACTCCTCTTTACTTCTATTTCCATTTCCACCAACAATATCTTTACGCCCATAATTATCGTATGTTAAATTGCCACAGTCTTCGTCAGTGCCTGCAGCAGCTTCGCATGTCAATTTATAACTGGTATCAAAACTGCCTGTGCTGCCAACATCAATTAAGAACGTATATTTATTGGCATTTTCACCTTTACTCGTTTCATAAGGAATAGTGGCACCCCCCATAGCTAATGGTCCAGTCACCAGTGCAGCAGGATATTTCTGGTTTAAACCATGAAACTCTTCTAATAAGCTCGCAATTTCCAACAATGGCGTCTTACAATTTTCGTTTCTATGGGTTCTTTCCTGGTATGTTTTAAACGCCGGGAAGGCAATCGTCGATAAAATACCAATAATAGCTACAACTATCATTAGCTCGATTAAGGTGAATCCAGTTTGTTTAGTCATAACTACTAGCCTTTAATTACCTATATGTTCTTCTAAAGAGCCTTTTACAAAAAGACTTCTAAGCGTAGGATACCCTACATAGCGACGCGCTGGATCTACATCAATTCTAACTGACACGCCGGGTTGTAAAACACTTATATCAAGATGTTTGCCGTTTCGATCAATAACCGTTGTTTTTTTATCGTATTTAAATTTTAACTTACCCAGACTAATTATCTTTTTCTTGGTATCAATACTTTCAATTTCGCTTGAACCACCAATACCTTCATTTGCATAAACGCCCTGCTGGAAAGTTAATATAGATATTACCAATACAATATTAATTACGAATTGTTTCACCACTAGTTTCATATAAATTCTCCTATCTTAACTGGCGCCATGACTGACGTTTGGTGGAACTTTCGTCAACTGATTCCGTGATTTTATCAATGCCCCCAGAAGTTCCACTGAAATATTTTAATTCTTTTTCTTCCTTTGTATTGAGAATACCCGGCTTAGCGACTATGCCATCTTTAGACCTTACACCCGATACAATCGTATTAGCATCACTTGCAAAGTTAACAATATCAAGTTCATTTATTAATCCATCTCCATTTACATCAAATGGTGACTGCTCAAGACGACTCCCCCCATTTGCATCCAGTTCCATAATCCAGCTGCTACCACCAGCGGAACAAGCATCAGTATCCGGTGTTAATGATACAAAAATAATTCGACTACCCCGCAAAACCGGCTCCACATTTACTCTTTCACCCGATTCAGTTAAATCCATGTACCATCCTTTATGTACCGTCCAGTCAATTTTATAATTAGCCGGATCAATATTTTCACTACTGGTTAACCTGAACTCACGTGTAACACCATCTACTCCGGTAACAAACTCTATACCCAGAATTTCCTGCTCTAATAATGTTGAACGATCATTCTGTGTGCCAGTATTGTCATCCCAAATAGAGTAGAAAGCCTGAACCTGTGTAGTGGCAGAGTCATTAACCTGGAAATAGGTTCCCGTTCCAAAAAACACCAGTGTCTGTTTAACTTTCTCAGGGTGACGTTTCACCGCTACAGCTGATGTAATTGACTGCACATCGCCTGAGGCATCTTTAGCAATATGAAACGGCTTTGGCTTACCCGATGCACTATAGCTTGATTCCCACGCTGAAGGGTTTGCAGAAGTCGTATCCACTTTCCAGACATTACCAAATAAATCACCCGCATATAAATAATCAGCTTTTAAATCACCGTCAATATCTATAGGTGTTACAGATGATATGCCATTAGGCCTACTTGCACCTGTTGGGTCTTCTGCCATACCCGTCTGGGTATCAAACTTATAAATTAACTCCCCAGTGAATGCATCAACAACGTAAATTGCCGCATTACCTGTGGTGCTCACATTTCCATCCGGAGTCGTATTATTAAATCCATTTCCCAATATTACTGCCCAACGGCCATTATACATTCGAGCAAAGGATACATCCCCAATGGTATAGCCTAAATCTACGTCACCAAAAACTTCACCTCCAGATCCAACTCTTGGTACATCGGTAAACTCCCAAAGCACATCACCTGGCCCAAACGATGTAGGGTTAGTTACATCTAAGCCAAAAACAACCTGACCACCCGCACCTGTCGAACCGGCTATCAACGTTTTCCAGCTACCATCAAAGGCATCAAATGTTACGGGGCTGCCATCAACAAAATAAGTATGACTACTATTATAATTCTGAGCTGCCAGCAAAGGTAATTTATCAACCAACTTACCAGGAATATAGGCAAATATTTCTTCACCCTTTGTTGAATTACTATTTGATGCATCAAATGCATGCAACATTCCGTCATTAGCACCTACATAAACCACAGGTTTTCTATTTTTTTGTGCAATTTTATATGCGTTGTAACTAGCACTCTCAAAGTTATTTGGAATAAATGAAACTGGATTTGCAACATAAGCTGGTGCTGAATGGATTATATCTCCCAGTTTTGTTTTACCTGATGCTATTACCTTGCGCTCTCTGAAATTCGTCGCACCAAAACCTTCATTGGCATCATCTCCTCGAATATAATCCAGGCGCTCCTGTCCTCTACTAGCAGCCTCAAGAAGGGTCGTAGTTGGATCCGTTCTGAGTGAAGTTTGCTGTGACGCACCAAGATCCGTTAATGTTTTAAACGCAACGCCCACATTAGTATCGGAGTTAAAGGTAAAGATCTCTCTACTACTATGGCTTTTGGCTGCCAGTTTTTCACTGGCATTCCACTCGGGATCACACAATTCACCTACAGCAGGATATAAGTCACATTCAGATGGTGAGTCATCACTGCCATCGGGAGCGCCCAGTGGCAAAATATCAACCGGGCCATCCTGGATAGGTACTGACTTCAAATTGCCAGACCAGTCATTACTGTCAAAGCTTGCCTGGTAAAGTCGACTATTAGCATTCAGGGTGCCTGAATTTAATGCAACTGCCGCTGCTGAGCTGATACGATCTGCTATATTACTGATCGCGTCGATCAGTTTTTCACTCACTTCTTTTGGAGTAGATGCGGAAGCAAATGTACCCGCACTGTTATAAGCTGCGTGCCACAGGTCATCAATCTTGTCCGGTCCGGAACTCGCAGGGCCCCAGTCACCACTTTTCACTGGCTCGCCCGACCCGCCCCAGCTTGCACCTGCATAATCTAGATCCGGATTCCCGTTTCCATCATTATCTACAAGCGCACCCGTTACACCGAATGCCACAGTAAAAGTGACCATATGCTGGAATGTTCTGGTTCCACCGATATCAAATGTTGGCAGATCTTCTTCACCTGCATCACGTAAGACATTATTATCCATCGTGGCATTTAAATCGTTTTTATAATAGAGATAAGCTACGTCGGCTACGGTTTCAGATTTACCATCACCATCCACATTACCTACAGAAGGGCTGTTACCATTCCAGTATCCGTCAGTAAACAGGATTGTAAAGTTTTTCTGGCAAGAATATGCAATGGGGTCTGCTTTGCCTGACAAATTATTTGAGAAATAATTACCCGCGCGTTGCAAAGCTTTGCGTAACGGTGTGCCTGATGATGGCTGATCAAATGCATAATAGTCTTCTTTAATTGACGTATTATGAGCTGTCAGATTTGTCATTGAGATGGGGGGCACCTCAGTGAATATGCTATTTGAATTTGATGTATTATATCGATTTAAAACGGTCATGCCATATCGAAAATTCGGTTGTGCATTAATAACCGCTGAGATAGCGTTTTTAACCGGAAAAGCACGACGTCGATAATATTGATACCAGTTCGCAATATCCTGGCGTGCCTGGGCAAATGTTCTGCATCCAGGCCCATTTGTTGTTGTAAGAATTGCATCCCTATTAGCTACAACAGGCTCGGCTATAACCGCTGCTACCATAGCTTTTACCATGGTCGTATCACCAAGCGCGTTATAACATACGCCACTTGAGAGATTCACACTTTCAAAAACAGTTTCATTCAGACCTCGATTCGGATCCGCAGGTCTTGGGTCATAAGTAATAACCTCTACAGTCACTCCCGCTGCACCTACAGTAAATTTAGCATGGGAATCCCATAAATCGACCAAACCATTAGGTGCTGCTGCTGCTCCAGCGGCCACACCTGTTTCATTAAAATCACCTGCAGCATCTGGAAAATCACCGGTATAACCTGAGTCGTCAACCCAAACCTCATAAACAAACGCCCCGCCATTTGCGTCACCGGTCGTTTCAAGGTTACGGGTAATGCCATAGCCTGTCTGGGTTGCATAGGGATCATTTCTTACCTTTGTAAAATCAGCATCGGCACAATCCCCTCCTGTACCACAGGGTCCGGCCCAGGGCTCATAGGTAATATCCGGGTTATAAAACACTTTATTTAAGCCAGATGAACGTACCCGCCAATCAACATCAAATGGAGAAACACCAAGGTCATTACACTCTTCAGCCCAACTGCCATAATAATTACTGTTATTACAGCTACTATGATAAACATTATCCGAAGTACCTCTGCCATAGATGTAAGAATACCCCGTATTTCTACGGTTACGGCCATCAAAATCACCTGCACGCCAGGTACCATCATCTTCCCAGGCAGTTGAATTATTATAATCAGTAAAAGCACCTGTACGATAAGGGTCGGAGTCATAAGTATCATAACGCCAGTAACCGGGCATCATCATCTCCCAGTCCATTGAACCGGAGTCATCACTAACAATAAATACATTAGGCTGAACACTGGAACCCAGGAATAGTGGCGTTTGACTGATGTTTAAAGTTGAAGCATAACTATTCGAATTTCCGCTGATAAAAACTAACGCGGATAAACCGCAAGCCTTTATAAAATTAAATATTTTGTCTTTCATAATTGATTCCATAAAATTCTACTTTTTCTCTAGCTATGCTTTAGCTATATAACAAATATTCGTAAAACTATTAAAATTGTCTTATATAAGTTGATTGCACAATAACTGCGGCTTTACCTGAAACTCCCGCGCTTCGACTCGTAATTCTATAGCCATTAACCTGTTGATTAGTTTGGGCTTCAATGGACAAATCCTGGGCTTCGCCTGTACCCGAACCACCCATACTCTGTACTATATAGTTTGCCTGTTCTGCACAACCAATCTCTGTACTGGTGTGAGACAAGCTCCAGTCTCCCCAGCCATTAGTTAACCAGAATGAATCATCTAAATTCACCAGCTTATCGATGGTTGAGTCCTCCATTGACCAGACCTCCTGCTGGGATTGTAAGGGAACACCTAACTCAAAATCAGATGGCCTGACATCTAATTCCTCAATATATAATTCACCCTGCCGTAGAGCAGACTCCGCACACTGAAAAGCATTAAGCCTGTTTTTCATAGCATTATGAATTTTTACATCGAGTAAATTACTGCGCATCGCGGATATACCCAGCATGGTTAATATCCCCATAAACACCAGTGCGGTGATTAGTGCCGCACCATATTGCCTTTTATATAAATTAGTTCGAACTAATGGTTTCATAACAAAATGATTCCCGTTATTTAAAGCGAAGTGGTATATCGATTACCAATATTGCGATTTCGTAAAGACACTTCAGAGCAGTATGTGCTTCTGGAAAACTTGTCACTTACCGGGCTTTGCACATAGCCATCAATACAGGACAGGCTCATGTTTTGACCTACATCATTGCTGTATACAGGTTCTTTGGATCGCATAATCAGGCCAATTCGCACACTGACAACCTTTGACCAGAGGTTTGTACCTGTAGCATTAGATTCAGAGTCAATAACATCAGCGGTAATAAATCTATCGGCGATATTTCTTTCTTTGGGGTTTTCGTTCAAACCATAAAGAAAATGAATCTCTTCTACGCCTTCAATCAGGGGCCGGCTTTCCCCATCAATATCCTGGTAAAGTGTGGGCACACCATCAACCGCTCCTAGCACTGGTCCCATACCAACAAAATACGTTGTAACAGCAGCGCGTCGAAATTCACGATTATTTCCTGTACTACCCACTACTGATGAGGCTTGTCCAAGCTGTCCAAATTCATTATCATCGGCCTGAACGCCGCTGCCTAACTGAACAATGCCCGAGCCTTCATCAAAGGAAGTTATTTTAAATATTTTTGCACCACTACAGGAAGATAAGAGGCCATAATTTTTCGCTTTTATATCAAACTGACCTGCAGGAGCGGCCGCAGTGTTTAGCTGAAATTGTGAATCAACAGGTTCAATAGCCGAACCCCGTACTAAATTATAAACATCACCATAGCCCCCGCTGATGGTTAGGGCATCACTGTTTTTATTGTATTGGCCTAAATCCACAAACTCAAAGGCCACCGGGGGTATCGGATTCAGATTACCACCAACATACTCATAACCCTGCAACTCATAACCCGGCCGGAAATCTGCGTAAGCGACAGATGTGTTATTAAAGGCAATACAGATATTCCCATAACAGTGATCATCCCTTTTAGCCTCCAGGTCGGCGCCCCATAGACCAAATTTGTCGTCGCCAGCAAGAAACTCTGATGTCCTGCACCCCATGGAAGATGCCTCTCGTAAACGCTTACCTAAAAACTCAAATACAAACTTGGCATTTGTCTGCATTTCCAGCTGGTTACTGGCTAAGCGAAAACCTTTACGGTGCTGAACCTGCATACTAATCGCAGCCGTTAAAATACCGACACCGAGTACAAGTGCCACTAAAACTTCCAGCATCGTAAAGCCGGTCTGGCTTTTGCTGACTAATAAACGTTTACGGGGATATATATTCATGGTTGAAAGATCATCTCATATTTGCCACTAGCGCTATCGGCGTACGTATTAGACCTGTCGGCATCAATAGTATTACGCCTTATAGACCGATCCCATTCAATGGTTATTGAAAATACCGAGCTATTTGTGACTGGTAGCGGGCTTATTAGGGTCACTCTGCCAACGGGGTTTGTTGATGCGGGTAACAGGGTAGCAACCTCCTGGCTCCAGATATAGGTATGGTAAGCAGCAAGGTTTGCCGGATCACACTTCGTGGTACATGAAACCAGGGTGGCGCCCGTGGTAACTATAGCGTTATAGGCGCCACCATTTGTCTCGACCCCTCGTATATTGCTACGCATGCGCTCCGCCATATTCTGTGCAAGCTGAACAGCCACGGCTTCATAATTGGTGTCTTTTGCTTCCTGGTGCCCTCGCAACATCATGCCAGTTGAACCCAGCATACCAACAGCAAGTATAAAAGAAGCGATCATCACTTCCATTAAAGTGAAGCCAGCCTGTTTTTTTAAATTACCGATCTTTTTACAAGTTAACATTTTCTTGTCAGATCCTTTTTCATAGTAGTCGCTCCGCCACGAGTAGACCTTATTTCTCGAACAGGATAGCCATCAGTAGGGCCATAACCGCTGCATATATCTATACCCAATTCATTATCATCGAGCCATCCGTCATACCTGAATTCAAATTTAGATTTAGGGATGGGCAAAGTATCAATTGTAATATCGTAACCAACATCCTCTTCTCGAACCCACAGAAGCTCTTCATTGGCCTCTTCTATCTGCCCATTATCATTATAATCTATACCCACTATCCAGCCGTTTTTCCAGCTACCCCCTGACAGACTGCAAGTTGATCCATCTGAACTACTACAGACGATGGTATTTCTACCCTGGGTGATAGCTTCACTTCTAGCCAGCTTAAAGGAGATAGATAAGTCATTCGTCACACTCACAATTT
>Ga0316207_10004163_pt1 | contig 12790 bp, 10 predicted proteins | sample 6weekpyrite_MG_FD_204943 | JGI IMG/M metagenome (GOLD analysis project Ga0316207, IMG submission 204943) | Microbial mat bacterial communities from mineral coupon in-situ incubated in ocean water Damariscotta River, Maine, United States -... | ecosystem: Environmental > Aquatic > Marine >... | reverse complement strand
CCAATCATCGCACAACCACCCATACCGCCGAAAAAGCCTGTAGCAGTGTTGGCAATGCCCTGGCCGATACATTCACGATTACCACGACCACGCGTATTGGTCAGGTCATCGATTAACTGTAAGGTCAGCAAGGATTCGATCAGACCAATAGCCGCAAGAATAATCGCATAAGGCAGGATGATCATGAACGTTTCCATCGTAAACGGCACGGTTGGAATATGGAAATCCGGGAAGCCACCTTTAATAGACGCCAGGTCACCGACGGTATTGGTATCCATATTGAAGCCAATTACGATAAATGACACTACAAGAATCGCGGCAAGCGATGAAGGGAACTTAGTCGTCAGCTTTGGCAGGTACTGGATAATTGCCATCGTTAACAGGATCAGCGCACCATAGATAGCCAGTTTGTCACTCGACAGCCATTCGCCAGCGCTTCCCGGAACCTGGAAATGCTGGATCTGCGCGAGGAAGATGACTATGGCCAGACCATTAACAAAGCCGAGCATCACCGGGTGCGGCACAATTCGAATATATTTACCCAGCCTGAAAATACCGGCCAGAATCTGGATTACACCGGTCAGCACCACAGCGGCAAACAGGTACTCGACTCCATGCTGGGCAACCAGCGCCACCATGACTACCGCCATCGAACCAGTTGCACCGGAAATCATACCCGGGCGACCACCAAAAATAGAGGCCAGTAAACCCACCATAAAGGCCGCATAGAGACCCACCAGCGGGTCAACGCCGGCGACAAAGGCAAAGGCAACAGCTTCTGGCACCAGCGCCAGCGCTACGGTCAGGCCGGAAAGAATCTCATTTTGATAACACACCCGGTTCTTACAGCCTAACTGGAACATGTAACACCTCTGTCTCTATAGTGAAATGGGGGGAATGGCCGCGAATCATACCAAAAAACCGGCTTGCGATGAATGACTGTGTTCAAAATACCATTGATACTTCAATACCTACCACCGATACCTGAAAAGCTACCGTTGATAACCTGTCAGATTTTTTTCCAATTTTTTGGAACCCTTTTTATCAACTCGCCGTTTTGTACTGTACAAGCAAATTGAAATTAACAAGGATATTTACCATGAAATTTAAAACAAATACTTTAACAGCAGCCATTTTAGGCGCCATGATTGGCGTAGCCGGCTGTTCATCTGACAGCAATAACACAACAGATACAACATCAGCAGCCAATGTATCTGGCAAAATCACTGGCTTTGGCAGTGTATATGTTGATGGCGTTGAGTTTGAAACTGATGGCACCAGCATCACTATCGATGGCATGCCAGCAACAGAAGATGACCTGCGAGTCGGCATGCTGGTTCACATTGAAGGTTCAGATGATGGCAGAAACGGTAATGCCACCAACATTACATTTGAAGACGAAGTCGAAGGTGTAGTCACCCAGACTGTTGCTGGCGGCGGCTTACAGGTCATGGGCCTGTCAATCACCACTGATGGCACGACCAACCTGGATCTTAAGGACCTAACTGATACTAACACTGATGGTGTTATCGATACGGCTGACCTGGCCTTAGGCGACGAAGTTGAAATTTCTGGTTACCCAGATGGTAACGGTGGTGTACATGCTACTTACATTGAGTTTGAAGGCCAGCACAATGGCACCGACGAAATCGAAGTTAAAGGCACCATTGCAAGCTTAATGGCAACCACCTTCATGATTGGTGACATGACTGTTGATTTTTCAGGTGCTACTTTTGAAGACGGTTTAACTCAGGCATCTGACCTGGTTGAAGGTATGTATGTAGAAGTTGAAGCTAACACTGCACCTGTTGCAGGCGTACTAACTGCAACGAAAATTGAACTTGAAGACGGCGGCTCTTACGGCGTTGATGGTGACGAAGGTGAAGAGATTGAAGTTGAAGGTATGATTTCTGCTATCGACACAACCTCTACTCCAAACACAATCACAGTTAACGGCCAGACTTTCGATATTCCAGAAGGCTTAGACATCTCTGGTTTCGCAGTAGGCGATATGATTGACCTGGACATTGAAATTGTTGGCGGTGTAGCAACGATTCATGAAATTGAAGATGAAAGTCATGATGACGATCACCCTGGTAAAATCGAAGTAGAAGCGGTTGTTACATCTACAGATACCACTGTCGGTAGTTCATCAATCACTTTAGGCGGCGTTACTATCTCGGTTGATCCTGCAAAAGTAATTATGCTGGATTACTCAGCAACGCCTGATCAGTTCTTTAACCTTGGCAGCATTGTTGCGGGTACAGATCGCGTTGAAGTTGAAGCGATTCCTAACGAAGCTGGTGACGGTTACATTGCTATCAGCATCGAACGTGAAACCTCGGTTGAAACTTATGTTGAAATTGAAGGACCTGTTAGCGTAAGCAACGATGGCGTAACTGATACATTCAGTGTTGCTGGTGTAACTGTTGACTTAAGCACTGCGGTCTTCAATGATGCAAACACCATTGCTGACGTAGTAGCTGATGTTGAAATTAGCGTTAAAGGTAGTTTCGATAACGGTGTACTGGTTGTCACTGAAGTAGAAATTAAAGACTAATATGTCTTAAAGCTCTCTTAGCCTCGCTGGTGTAAACCTGTCATACCAGCGAAGCAGAGACTTAAAAGCCCGGCCAGTTATCTCACTGACCGGGCTTTTTTTATTCTTCATCAAAAATAAACTTTAGTCCTGCACCTTCTCCATCATGGCGCATCACTTCGGCTTTATTAATCGGCGCCTCACTGCCATCACCCAATGGCGTTAATACCTGAACCTGAACAATCGAACCAATCGGTGGTTTATGATCGACAATAATAGTCACGTAAAGACCACAATCACTGACATTGCCGGAAGTGGCCTGCTGCTCTTCACCCTGTTCATTTATCAATCGAATCGGTACCTCGATCGGGTGCCTGATATTACCGCGTTTATTGGTCGTATTATCCCCGCCAGCCATTTCTTCAATCTTCCCCATTTATCATCGACAGTTTCTTTTAATTTATAGACTAATCCGTTTGCCTCTGCATCAGCTTGAGCACATCAGGCACCGAGCTTCACTTCTTCCCAGCTCTGGTTCAGCCGTTTTTCAGATACCGGCACCGCTGTTTTGATCGGCTGGGCAAAAACAGAGACACGAAATTCTTCCAGCAACCAGCGAAACTCATCCAGCGCCTCGGAATAGCGTTGCTGCTCAGCCAGCGTTTTGGCGCGTTCCTTGTAACGATCCCAGAACGGCTGCACGCGCAACCTTGCCGGCCGGTCCTTGCTGCTATCGGCCTCTAATTTATCCATGCGTGCAATAATCGCTTTTAGGTAGCGGTCATAATGCGCCAGCCGCTCTGGTTTTACCTCGACCAGGAAATGCCTGAAAAATAAATGCTGACACTGGTCCTGAATATCAGCCCCGGCCTCAAGCCAGCTAACCGGCATTTTTTTCAGCCGCTTCTGGATCTGCTGGTACTGCTCTAGCCAGCCCGCACATTGCTGGTAACGTATGGCCAGGCAATCAGCAAAATTACCACGCCCCTGTTTTAACAATGCATCGAATTCTTCGGCAGAGGTCGGCATTTGTTGAACCTCAAATGCATCATCAATACTGCTATCAAGCAGGTCGTTTTCCAGTTCCTGGCAACTACCAATGCTACGATAGAGAAGACACATCGCCTGCAGGCCTTTTTGTGTTTTCTGCATACTGCGCAGTACATCAGATAACTTAATACGAATTAATTGTCGCATGCCGGCATGCATAGCTTCTGCTGCTATAGCTTTATTTTCAAACAACCGTAGCGCAACTTTCTTGCCTTCTTTTTTCAATGCCGGGTAGAGTTTTATTTCAACCCCGGCCTGAGTAATAGTTTGTGCCTGGTTGATATCACCAAAGTTCCAGTCAGTAATTTCATCTTTCTCAATCGCCGACAAATCATCGGGCATCGCATGCTCGCCCGCTTCGTTCTCAAAGTCATTTTTTAATGCCTGCAAAGAATCAGCCTGGCGAATCAAACCACCATTATTATTCAGCAGTTTAAAACTCATAAACAGGTAAGGCTCAAGCAATTCAGGTCGCCAGTCATCATAAGCAATGCTGACTCCGGTCATCCGTTTGAGCTGTTCGGCCAGTGCCACCGTTAACGGTTTATCAGATAACTCCATGCTTTGCAGGCAGGCATCGGCAAAGTCCGGCACCGGCACAAAGTTTTTTCGCAAACCTTTAGGCAGCGAACGGATCAGAGCGATAACTTTTTCTTTTAGAATACCCGGCACTAGCCATTCGCATTTCACTTCATCGACACTATTTAACGCCATTAGTGGAACATGAAGACAAACACCATCGTGTTTTAATTTTGGATTAAAAATATATTCCAGCTTTAATTTAATGCCATTGAATGAAATAAAATCGGGGAACTGGTCGCCGGTAACACCACTGGCATCATGCTGCATAAAAGTTTGCCGATCCATGTTCAGCAGCTCAGGCTGTTTTTTATGTTCGTGTTTCCACCACTTTTCAAATGCTGGGCCGTTATAAATCCCCGGTTTAATACGTTGATGGTAAAAATCGAACTGCACCTGTTCATCAACCAGTACATCGAGTCGACGCGACTTTGCTTCCAGCCGACGAATGTCATCTAGAACTTTTTTATTATGTTTATCAAATTCAAATCGTGGTTGATAATCACCATGCACCAGTGCCCAGATAAATATCTGTCTTGATGCTTCTGGGTCAATCGGCCCGTAATTCACTTTTCGTTTTGAAAACACCGGCAAACCAAATAACAAAGCCGACTGCAAGACAGACACCTGGGCCGATTTTTTCTGCCAGTGCGGTTCAGTGTATTGATAAGTTAAAAGGTGTTTTGCCTTGTCTTCCAGCCAGGGCTGCTGAATCACTGCATTACAGCGAGCATAGACTTTCTGGGTTTCAACAATTTCGGCTGCCATCACCCATTTTGGTTTTTTCTTGAATAAGCCTGAACCTGGGAAGAGGTAAAATTTTCGCCCCCTGGCTCCAAGATAATCCTCTTCTTCTGTTTTCAAACCAACATGACTCAACAAACCGGTTAACAATGCGCGATGGATGCCATCATAATCTATATCATTATCTGCACCATCCGAAAGTTTTTCACCCGGTTTTTTTGCGCTGTATTTAAAACCTAGATGTTTTACCTGATAGAGTAATTGCTCATGCACATCCTGCCATTCACGCATACGCATATACGAGAGAAAATGCTTGCTACACCATTGGCGGGTTTTATTTTGCGACAGCTCTTTTCTTTTTTCTTGAAACTCCTGCCAGAGATTCAGGTAAAACAAAAAATCGGACTTTTTATCTTCAAACGGCTTATGTCGTTCATCCGCTGCCTGCTGTTTTTCTACTGGACGTTCTCTCGGGTCCTGTATAGCCAGTGCCGAAACAATGATCAGTAATTGCTGCAAGCTGCCTTCTTCTTTTGCCTCGATCAGCATTCTTGCCAGTTGAGGGTCGAGCGGAAATGCTGCCATTTCACGACCGGTTTTTGTAATGCCGCTATCGTCATAGGCATGTAGCTCACGCAGCAGTCTCAGGCCATCATTGATCATGCGCTGGTCTGGCGCATCGACAAATGGAAAGCTTTCCATGTCACCCATGCCAGCATAAGCCATTTGCAGTATGACTGATGCCAGGTTGGTGCGATGAATTTCCGCATCGGTAAATTCACTGCGCGCTTCAAAGTCATCTTCGCTATAAAGCCGAATGCAGATTCCATCAGCCACGCGTCCACAACGGCCTTTTCGTTGATCGGCCGCAGCGCGTGAAATTTTCTCGATCGGCAAGCGCTGCATTTTACTGCGGAACGAATAACGCGAAACACGCGCCAGCCCACTATCGATAACAAAACGTATACCCGGCACGGTGAGTGATGTTTCTGCGACATTGGTGGCCAGCACTATGCGACGCAAACCACCGGGATGAAATATTTTGTTCTGTTCTTTGGCCGATAAACGCGCCAACAATGGCAGAATTTCGGTGTGTCGATACTGTTTTTTTCTAAGTGCATCAGCGGCATCACGAATATCACGTTCTCCACTTAAGAAAACTAGAATATCGCCTTCTTTTTCACGCAGCAACTCATCCACTGCGCCAACAATAGCATCACTTAACGAGACTTCTTCATAAGGCCGATAGCGCAACTCGACAGGGAAGGTTCGGCCTGAGACATGAATTATTGGTGCATTATCAAAATGTTTAGAAAATTTCTCCGGATCGATCGTCGCCGAAGTAATGATCACTTTTAAGTCTGGGCGCTTTGGTAACAGGCGTTTTAGATAACCCAGTAAAAAATCGATATTCAGACTACGCTCATGGGCTTCGTCGATAATCAGTGTGTCATATTGTTTGAGCAATGGTGATTGCTGAATTTCTGACAATAACACCCCGTCGGTCATCAATTTAATATAACTGCTGTCACGGGTCTGATCTTTAAAACGAACTTTATAGCCAACTGCGGTTCCCGGTTCTGTAGCGAGTTCTTCTGCTATGCGGGCAGCGACGGATCGTGCTGCAATACGGCGTGGCTGGGTATGGCCTATCATGCCATCAATACCACGGCCCATTTTCAGGCAGAGTTTCGGCAATTGAGTGGTTTTACCTGAACCGGTTTCACCACATAGCACGATTAACTGGTGCTTATTTAGTAGCTGTTCAATATCATCCAGCTTTGCGGTAATTGGCAAGCCGTCATCGAAACTAATGCTGGGTAAATTTGACTTTTTTTGTTGTAATGTGGCAGCCGACTTTTCAACATGCTGTTTCAGCTTCAGGAACGAAGACTGGTTTACATCAAACTTTTTATCCTGTCTGATTTTTTTCAGGCGGCGTATAAATCCTGGTTTATCTTTTTTCAGACAAAGTTTTATTGTTTCTTCAACAGATATGACTACTGGATCTTTGGCCGGGTTATTGGCAGACACTTATCACCACAGTTTTTTTACTTCAGTTTAATTTTCTTCAGTTCACCATAACCATGAACTTTATCGTGGCCGCGAATATACACGAATTTGGTAGCGCCCGGAATAACCACATCATATAGCGAGCGGGTAAAAGGCTGCTCACTGACGTGAGGATGATGTAATACTCGCGTTGCGATCAGTTTTTTATCCTGATCTAAAATATCCCAGCCGTCCGCATAGTGATCCCAGCCTGTATCGGCATGCAGCAAGGTTACATCAACTCGGTAATGACCCGGCGATTTAGCCACGATATTGACATCAACCACTTCTACTTCATTCGCAAATACTGCGGATGACAAAATTAACATCACTAAAAACAAACTATTTTTCATTTCCTTTTCTCCCTGACTACCGAGCCTGTTTCGTTATTAAACCCAGCCTACAGTTTCTATAATTATCAGCTTATTTAAGGCATAATCGTAACCTGTACTACGTGCTTAGTAAAATTGAATCAGGTTAGCTTATTCAGGAATCAAAATGAGTGATAATAACGATAAAGAGAACGTTACGTTTTTACAGGTCATTAGTAGCGTGGGAGCCGCCATGTTTGGCGTGCAGACAGATAAAAATCGACAGCGCGACTTCAAAAAGGGTAAGCTCTGGCACTATGTTGTTGGCGGTTTATTATTTGCTGTCGTTTTTATTGCTATTCTGGTAGTTATCGTGAAAATGGCACTATCGGATGTTTAATTGATGGCAGTAATATTATAAATCACTGTCATTCGACGACCCTGGTCGCTGTATATAACACTGTCACAAATAGCTTCTATTAAGTCCATCCCTCGACCATGTAATCCTGAATCATTGACGGTCTTATCATTGACATCAAATGTATTGCCATTGTGATGCATAACAATAACCAACTCAGCAGATCCTCCACTGGTTGATCCATATGTGAGTTCTGTCTCAATATAGGCACCATTCAGGTTTTTAATTCTATTATCTCTTTCGGTATAAAAAGCATCAAATGCTTCATCACTATCTTTTTCACTGCCCTGCAAACCCAGCACACCATGATCCAGCGCGTTGGTATACATTTCACTAATCAATGTATGAATAATGCCTTTGTGATCTTTTAATACATCCGAATGTCCTACCAGGTTCAACATTTTTTCTGCAACATCATTGGTCATTTCCTGATCTTCAACCCGCACCTTAATTTGCCAGGGCAGAGTCTGCTGTACTTTCTTAATTTCTGCCTGCTGGTTATCTCCCGGCACTTCGACACAGTTAAGCTCTATCAGTGAAATATCATCCGCCTGTGGTACACCTTCGCTAAAGCCCTGGCAGGCTCTGATAACCGAGTTCAGGATATCGTCTTGATTATTCTTAATAGCATTTTCTATCAGCTCTACATCAATCATCTCACCGGCCTGATTTGTCGCTTCAGTCAGGCCATCGGTTATGGCGATAAACTTATAATTTTCATTAACATAATACAATTGAACCGAGTCATCAAAGTCATCTGAAGTTCTCACACCGAGAGGTAAATGCGAACTACGAATCACATTTAATTCGCCCGTTTCCTGATTCAGTAAATATGCATCTGGCATTCCGCCATGCCAGATCATTAAACGATCACCTTTAGCCGATAGCTCAATTAAAGTCGCCGCAAAAAACATTTCTACGGGCAGCAGCGTTCCTATCTGGCGATTTAATTCTCGCGCGATATCGCCGATATACGCATTGTCTTCTATCATCTGGAAAAATATTTGCGACACAGGCAATGTACCCACTGCCGCAGACAGCCCGTGCCCGGTAAAATCTCCTAATAAAACCGTTATCCCACCACTAGGTCGTTTTGCAACCAGAACAGTGTCCCCATTAAATACACTTGTTGGCACACTGGTTGACCTGATCACTGTTTCATCAACAAAGCAGTTTTTCTGTGCCTGATCAAAAAAATGTGTAATTAATGAATGTTCTCGATTAAGCCGGGCATTATGACGTGCAAGCGCTGCATTTTTTTCTATTACCTCACCATGCAACTCTCTGATTCTACTGTGTGCTTTTATTTTCGACAGTAAGATACCAAGGTTAACTGGCTTGCTAATAAAATCATCACCGCCTGCAGCAAGTGCTTCTTCCAGCGCTTCTTCTTCAGATAAAGCTGTAACAAATATAACAGGCAAATATTGTTCATTATTTTTAGATTTAATGATACGAGTGGCCTCGAAACCATCCATGTCTGGCATTTTGATATCCATCAACACCAGCTCAATTGTTATCTCACCTATTATTTTCAAAGCTTCCGCGGCCGAAGATGCGGAAGACACTTCATAACCACGGGCTTTCAGAAATCGCTCTAGAAAAGAACGATTTTTTTCAAAATCATCAACAATCAGAATACGCATGTTTACTGCACTGAAAACATTAATTCAAATTTTGCGATGCTTAATATTTTCTTTACATTGCTGTTGCAGTTAATGATGCTGATATCTCCATCTGCCAGATCAAGACTGCGCTTCATTTTTAGCAACATACCTAATGCAGAGCTATCAATCATATCGACTGAACGCATATCAATTGAATATTTTTTTGCGTCATTGGGTGCATTTTCATACGCATCTCTAAATTCATTGAGCAAAGAAAAATCAAACTTGCCAGAAACCACAATTTGAAACTCATTGGCTTCTTCTAAAAACCGACTGCTAATTGTCATAAATCACCTTAAACTAAAATAAATCAACATCGCCCGAGTCTACAGACGTCGACTTCACAGTTTCATGTAAGGCCATGGTCACTTCTTCATCAACCGCCCTGATCTTTTCATTTATTCTTTGCAATGTTTCTACATCAACATCTTTAGCACCCTGGTCAATGCTCTCAATTTTCTGGCGCACACCATTTTGCAAATTTTCAACATGCGTCGCCAGCTGCGCAACCACGTCTTCATATTGCAGCGCCATAACCGCTGCATTAACCTGATTACCGATATCACCAGCAATTACCGATGTATTGTCGAGCACTGAGGCGACCTGATCATTAACACCATCAATTTTTTTCAGCATATCGTTAATGTTATCTTTGGCACTCAGCGCCGCACTCATATCCATCTGTGCAATTTCACCTATAACCTCATTCAGATTGATTAAACCTTCTTTTGCCAGGCTTGCCCTCTCCTGCACACCCTCGTTGAGGATACTGGTTTGTTGTGAAAGTTCTCGTACTTCATCGGCTACAACGGCGAATCCCCTGCCCACTTCACCAGCACGTGCAGCCTCGATGGCTGCATTCAATGCTAACAGGTTCGTTTTCGAAGCAATTTTCTGCACTCCGATCAGACGATCAAAGACTTCATCCATTATCGAAATCATGTCCTGCATTTTATAGGCAGCATCGACACCTTTATCACTGACATTGACTATAATTTCAACAAAACGCCTGAGTACATTTTCAAGCTCGATAGCAAATTCTTTAAAAGAAATATCTTCACTATCTTCCTTAAAATAATTCATCAGCGAGTTGATTTGGTTCTGCTGCTGCTCGGAATAACCACCCAGGGACATAAAACTGGTATTGAGCTTGACGACTGAGTCTGCAACTACCTGCTTGATCTGCTCAATACCCTCCAGGGTCGGCGTTACTTCTTTTGACAATTCAGAGAAATGGAGAACAAACTCATTTAACTCAGCTTGTTCTTTGGTGACTGGCTTTTCTTCTACTGGGAGTGATTTTGGGCTGTATAAGCTTCTTGCGGTAAAAAACCAGCTCACGGCCATAACGACTGCTGCAATCAGCTGCAGCCAGGGTATTTGCAGGCTGAAGATAAGAGAAGCGACGATAATGCTAATGACAAGCGCAGGTGCAAAAGCCTTGATGGATGGCCTTGTTTCAACCATTGAATCTATTTGACCCCAATTATTCAGATATATTATTGATTAATATGAATATAGATCAAATTTCAGGAAAAACCCTATTTAATCGTCATTACGACCTAGAATTGTTTCTTCTTTATCAATTTCATCAAGCTCAACTTTCTCGATATTAATGAATTGTCGATTGATTTTATCGGCCGTGATTTTAACGTCTCCAACATCCTTATGAGCCTGGCCGATATGACGAGAGAGATTCTCCATACGCTTACCAAAACGGTCAAATTCAACAGATAGCTTCGATAGATGCTCCTGAATCAGATGCACCTGCTTACGAGTAGCATCATCTTTAATCACCGCCCTGGCCGTCGTTAACACCGCCATAAAGGTCGTTGGTGACACCATCCAGACACGCTTTTTCTGTGCCTCTTCAACCAGATCTGGGTAATGTGCATGAATTTCTGCAAAAACCGCCTCAGCAGGAATAAACATTACCGCACCCTCGGCTGTCTCATTGGGGATAATGTATTTATCGGCAATATCTTTAATATGCTTTTTAATATCGGCTTTAAATTGCTTTTCTGCCGCCTGGCGTTCGTGCTCTGTCGTATCAAAAGCGGTGAGCTTTTGATAGCTTTCCAGTGGGAATTTAGAGTCAACAGCAATATTGCCGGTTGGATCGGGCAAAAACAGCATGCAATCCACACGAGTATTATTCGATAAGCCGTACTGTAATGAATAACATTGCTCTGGCATGACGTTACTGACCAGCGCTGATAACTGCACCTCACCGAAAGCACCGCGCGAGCGTTTATCGGCCAGTACTTCCTGCAGGCTTACGACATTACCAGACAACTCAGTAATTTTTTTCTGCGCCTCGTCAATCAATGTCAGACGCTTTAATACATTGGCAAAGGTTTCCGTGGTTTTGTCAAAACCTTCACCCAGTTTCTTCTCAACCTGGCCACTGATTTCTTTTAAGCGTAAGTCGGTTTTATCTGTCAGGCCTTCAACCCGTTTACCAAAATCTTCGCCATAGGATTTTAATGAACTGGCTACCTGCTCATTTTGTTTACGACTATTTTCGGTCAGAGTTTCATGCAAGCTTTTTAGTGATTCGTTCTGTGTCTGTAATAACTTCTCATTGTTTTTATACAAAAGATCACTAACACCAGTTTTAAATTCATTAAATGACACCAGCATATCTTTTTGTAACGACGTAATTTTACTCGCCTGCATTTCACGATTTTCGAAGCCGTCTTTTTTTAGTTCAGACTGAAATGCATTCATTGACTCGAGCATTTGACCGACTTTCTGCTCCAGCTGCAGACGCAACAGTTCGAACTGTTTACTCTGCTCATCAGAGCGACCGGTCATCATGTCCTGCTTTCGAAGTTGTGCAATTAATAATCCCACAATCAGCACAGCAAAGCCGATTAAAACAGAGAGTAAGATTTGATCAGTTGTTAAAACCATGTTGATATCTTTTTATAAAAAATTGTTATTATATTATCTACTCTCAACCAGCCACGAGCAATGCATGAGCACTAAACTTTGTCACTGTAACGACATTACTGACCCGGGCGCGAAAGAATTCTCGATTAAACAGGGCCAAAATGAGGTCGACCTGTTTGTTGTGCATAAAAATGCCAGTTTCCATGCCTATAAAAATAGCTGCCCTCATACCGGTGCCAGCCTTAACTGGCAAGAGAACCAGTTTCTTGACCTTGATAATAACCTGATTCAATGCAGCGTGCATGATGCGCTATTCGAAATAGACAGTGGCTATTGTATCAGCGGCCCCTGCAGTGGCCAGACACTTGAGGAGCTACCAATTTCAATAAAAGACAATGAGATCTATTTATTACCTTAAAACGAGTTGCTTGAATCAGGCCAATAAAAAAGCCGGCGTTGCCGGCTTTTTTAATCACACAGTCATACTAAACTAGGCTGTGGTACTAGTCTCAATCAAGTCACGGTAGGCGTGCCA
>Ga0316207_10004161_pt1 | contig 12795 bp, 8 predicted proteins | sample 6weekpyrite_MG_FD_204943 | JGI IMG/M metagenome (GOLD analysis project Ga0316207, IMG submission 204943) | Microbial mat bacterial communities from mineral coupon in-situ incubated in ocean water Damariscotta River, Maine, United States -... | ecosystem: Environmental > Aquatic > Marine >... | reverse complement strand
GAAGCAACCCGGTGGCAGTTGATAACCCAGTTGTCGCTACAGCATTTCACCGGTGAAGATGGCTTGCAAGTGTTGAAAGAAACATTGAACCTGTATAACTTCCGCCAGGCCGCCGATACACGTGCCTTGATTGATGGCATTGTAGGTATGGAAACGGGTGTAACCACAGCGCGTATCAAACAGCAGGGTAGAGCGGCTATTTGCCAGGGTACCGAGATTACACTTGAATTCGATGAATATTACTATAGTGGTAACGGCTTGTACTTGTTTGTGGAGATACTGAGTGAGTTTTTTGCCCAATATTGCACAATCAATACCTTTGTTCAATTAAACGCAAAGATTAAACAACGACCAGGACAAATATTAGAATGGCCAGCACGCAACGGCAAACAAGTACTGATCTAGATACCAGAAGGGTGTCAGATATATGTCAGCACTCCAGTTTTTTTGAACTGGTGCGTCATTTTGAACGCCTTGACAAGTTCAGGGCTACTAATAAGCAGGGCCAGCAGCTGGGAGCTGATAACAGTCCCAAACATGAACCTCTTCGTTTTCACGCAGTGAATCATATGGGTTTTGCATCTAACTGTGTCGAGCAAGTGAAATTACGCCAATCTGATGGAGAGGGTGATCCAAAATACGATATGTATGTGAACAACTACGGACTCACAGGTCCAACCGGTGTACTCCCTGCCCATTATACTCAATTATTGCAAACCAGAATCAAGCAAAATGATCATGCTTTCAATGATTTTCTGGATATGTTTAACCATCGTTTGATCTCGTTGTTTTATCGTGCCTGGAAAAAATACCGAATTGAAGCAGATATTGAGGATAACCGGGGAAATGAAGCTAATTCCCCAGTTACTAGAGCGATACAAAGTCTGGCCGGCCAATATGCAAAATTATCTTACGAGACTCCATTGTTTTATAGTGGGCATTATGCACGTAAGGTACGTACCGCTTCATCACTCAAATCAATACTAGAGGACCATCTGAAGTACAAGGTGGACATTCGGTCATTCGAAGGACGTTGGATACCTATAAAAACCAAAGACAGGTTGTGTATAGGCTCACGAAATAAAGGATTTAATAACAAGCTTGGTGAGGGTGTGTTACCAGGTAATCGAGCCTGGGACGTACAAGGTCAATGTGGGATTACAGTTGGCCCACTTACTTATAGTGAATACGAAAACCTCTTGCCTGATAAGGTCTCATTCAAGGAATTAAAGCGGTTATTAAAGTCTTATGTTCCTTCTCATTTGATTATTAAACTGAATTTTATAATCAGAGACAGAAGCGAAAATAAACAGCAACCACTGGGTTCTTCATTACGACTTGGCTGGAACGCCTGGTTGGATAGTCAGGAAAACACACAACGACAAGCAACCATAACTATTACGTGATGGATAAAATAGCCGGTTATTTATAATACAAGATAATGCTAAATAGGGATATAAAGGAGTTATCATGGAGTTTGATCAATTAATAAAACATATGTCTGATGAGTGCCGTGATCTGTTTGAGAAATCAGTCGCAGTAGCATCTTCACGCTCACATCATGCGATAGACATAGAACACTGGCTATGGCAGGTCCTGGAAACGCAGGACAGGGAAATTATATCCGTATTAAAACATTTTGATATTAATCAGGATTTGTTGACTGCTGATATTAATTCTGCCCTCGAAAGCTTGAAAACCGGAAATGAAGGATTTCCAAAGATTGCATCAGATATAGCACGCCTGTTATTTGAAGCCTGGATGATCGCCTCATCTGAATATTCCTCACTTGATATCAGGCCGATACATGTCCTGCTTGCCTTGATCGAAAACGATACGCTACGTATGAAGGCCATCAGGCTATCAAGGGCGCTTGAAAAAATCCATGGAGAAGATATTCGTATTGAATGTGAAAGCTTGTTGAAAGGGAAACATGCGAAGTCTGATAGTGGCTCGCCTGAGACGAAGCTTACCAAAACGCCAGCTCTGGATCAGTTTACGATTGATCTTACGCAACAGGCGAAAGAAGGAAAAATGGACCCGGTGTTGGGTCGAGATAATGAAATACGTCAAATGATCGACATCCTTTGTCGGCGGCGACAGAATAACCCTATTTTGACAGGAGAGGCAGGTGTAGGTAAAACCGCTGTTGTTGAAGGTCTTGCACAAAGAATTGCTGCAGCTAACGTGCCAACGAGTTTACAGGGTGTTTCCCTAAGGTCGCTTGACCTGGGTTTGCTACAGGCAGGAGCAGGTGTAAAAGGTGAATTCGAGAACCGGCTGAAAAACGTTATCAAGGAAGTGCAGAAATCGAGCACGCCGATTATATTATTTATTGATGAAGCGCATACACTAATAGGTGCTGGTAACCAATCAGGCGGTGGTGATGCAGCTAATCTGTTAAAACCAGCTCTCGCAAGAGGTGAACTTCGTACAATAGCTGCAACCACATGGGCGGAATATAAAAAATACGTGGAAACGGATGCTGCGTTGACCCGACGTTTTCAGGTGGTAAAAATAGATGAGCCAAATGAAGACCAGGCAGTTGTTATGTTGCGTAGCATGGTGGGCATGCTTGAGCAACATCATGACGTGGTTATCCTTGATGAAGCAGTCGTAAACGCCGTCAAGTTGTCTCATCGGTATATTGCAGGGAGGCAGTTACCTGATAAATGCGTTAGCCTGCTTGATACTGCCTGTGCACGAGTTAATCTGGGTTTGCGAATCATACCGTCGAAAATAGAAAATTGTGAACAATCTCTAAGCAATATAAAAACCGAGCTTGATAAAATCAGAAATGAGCAAGTTACAGGGCATGATCATGAAGGCACTATAGTCGACCTCGAGGTAAAGAAGGTCTCGATAGAGGCAGAATGTAGTGCGCTAAAGGAACGTTGGGAACAGGCTAAACAACTGATTGGAGAGATTTCAAGATTACGGAGTGAGATTGAATCTGGTCAGCAGCAGGAAAAACAGGATCAGTCAGATCAATCAGCTAAGCGCTCAAAGCTTATCGCGTTAAGAAAGCAACTGGCAGCACTTCAGGGTGACCAGGCGCTGATATATGAGTGTGTAGATACCTCGGTCATTGCAGAAGTGGTAGCAGACTGGACGGGCATACCTGTTGGTCGTATGCAGGTCGATGAAATTAATGATGTACTGAAGTTACGTGACTATATGGAAGAAAGGGTCATTGGTCAGACACATGCGATAGACCTGATAGCGAAACATATGCAAACTGCGCGCGCAAAATTGACTGACCCTAAGCGACCATTGGGTATATTCCTTCTGGTAGGCCCGAGTGGTGTAGGTAAGACAGAAACTGCCCTGGCTCTGGCTGAGCAAATGTACGGGTCAGAGCGAAATATGACTGTCATAAATATGTCAGAATTCAAGGAAGAGCATAAAGTTTCGTTGCTAATGGGGTCACCACCAGGCTACGTAGGCTATGGAGAAGGCGGTATCCTTACCGAGGCGGTACGTCGTAAACCCTATAGCGTTGTGTTGTTGGACGAAATGGAGAAAGCGCATCCAGGTGTTCAGGATATATTCTATCAAGTGTTTGATAAAGGTATTCTACGTGACGGAGAAGGGCGTGATATAGATTTCAAGAACACGGTCATCATCATGACCAGCAATACGGCTAGTGAACAAATAGAAAAATTGTGCCTGGATAAGGATACGCGCCCAACACCGGAAGGAATGGTAGCTGCTATTGGTGCGCAGTTAAGAGAAACCTATAAACCCGCATTTCTCGGCAGGCTTAATGTCATCCCTTATTATTCACTGGATGAAGAAGTGCTTGAAAAAATAACTTACATCCAGCTAGATAATATCAAACAGCGCGTACTGGAAAATTATCATATCCCGCTTACATATACAGAGGGCTTGGTTAAGTCTATCACGTCACAGTGCCAGCAATCAGATACTGGAGCAAGGCAAATAAATTCCATATTGATCAACACGCTTTTACCCAGTTTATCCGAGAAAATATTAAGCCACCTTGCGGCAGAAAAGCCATTGGTATCTATCAAGGTAGGTATTAGTAAAAAGAATGATTTTACAATACAGATAAACAAAACCGTGCAACAAAAAAAAGGAGGAGAAAAGGCAAATAAAAATACGAGTAAAAAAACTGTTAGTAAATCAAAATAAATGTTTGGAAATAATATTTAAACTATGAGAAGATTTGCTGGCAACTTGAGTATGTACATATACAAGTTAGCGTAAAGCTACATGAGCGTAGCTTTATAACATCAACTATTTAAACAAGGAAGATATCATGTCTATATTTATGCAAATTGCAGGTGTTACAGGTGAGTCAACTGATTCAAATCACAAAGGTTGGATGGACGTAGATTCACTACAATGGGGTGTAAACCGCCAGATCACTTCATCTACATCTACAGCAAATGACAGGGAATCATCAAATGCTGTAATCAGTGATTTAACATTTACTCGCGGTATGGATAGCTCGACTCCAACTGTGTTTATCGACGCATGTTGCGGAAATGGTAAAGACATCACCATCCATCTGACTAAAACAGGTAGTGGTACAGGAGCGGACGTTTTCATGGAATATAAACTAAAAAATGCCTTAATTAGTGAATATCATGTTAGTGGTGATTCTCAGAGCACTGAACGTCCAACTGAAAATGTTACTGTGAGTTTCGTAGATGTTGAAGTCAAATATACACCTTACGATGAAGACGGTAAGGCGATGTCTGCAATAGCAGTAGGTTTTGATACTGCAACAAATACCAAGCGATAATCGTTTAGTATTAAAAACAGGGGCTTTGCCCCTGTTTTTTTATGCCTGAAATAAATGATAGTAACCCTATTGGATGTTATTTTTTGTTGTTTGCAGTTGATGCCAACTCGACGGCAGCACGTTTTAACAATGTGATTTGTCTTTTATTTATTCCCTTACGTGTATAGTAGCGCGCCTTTTTACGAAACTGTTCAGCTAAGGCATAGCTGGCTTTATTTATCGGCTTATAGTCTGCAGGTATCCTGTCGCGCGCGTATTCCAGTTTTGTTTTCAATCTGAATAGTTTTTTATCATACCAGGCATGTTTGATGGATTTATTGATTGAACTGAAAAATGGTGACCAGAAAACATCAGCAGCCAGCACAGGATAATTGGGTTTAGCATCCGTATCGGCCTGGGCATAGTCAGAAAGTGCTTTTGCTGATTGAAAGATGTGGATCAAATCACTGCTTAGACTCGGTCTTACTACAGGTAAGGCTCCTTGAAACAGTGCCAGCTCGTTTATCCTGATAAAGTCAAATTCTTTTATCGCCGTATTTAGTGAATGAATATATCGATCCTGAATATTGTCATCCAGACCGGGTAGGGGTAGTTTCAGTTGAATGAGTTTAGAGCTGATAGCCTGTATTGTACTGGCATCTTCCTGCGTAAATTTCGTGTTAGCCCAGATATCGTTATATTGTAACAGTAGCGCTGATTTATATGCCGTTTTTTCTTCAAGCACCAGACGCCTGGCGTTAACCAGCCTGGCTGAATCAGGGTACAGTAGCAAAACTTCATCGACAATGCTTATGATATTGTCGAATTCGGGTAACGTTGTGCTTTTATATAACTGGTCATCAACATACTGACCTACCGGGCCAATGACATCATCGGCGAGCATACTGTGAGCGGCCTGTCTGTAATACGGCTGTAGTTTTTCCAGCTTATTTAAATCCTTGTAACGTGAGAGAGGTTGTTGCAGCCTGATTTGTTCAATGATTTTTGCAGCAAGTCCCTGCTGACTTAGGTTGTCCTGCTCGCTGGCAGGTAGACTACTCGTATCATAATCAATATTCGTTAAACCGAATATAGCTGCGGTCATCAATACCAAGGCTAAGGCCATTGCCTTCCATGTGTAACGCGCAAATTTGAAGTGTCTAATAAATTTGCGAATGTTGTTATAGCGTTTGTTTTCATCAAAAGAAAGTGCTTTTTTCAGAACCAACCACTGAAAAATATTGATGTGATTAATTCTTCTCAGTTCCTGTACTGATTTATCATGATCTTCTTTGTGATTATATGGGCGCTGGCCAGACAGCATTTCATAGATAGTAAATGCAAAAGAGTAGATATCGTCACTGAAAGTCGCAGTGTGACCAAGCAAAACCTGTGGGCTGGCGTAGGCAGGTGTATAGCCTACGTAGTCATTCGTATTTGTACTGTTATATTCATCAGTATGGTCACAATTTCTATTTGCAGTTCCAAAGTCGATGATCTTGATACGATTGTCGGCACAAATAATGATATTACCAGGCTTAATATCAGAATGAATGATACCTTGTTGATGCGCATAGGCCAGTGCATCGGCAATTGGGGTGATAACGCTCATTGCATGCCTGTATGAAAGCTTATTGCCATATGTACGAGCAAGGCGGGCAGATAAGGGCTCGCCTTGCAGGTATTCCATTGTCATGAAACTGTGTTGTTCGTCGCTGTCAAAATCAAAGATTCTGATAATGTTACAATGACTTAATTTTCGTGTGGTTAGGGCCTCATTGAAGGATATCTGATCAGATGTCAGATTACCTTCAAACTGCTTGGTTATTTTCACAGCTAATTCATTATCACCAATATCATCCAGAGAAGAGGTGAGTAGGTCGCGAGCACGATAAATATGACTAGTGCCGCCCGTAGCGACTAAGTGAGTCAAAACAAAGCGGTTTTTGAGGATACTGCCAACAGAAAGGGTATGCTTGGGCCTAGTCTGCGAATAACCAGATTGATTTTCCATACTGTTGTTGACGGGTTTTAGGCCCATAAATTCTTCCTTGATATTATTCCTGGCTGCAGCCTAGGCTGGCTAATTCTTAGCAATACTTGCCTTATATTAAGGATAAAGATTACTATATTCCAGAGTTTTATGTTTAATTAATTTAAGCATGTAAAATGTTACTTTACAAAATATATTTCAATAATATGCTAAATCTTTGATTGCTGACTGGCCTGTATCAGTGTTAGTATCTAGATGTAACCTAACAGCAGTCGGACTACTGTGACAGAATACGCACAATAGTGCAGCAGGAGTAAGATGGTTTATTTGCAATTCATGTAGATAGACCAAAAAAGGAGAAAGTCATGCAGGGAGATCAAGGTATCGCAAATATTTATGACCAAAACCTTGGTTTTGCGATTAAATTAAAACTCATCATTATCAATCACAAGCAGTGCGACCCTGAGCAATCCCCCGAGTTTATTTTCGATGAACGAGGTGGAGTAATCGGGCGGGCAAACAATTGTGACTGGGTCATGAAATGTAATGGAATGGCAACGTCTCGTCGCCATGCTGCCATTACACACGAGAATGGTCAGTATTTCATCAAAGATATCAGTAGTAATGGAGTCATTCTTAACCAGGATTACCTGAATCAAAATGAGAAAACGCTGTTGCAACGCGGAGATATCGTCGAGTTTGGTGATTATGTTATTCGTGTTGATATGTTCGCGGGTGAACCTGTTGTAGTAGAAGAGCCAGTCAAGCAAGCAGGCGTGTCTAGCAAGGAAGAGATGCTTGCCACAGATAATGTCAGGGTTATTGAGCCAACCATGGATGATATACCGAGAAGATCTGCAGAACTCGGTAGTCCAGCTGATAGTTTTGAACCTCCGGCCGCAGTAATACCGAATGATTGGGACCTCGATATGGAAGCACAATCAGTAACACCTGAAGATGTTGTAGAAAAACCTTTTGCCCCTGCATTTACAAAAGAAACAAAGCTTCTCGAATCCTTTTTTGAAGGGTTGGGTGTGGACGGTGATCTGGGTGACAAGGAAATCGACGCAGAAACAATGAAATTGCTTGGGCAGAATTTTAAAGTGTTATTCAAAGGTGTGTCCAGGATGCACCAGCTGCAAAGAAAAGCAGAAAAAAAATTGCTCAACAAGGATATTTATCACATCGATAGCACTTTTGAAGATAAAAGTGCATCAATGAAAACATTTGCAAATGCTGTGTTGGCAAGCAATACTCAACTGAGAAACAAGCAACTAGGTGAGCTCAGGGACGATTTTGCTATCATCATCAAGCATCAATCGAGTTTGAATGATTGCATTGATAAAGTGGGTGGTATAGTAGGTCGACAATTTGAGCCTGAACGTATTCAGTATGCATTTGATATGTTTCAGAATCAGCAGATTAAAAATAACCCCTGGTATCGAATACCCGGATGCATGAACCTTAAAGCATTGTATCGTAAATTCTTCCAGAACTACTACACAGTTCGATCACATGAAGTGAACAAGAGAATTAAAAATACATTCAGTCAGCGCTATCTTCAGATTCACGCAAAGCGGTTGAGGTCTCAAAAAAAACCTATGTGATTAGACTACAAGGAAGTAGATAAATAAAATGAGTGTAGTAAGCGAGGGACGCGCAAGCAAGATATCATGCAGCATCATGATCAGATATGTTGTGTTCATTTTTGTTGTAATGGTTTTCATTCAGGCCTGTAGTGTCAAATCTGTAAAGAAGGTCATTCCGTTCGTCTCTTCTGACTCCTATCTCCAGTTGACGTTGAAGGCTTCTGATAATATTAACCCTAATCAGGCTGGAAGATCATCGCCACTCAATGTAAAAACTTATCTGCTTTCATCGAGGACAACATTTGATAACTTGAGATTTGATGCGGCATTTAGCCAGGCAAAAACCCTTCTTGATGAAGAGTTGCTTTCAAAGAAGGAGTATATTTTCCAGCCGGGCGAATCAAAAAAATATAAAATTAAAATATCAGAGGACGCGAAGTTTGTGGTTGTGCTTGCGGCGTACCGAGATCTTGAGGATGCGAAATGGAAGGTGGTATTGCCGCTTGAGGATGAGTCTCAGACACGTATAGTGGAGCTACAGGCAAACTCGGTTTTTCTGCAAAAAGAAAAAGAGACAGATGATGATGAGATTCTAGATGTCGTCGAAGATAACGCTGATCAGTTTGTAGCAGATAAAATGGATAGTGAGCTGGAAAAGGTATTCTAGCCATCGCACGGAAGAGAGGAATAAAATATCATGACGCAAAAGAATAAAGTAGCTTGGCTGGAAAGTCAGTATCTATTCCCGCATCATTTTCAACAGCAGGAAAGATATCTGGAGGGAATGATACAGGATCGTTGTTCTCCTATACGACCTTATGTTTGGGGGTTTCTCGATCTGGAAATTGATTCCGGGTTATTATCTGATGGCCAGGTTGGCCTGACCATGGCAAGAGGTATCCTGCCAGATGGCACACCGTTCAGTCTGCCAGACGAGGCGGTCTTGCCTGATCCCGTCGCATTGTCGCCACAAACAAAGAATACCCTGCTTTATCTGGTTCTACCCCGATATCAATCCGGTGCGCGATACATTGATATAGAAAACAAGGGCGATATGATTACGCGTTACCAGCTACATACAGCAGATGTGTATGATTACAGCAATGATGGCTCCAATGCGGTTTCTGTCGATACTGCAACCTTACACTTTCGTATTGTGCCTGAATACGAAGATATTGGCGGTTACGCGGCCTTGCCAATTGCCAGGGTGCGAGAAGTTACTCAAGAAGGGGCAATTCTACTTGATAAGGCTCATATTCCACCCAGTCTTTCAGTTAAACAAAATGACCTGCTTAGTAGTTACATGAATGATGTTATTGGCCTTTTACAACAACGAGGCGAAGCATTGGCCATGCGTTTTATCGAGTCTAATCAGGCAAGCGGTTCGTCGGCTATTGCCGATTTTATGCTTTTACAGCTTATTAACCGTTATGAGCCTCGTATCAGGCATATGAAAACTATCAGTCAATTACATCCGGAAGAATTATACATTGAGTTGCTAGGGTTGATGGGCGAACTTGCTACATTTACTACCAATGGAAAACGACCTATAGAAACACCTGTATATAAACATAATGACCTCTATACGTCATTCTACTCGTTGATGAAAAATCTGAATAGCCACCTGAGTGCTGTTCTGGAGCAGACAGCAATTGCTCTGCCTGTTGAGGAAAGGCAGTATGGTATTCGTGTTGCGCGTATATCAGATCGCAGTCTGATTTCCAAGAGTCGCTTTGTACTGGCCGTCAAGGCAGATATTTCAACAGATATTATTCGTGACCAGTTGCCATCACACGCCAAGATTGGCGCTGTTGAAACGATACGAGATCTGGTTAATAACCAGTTGCCAGGTGTGGCAATATCAGCCTTACCGGTTGCACCGCGTGAAATACCTTATCATGCAGGTTGTGTCTATTTTGAACTCGATACCCATGGTGAACAGTGGCAACAGTTTAGAAATGCGGGTGGTTTCGCATTTCATGTCGCCGGTGAGTTCCCTAACCTCGAAATGGAATTCTGGGCAATACGCCAGTAAATTCACAGCTCATACAAGGAGCAGTAACATGGATGGCATTTTGAAAATCAGACGTGGTTCTTGAGATTATGGATAGCGAAAGAACATTAATAAGACCGAGACCAGGTAAGCGCAGGAGTCAGGGCGATAATGAATCCTTTGAGCAGCCTCTTGATGCAGATTCAGATACTACAGTAATACGGCCCAGGCCGGGTGGTAATCGTGAGCGTAACGAAAATGTTGCAGATGTAACCAATATTCGACCACGTACCGGACGCAGAAATATCCCGATGGTTCTGTCAACAATCAAGGGCTTTAAGCGTTCGCCCCTGGTGGACGCCTCTGCAACCTTGTTATCCCTTGTACCTCAGCTACGTAATATGGAAGGGCAGGTAGATGTTCCCAATCTTCATCGGGAGGTTGTGCAACATGTCAGGCAATATTGGCAGACATTGGAAAGACAGGATATCCCATCTAAGACCGCATTACAGGCGCGTTATATTGTCTGTGCACTGATCGATGAAACTGTTCTTAACAGCGTATGGGGAGAATACAGTATCTGGAGTCAGAAAAGTCTGTTGAGTGTGTTTCATAAGGAAACCTATGGCGGGGAAAAATTTTACCGGATAGTTGACAAGGCACTTGATGCACCCAGAAAGGACTATGATCTGCTTGAATTATTATACCTATGCCTTTCTCTGGGTTTTATGGGCAAAATGCGAATTGACCCGCAAGGTACTGTCGAATGTGAACGCGTTAGGTCGGATATTTTTAATGTATTACACAAAGTAAAAGATGACTATACGAAAGATCTTTCTATTAATACAAAAGCAGCCAGCGGTCTCAAGCAACGGCTGCACAGCTTTCTTCCTGTTTGGGCCTACAGTACCTTGCTAGGGCTCACGGCATTTGCTTTATTTACCTATTTGCTAATTGATTTAAATAAAAGTACAGATCGACTGCAAACAGAGTTGGCTTTGCTTACACCGCTACCGGTTGAGCCTGTATTGTCAGTGACTTATGTAAGGCCGGAAGTAATTAGGTTACGTGAATTGTTAGCACCGGAAATAGACCGTAATATCCTCCGGGTTGATGACTATCAGACACGCGTTTCGGTTGTGCTACAAGCGGCAGAGTTATTTGGTTCAGCCAGCACTGATATTAATAGTGCTTTTTATCCGATACTGGATAAAATTTCCAAGGCATTGGAGGCAGTTGACACAGAAGGTAAAGGCAGGATTATTATATCAGGTCATACTGATAGCAATGCGATACGTACAACACGCTATCCATCAAACTGGCATTTGTCACTTGCTCGTGCAAGCGCGGTAGTGAAGTATATGAGCGTATCTGCCAGTCTGAAGGGTCGATTATTACCAGAAGGTCGTGCTGACACCGAGCCGGTAGCAAGTAATAACTCCGTGGAAGGCCGTGCGAGAAATCGTCGTGTTGTTATAGATATTTATTATCCAGAAAAGATATAAAGCAAATTATTAGGGAAGATAATTGTGATTAGACGTTTTTTTATGTTTTTTACCAGGCCATGGGTACTGGCATTAATCGGTATCATTGCTCTTTCATTATTAATCTGGTTTGTCGGGCCACTAATAGCGATTGCTGAATACAAACCCATGGACAAGGATTGGGTCAGGGTATTGATCATCTTTGTGCTATTGACGTTATGGGGTTTGAATAACCTGAGGACGCATGCTGCTGACAGAAAAGCCGATAAAAGATTCTCAGAGGCGTTGGCAAAAGATACAGAATCAAAAACTACGAGAAAATCAGGTGTAGACAAGGAATCCAGTGCGGAAGAAGCCATACTTTCAAAACGTTTGAAAGGGGTGTTGAAAACATTGCAATCACAAAGCCTCTATAAAGGCAGAAAGCTCTACAAATTACCCTGGTACGTAATTATTGGTGTGCCTGGATCAGGTAAAACAACTGCATTAAAAAACTCCGGCCTCCATTTTCCATTGCAAAGTAAATTAGGGAAGGAGCCAGTAAAGGGGGCAGGTGGAACACGTTATTGTGATTGGTGGTTTACCAACGAGGCAATTTTAATAGACACGGCCGGTCGTTATACATCACAAGACAATCCTAAAAAGAGTGACGGCCACACCTGGCTGGGGTTTCTTAATTTATTAAAAAAAGCAAGACCGAAGCGTCCCTTGAATGGCGTCATCGTGACTGTGAGTATTTTGGATATACTGAAAAAGACACCTACACAACAGGCTTTGCAGGCGTCAACCATCAAAAGAAGAATACAGGAATTGAATGATCACCTGGGTATGACTTTGCCTGTGTATGTCGTGTTTTCAAAGATTGATTTGATAGCGGGCTTCAATAATTTCTTTTCTGACATGGAGCAGGAAGATCGCGAGCAGATCTGGGGTATGACGTTTAATCCGAATAAGGTGGATAAGGCGACAGGCATGTTGTCACAATT
>Ga0316207_10004160_pt1 | contig 12803 bp, 9 predicted proteins | sample 6weekpyrite_MG_FD_204943 | JGI IMG/M metagenome (GOLD analysis project Ga0316207, IMG submission 204943) | Microbial mat bacterial communities from mineral coupon in-situ incubated in ocean water Damariscotta River, Maine, United States -... | ecosystem: Environmental > Aquatic > Marine >... | reverse complement strand
TTTATCAAGTGAGTGGCGAGTACGCTATGTTAAAAGCCGCCGCGCAAAACGGCTGGCTGGATGAGAAAGCCGTGGTCATGGAATCGCTGCTGGCTTTTAAGCGTGCCGGTGCCGATGGCATTTTAACTTATTTTGCCAGGCAAGCGGCGAGTTGGTTAAAAGACAAATAAATATTTATGATTTAAGTGCTTCGCATCTAATACAGATTATTATTAAAAATAAAGAGTTTTTAGGATAAAAAAAACTCTTTAATATCTTGTTATAGTCGAAGGTAAAATTAGTGCTTACTATCAATACGTGAGCCTATTGCGCAAATGGGTTAGAGCTACCAGCTGTATGAATGTCTTTTAATATGACAGTACCTGCTTCAGAGCCATCGCTCGTCCATAATTCATAACCGTGAGTGCCGTCATCGGCTGCAAAAATGAGTGTGTTGTTAAAGGTAAACAACCCGTATGGAGAAGAGTTAAAATTTCCAGGGTTAATGTCTTTAACTAACACTGTACCAGCCTCGGTGCCATCGGTTTTCCATAATTCATAACCGTGAGTGTCATCATTAGCTTGAAAATACAAGGTTCCATTATACGGTGTGAGGTATTTTGGTAGAGAGTGAGCACCGCCACTATTAATATCTTTGGTCATTGTCGTACCGGTTTTGGTGCCATCGGTTTTCCATAATTCATAACCGTGAGCGCCATCATTGGCTGTAAAATACAAGATGTTGTTGAACACGGATAGTCCGTTTGTAGGTGAGATAAAATGGCCATTAATATCTTTGACCATGACGGTACCTACTTCGGTACCATCGCTTTTCCATAGCTTGGTACCATTGACACCATCATCGGCTATGAAATATAAGGTATTATTGAATACGGTGAGTTGGGTAGGACTAGAGTGGCCGCTACCGCTATAAATATCTTTGACCATGATGGTACCAGCCTCGGTGCCATCGCTTTTCCATAACTCGATACCATTGATACCGTCACTAGCAGCAAAATACAAGGTATCGTTAAACACTGTTAAATACCTTGGTGGAAAACTACCTAGGCCACTATAAATATCTTTGACCATGGCAGTACCGGCTTCGGTGCCATCGGATTTCCAGAGTGCATGACCGTTTACACCGTCATTGGCGTAGAAATACAAAATGTTGTTGAGCGCGGTTAGGTCGCCTGGATCTGAGTTAAAACCGCCACTATAAATATCTTTGACCATGGCAGTACCGGCTTCGGTGCCATCGCTTTTCCATAACTCACGACCATTGACACCATCATTGGCAATAAAATACAAAATGTTGTTGAACACGGATAGTTCGTCTGGAGATGAGATAAAATGGCCATCAATATCTTTGACCATGACGGTACCTACTTCGGTACCATCGCTTTTCCATAGCTTGGTACCATTGATACCATCACTGGCTCTGAAATATAAGGTATTATTGAATACGGTGAGTTGGGTAGGACTAGAGTGGCCGCTGCCGCTATAAATATCTTTGACCGTGATCGTGCCAGCTTCGGTGCCATCAGTTTTCCATAGTTCATTCCCAATAACTCCATCGTTAGCGTTAAAAAAGAGAATATCGCGTGCAGTTGTAAAGGTTAATGTATAAATTTGATCAAGTGCAACTCCACCACTATCGGTAATACTAGTTGTCAGCTTCGCCGTATACAAAGTATTACTTAATAACGTCTCGTCAGGTGTAAAAGTGGCTGTGAAAGTTGTTGAGTCATATACAATCACGCCGGATACAGTGTTGTTATTTGATAAAGTAAAGGAGCTATTTGTTAATGTATTAGGATCGATATCTTTTGCGAAGCGGACACTTAAAACAATATTAACAGAGACATCGGTTGATTTATCTGCGGGTGTAATTGAGGTAATAGTTATTGCAGGCACTGGAGTCGAGTCATTTCCACCTCCTCCCCCACAAGCGTTAAGCAATAAGAAAGTAGCTGTAAATAAGATGGTTGAGAAGTGAGCTTTCATAGAATTGTCAACATGCTGGCGGAATAATGATTGTTGCCTTAAATTATACGGGGAGAGGTAGTTATTAGTATCACACAAACGGGTTAATATAATTGCTTGCTTATACATACATTATCGATACTGTATTTTACTTAAATTATTATATTCAGGTTTTGTAAATTCGTAACATATTGATTGTGAATATAAAAGCTTTATAAGCATCCTTCCTGCTATTAATTCTGTTGTACTTGTAACGGAAATCGTTATACTTCGCAAAACTATCACCGTCATAAAACTGTAATAATTAATGTGGTTGCCTGGGTCAAATGCAGTATCAGCTACCCGATAATTATAAAACCAGTTGGAGGAATCATTTATGTCGCCTGTCGATATTGCCAGTCTGTTTGGAAGTTCACCTGTTTCACCCCTTCAAGCCCATATGGCCAAAGTGCAGGCGTGCATCGAAGCGCTTGAGCCCTTTATTGAATCTGCACTTGATGGTAAATGGAAGAAGGCCGAAAAAGCTCAAATTAAAATTACCAAACTTGAAAACGAAGCGGATGAACTGAAAAAAACCTTACGTTTAAATTTACCGACAGGTTTGTTTATGGCGGTTTCCCGACGTGATGTTTTAGAAGTGTTGACGATGCAGGATCGGATCGCGAATAAAAGCAAAGACATCGCCGGTTTAATGCTGGGGCGAGAAATTGAATTTCCAAAAGTAATGAACAAAAAAATTCTTGAGTTTGTAAAGCGATGTATCGATGCCTCCGCACAGGCACAAATTGCGATCAACGAGCTGGACGAACTGGTTGCAACGGGTTTTCGGGGTAATGAAATTAAACTTGTTTCTTCCATGATTAAAAAATTAAACAAGATTGAAAATGACACCGACAAAATTCAGGTGAAAGTGCGAGCCATGTTGTTTAAACAGGAAAAAGAATTACCGCCGATAGATGTGATGTTTATGTATAAAGTAATCGATTGGATAGGGGATCTTGCCGATATCGCACAACGGGTTGGTAGTCGTCTTGAATTAATGTTAGCAAAATAAAAGTTTAATAAAGTAAGTGGGAGAGCCGTTGTGGAGTTTGGTACAACGTTTATTGTTTTAGCCTGTGTGTTTGGTTTGTTTATGGCCTGGGGTGTTGGTGCAAATGATGTTGCCAATGCTATGGCAACTTCGGTGGGATCGAAAGCGTTAACTATTAAACAGGCGGTCATAATTGCCGCCATCTTTGAATTTTTAGGTGCTTATCTTGCTGGTGGTCAGGTTACTAAAACAATACGTAAAGGTATGATTGATGCGGATTTATTGTCTGGCACACCCGAGCTATTGGTTTTTGGTATGTTGGCATCGCTACTTGCTGCGGGTATCTGGTTACTGGTTGCAACCCGGGCTGGCTGGCCGGTTTCAACCACGCATTCAATTGTAGGTGCAATCGTAGGTTTTGCCGCAGTGGGTATTGGCTTTGATGCGGTTAAATGGGCTAAGGTTGGTACGATTGCGATGAGCTGGGTAGTTTCGCCTGTTGTGGCGGGTGTAATTTCATTTGCTCTGTTCAGGTCGGTTCAGAAATTTATTTTTGATAAACCCAAACCGTTTGAGGCGGCGAAACGGTATGTCCCCATTTATATCTTTCTTGCCGGTTTTATGGTGGCACTGGTGACCATGTTTAAAGGTCTGAAGCATATTGGCTTACATCTGTCGGCACTGGAAAGTTATAGTTATGCGGTAATAACAGGGTTAGTTATCATGTTTATTGGTATATTTATTATTCGTCGCCTGCAATACGATGCGCAAGCCGATCGGGATTATCACTTTACCAATGTTGAAAAAGTGTTTGCTGTGCTGATGATAGTCACTGCATCGGCAATGGCCTTTGCCCATGGTTCGAATGATGTGGCTAATGCGGTTGGACCGCTTGCTGCGGTCGTGAGTATTGTTCAAAGTGGCGGCCATGTAGCGCAGAAATCGGCTATGGCATCATGGATCTTATTACTCGGTGGTGTTGGTATTGTATTGGGGCTGATTATGTATGGCCAGAAGGTTATCAGGACAGTGGGCCGAAATATTACGGAGTTAACCCCTAGCCGTGGGTTTGCTGCCGAGCTGGCCGCGGCGACTACCGTTGTGGTGGCATCGGGTACGGGTATTCCGATTTCAACCACGCATACGCTGGTCGGGGCTGTACTCGGTGTGGGCATGGCACGTGGGATTGCAGCTTTAGATATGAAAGTAGTCCGAACGATTTTTATGTCGTGGATTATAACCCTTCCTGCCGGCGCCATCTTATCAATTATAATTTTCTTTATGCTTAAAGGCATATTCACATAATATAATCGAACAACCAGACGACCGAAGCGGATAAAACCATACGTTAATACGAGTTGCATATTTTTATCTTGCCATTCAAATAGCCTGCCGAATAAAATAGATAAATTTTTACCACCGTCTGTCTGGTTTATGCAGACAGTTTGAATAGGTGGTTTATTTTAATGTTGGACATAATACATGAACGATATATTTGATTTTGAGCCGCGTGTGGATGATTACGCAGTAATGGGTAACCCCATCAAACACAGTAAAAGCCCGCAAATACACGCGATGTTTGCCCGGCAGACGCAGCAATCAATCAATTATACCGCGATTCAAGTTGATACCGGTGGCTTCCGCCAGGCGATTGGAAATTTTGTTGCACATAAAGGCAAGGGTCTGAATATAACAGTTCCGTTTAAAGAAGAAGCCTGGGAGCTGGTTGGCGAACGTAGTGAACGAGCTGAACTGGCGGGTGCTGTTAATACAATTACAATAAAAGATGGCAATTTGTTTGGTGATAACACCGATGGTGTTGGCCTGGTGAATGATTTAAAAAATAATTACCAGATAAAAATAACGGATCGTCGTATTTTACTCATGGGTGCAGGGGGGGCTTCGCGTGGCGTATTGGCACCGTTACTCAACGAGCAGCCTGACAGTATTGTTATAGTCAATCGTACTGTGAGTAAGGCAACAGCCCTTGCTGATCATTTTAGTGCTCTGGGAAATATTCAGGGTTGCGGTTACGAACATCTAACCGATCGGCATTTTGATATTATCATTAATGCCACTGCGGCGAGTTTGCAGGGAGAGCTGCCACCGCTGCCGGATAAACTAATATCAAAGAGTGGTTGTTGTTACGATATGATGTATGGCAAGCAAACACCGTTTATGCAATGGGCGACTCAACAGGGCGTCCAAACGATTGCCGATGGTTTGGGAATGCTGGTTGAACAGGCGGCAGAATCTTTTTATATCTGGCGTGGCGTCAGACCCAATACCGGCTTGGTGCTTAACCAACTGAAAAAAGAAATTTATTCCTGATAGGTATTTTTAAGGTAATACAGCGGCGATATCTTTTGCGGCAAGCCGAATCATTCTTTCAAAGGTGACCGGCTCTTCACTGTTGGTATCGTGTGCATAGGTTAATTCCTGGGCCGCTTCCCAGACGATAATACCTTCTAAACTATCCCAAATTTGTACGAATAAACGCAGGTTGGCTTTTTCCGTATCGATAATGGCCAGGCCGAGTATCCCTAACCGACCCTGTGCTTCGGATTTAAAGTGGCTGAGTTTTAACTGGCAGATATAGCGGTTGTCAGTGAGTTCACCGATTTTTTTTAATATTTTCCTGTCAAAAATACCGGTTGCCTGGTAACCGCTATACATTTCGGCATAGCTTTCACTAAAGCCGGACTTATTGATTTGCCCGAGCGCCTTGGACAGATCCGCAATTTTAAGTTCGGGACGTAGTTTTTTTAATGCATGGCTAAATGTCAGGGCGAGGTATTGCTTATCTTCTTCCATACCCGTAATGGTTGTTGGGGTAATAAACGTCAGCCCGGCAGTTTCGAGTTCTGCTTTTTTCAGTAAGTGTACATTATGTTCGATACTGGTTTTAACCTGGGTCGAACAGCCAATAATAGACAAGCTGGTCGTTAATAAAATAATTAAGGAAAAAAAACGCATACGACTTCCTACTTCATCTCTATAATTTTATATACGGGTGGTTTTCTTTTGCTAAGCGGGTTACTTGTGCAAACGTTACTGTGTTGGTAATCAATAAACCGATACGGTTTATCTTCATCTCGACCGACTGGAATACCGAGGCGAGTGGTTTGTATAATCTTCTCTGGTATGTAACTGTCGTCATTAATAAACAGCTTTGTTTCGTTGAAGGTTTGCTGATCCCAGTCGGTTACTTTTAAATTAAGTGCACGGCATAACAGGGTTTGCCCGGCGCACAATTTATTTACGCTGCGAGGTTGACCATTAGTTTGTGGATTTAACTGTTGCATGATCCTGATGTCTTTGCCCTTTAAAACTTTATCGGCAACCGGTAAACAAGACTTTAGAAGTATTGCATTCCCCTCACCCTGCACGCTGATATTAAATGAGTCATGGCCACGGGCGTAATACATATAAATAGTGCCGGCTGGCATAAACATGGCGAGGCGCTTAGCTGTCTTACCAAGCGAGGAATGGCTGCCTTTTTCGTTGATATAGTAGGCTTCTGCCTCGATAATTCGCGCTTTTAGCCAGATATCCTGGTATTTATGCTGGATAATTTTGCCAATAAGTGACCGGGCGACAGTACAGGCATCGCGGTCAAAGAATGTTTGCTTAATACGCATATAAGTAAGGGTTAATGTGTTTAGGCTTATTTAACGTATTTATTGTATGGAATATCGGCGCCACTTTATTCGTCGAGTAAGGTCTGAATTTTTTGTTTGATGTCTTCGGTAAACCAGTCTAGTCCACCATAAATTGCGTAGCGGATCTGACCCTTTTTATCGATAATAAAGCTGGTGGGGAAAGCAAAAATCTTCCATTGCTTAAGAGCCTTGCCATCAGTATCAAGAAGTATTTCAAAATTCACCGATACTTTATTCTCAAGAAAATCCCGAATGGTCTTTTTATCTTCGGCCATATTAACCGCAATAATTTTGAAAACGGCATTGCGCTGTTGTTTAAAATAGTCCTCTAATCGCTGCATCGATGGCATTTCATGAACACAGGGCGGACACCAACTCGCCCAGAAATTAATAAGCACGACTTTATTTAAATCATCATTCAGATCGTAAACACTATTATTCAGTGATGGGAGTTTAAGTTCGGGTGGTGTTTTGTTGCCTTTATACGGGCTTAGGGTTCGTTCAGTTTTTACAGAAGTAACCTCTGTGTTTATCGAGAATTGTTTAGAAAGAGCGCGTGTTTTTATAGGGTAAAGTTTTAACTGTTTAATGGCTTGATAAATTAATCGGGGATAATTATTAGCAAGCTGTTGCTCTTGCGGGGTAGCATCCGGGCGAAAATAATAACGGTTACGCATATTTTTTAGTGGTTGAACAAACACATCGCTGCCAGATTCTTCGAGCCCGGCAATACTAATATTTCTGTTCCACCAGAATGGCGATAAAGTCGGCTGGATTAAATAAATAAGCTGGTTAGTGTGTTGTACGCTGGGCATTAATTCAGCCACCAGGCCGGGTTCGGGGGTAGTTTTAAAGAGTTTAGGGTGCATGAAGATAAGCCCGCGAATATAATCGGGTGTAAATTCTGCCAGAGGTGATTCTGGTAAGTCTGTATCTCGCCAGCTAGCCAGGGCTCTTAATACAGGAATCGTGCCACGCCCTGCCGTTAAGATAAAAATATTCTTGTTGGTTTTTTTATGTATGGCTTTTATTAGCTTTTGAAGATCATTAGCGGGTAGCCTTTCAAGGTTACTGGCGGCATTTTCCAAAAAATACGCATCGAGTAAATTGCTTGTCCAGACTTCAATGTTATTTTTCGGCAGGGTTCTCAATAGTTGATAATCTGCAGTCTGTAAACCGTATTCAGACGGTAAGACTAGTAATAGATCAGTTCCTTCAGCTTGCTGAATATTGAGTTCGACAGTGACTTGCTGGTTCAACTCAATTGAAACGGTTTTGTTGGCGTAACAAGCGTTAGCAACATAAACAAAACTGAATAATAAAATGATAATGCGAGGCATCATGCAATTATTACAGATTAGTACTGACTTGGCACGAGTCGATTTTTCATTGATGCCCAGCTTCAGAGGATTGGCATGGCAGGTTAAAGGTTAACGGTAGGGTTAATCCATTAGCTGGTTGCAACGCGGATACAATTTCGACCTTCTTTTTTAGCAATATATAATGCTTTGTCGGCAGCATCGATCATTTCATTTGATGAATGGTTGCTGTCGTAATCAGCAATGCCGCAGCTAAAAGTTACGTTGAATTTATGGTTATAGTGCACAAAGTCCAGCTTGGAAAACTTATCGAGTATTTTCTGAATAACGTGTGCGGCCACAGTGGCATCGATACCCGGTAAAATAGCAACAAATTCTTCACCGCCGTAGCGCCCCACACTGTCTGTAACTCGCAGGTTTTGTTTGATAAAGCGAGAGATACTTTTAATCACCATATCACCCATGTGGTGTCCATAGGAATCATTTATACTTTTGAAAAAATCGATATCGATCATCGCATAACTAAGATTCGCTTGTTCACGATCCGCTCGGGAAATTTCAGTATCGAGTACAGATAAGATACTGGTATGGTTTAAGAGCCCCGTTAAGCTGTCATTATGCATATAAGCACTTAGCAGACGATAACGGATTATTTTATTTTTAACAATGGCGATTAAATGATTGATATTAACTGGTTTATTTAAAAATTCATCGGCTCCCATTTCCAGTGTTTCGATTTGCTTTTGTTTATCCATCTCGCCAGATAAAAATATGATCGGTATACTGATATAATTTTCCTGTTGGCGAATAACCGCAGCGAGCTCCAGGCCACTACATTTAGGCATATTTAAGTCCAGCAGGATAAGTTCCGGTTTAAATTCAATTACTTCGTCCATGACCCGAAAGGGATCGGTTACCACTTTCGTTTCTATCCCTTCTCTTTTGAGTGATAAGGCATAAAATTGCGAAGTTGACTCTGAATCATCAGCGATTAAAACTTTTGATGATGTAACAGTATCTTGATCGGCCAGTTTATCCAGGGTATCAATGATACTGGAATAATCCAATGGTTTGGTAAAGTAGTAGTCTACCCCGACACGAACGGCTTCTAAACGATCATTAAAATTACCGCTATTGGCAAGATGAATAATTGAAAAATCGAATTTGTTTTTAAGTTCAGCGATTAATAATTTTGCCTGGGCATTAAAAATGGTGTTATCAATGACAACAACGTCAGGCGTTACATCATTACAGGCATCGAGCAGCTCCTGTAGTTGAGAAAAATTTCTTACGGAGTAGTTATATGTTTTCAGTTTTGTTGTTAATTCATCAGCGATGAGTCGATTTTTTTCGTGAATATAAACCAGAAAATGATCATCTTCCGTGACGGTGTGTTTCTTGCTTGGTTTTTGAACGGGTTGTTGCTGAAAAGCAACGTCAGGTTGTGCCGCTTTTTGAGACATCAGCTGATCGATTAAGGCAGCAATTTTTGAATTTGCATCCTCAGGCCAGATAGGGCTATCCGCCTCTTTGCTTTTATACAGAATGTCTTTTAGCTCATTTTCGATGCTACGGGAATAATCAGAGACACTTTTAAAACCAAAGGAGGCGCCTGAACCTGCAAGTCTATGGCAGTAGAATACCAGATTATTAATATCATCAAGATGGTGGCTCACCCGAAGCTGCTTCCAGATTGACTCAATCGCATCCAGTTTCGATGGCAAGCTGTCGGCAAACTTATAAGTCAGAGCCTGTAATTTTTTCTGTATGGATTTCGTATCAGCCATTTTTAACCACTATTGGTATTCGTTATTAAGTCCACTAATTACCTACTTAAAATAAGTACTTAAGTTTCTTTATCGGCTAAGGTAGTAAAGAGTTTAGTCGAATAGATGGCTATTTTGGTATACTGGTCGCCATGGATGTATCTAAAGTTCTCGATCCCCTCAATTCTGCCCAGCGGGCAGCAGTCTGCCATTCCAGCAAGCACGCACTGGTGCTGGCCGGCGCCGGAAGTGGTAAAACACGGGTGTTGGTGCACCGTATCGCCTGGTTGGTACAAGCTGAAAATATCTCACCTTTCAGTATCTTAGCGGTAACGTTTACCAATAAGGCGGCGGCCGAAATGCGTGGCCGAATCGAGTCTTTACTGGGGATCCCAGCCAGCGGCATGTGGGTTGGAACGTTTCATGGTATTGCCCACCGCCTGCTTCGCGCCCACTGGGACGAGGCAGGATTACCTCAGAATTTCCAGATACTCGATAGTGACGATCAGCAGCGTACCTTAAAGCGATTAATTCGCGAAATGGGTCTGGATGATTCTCAGTGGCCTGCCAAAGAGGCTCAGTGGTATATCAATGCGCGCAAAGATGAAGGGCTGCGTGCGGGTGAAATCAGCCTGCATCCTGGTCAGAAAAACGATATTCACTTGCAGCAGATGATTGAAATTTACCGCCAGTATGAGGTGCTGTGCCAGCAGGCGGGTATGATCGACTTTGCCGAAATGTTGTTACGGGCCAAAGATCTGTGGTTAAAACGTCCCGACGTGCTGCAGCATTACCGGTTACGCTTTCAGAATATCCTGGTGGATGAATTTCAGGATACCAACTCGATTCAGTACCAATGGGTCAAAATACTTGCTGGCGAAACTGGCCGAGTGTTTGCCGTTGGCGATGACGATCAGTCGATTTATGGTTGGCGTGGCGCAAAGATTGAAAATATTCACCAGTTTAGCCGGGACTTCCAGCCGGTTGAAACCTATCGCCTGGAACAGAACTATCGTTCAAGTGGTAATATCTTAAAAGCCGCTAACGGTTTAATTGCCAATAACACCGACAGACTCGGAAAAGAGTTATGGACCGATGATGCCGATGGCGAACTTATCCAGATTTATTCAGCTTTCAACGAAATAGACGAAGCAAACTATATAGTCGATTGTATACAGGAACGGGTAAATGAAGGCTATAAGCGAAGTGAGTGTGCGATTTTATATCGTTCCAACGCACAGTCGCGAGTACTGGAAGAATCATTAATCAGTACGGGCATGCCTTATCGCGTCTATGGCGGTTTACGTTTTTTTGATCGCCAGGAAATCAGAGATGTACTGGCGTATTTACGTTTAATGACCAATCGAAATGATGCCCCAGCATTTGAACGTATCGTTAATACCCCGACCCGTGGCATTGGCAATAAAACCCTCGAAGTGATTCGTAGTACTGCACGTGAGCAGAATATAACATTGTGGCAGTCTGTATTAAGCGTAATAGAAAATAAAATGTTAACGGCACGAGCAATTGGTGCCTTACAGGTGTTTGTTAATTTAATTAATGAACACGCCGAAATTATTGGTGATTTATCGTTAAGCGAGAAAATAGAACACGTCGTCCATCATTCTGGTCTTGAAGCTTATTATGAAAAAGAAAAAGGTGAACGTGGCCGGGCACGAATAGAAAACATGCAGGAACTGATACAGGCCGGTGCAAACTTTGAAGGTGAAGACTGGCAACAAGAAGATGACAATATAGATGAGTTATCAGCCTTTTTATCACATGCCGCACTAGAAGCAGGTGAAGGTCAGGCAGATGAATGGGATGACTGTGTACAACTTATGACATTACACTCTGCTAAAGGACTTGAGTTTAAACAGGTGTTTATCTGTGGAGTTGAAGAAGGTTTATTTCCTCACAAGTTATCAGCCGAAGATCCGGAGAGACTGGAAGAAGAGCGTCGGCTTTGTTATGTAGGCATGACCCGTGCAATGGAAAACCTGACGTTAAGTTATGCAGAAAAACGTCGTATCTATGGTGAAGACAGCTATCCAAAGCCATCACGCTTTTTAAAAGAAGCTCCGCAGGAATGTTTACACCAGGTAAGAGTCACCGGTTTTGCCAAACAGGCCAGCAGTTACAGTGGCAGCGGCTCAACGTCGGCATTTACCGAAGCACCGCAAGATGATGCCGGTATAACCATCAATTTAGGCCAGCGAGTACTACACCCGAGTTTTGGTGAAGGCATGGTAATGAATTACGAAGGCGAAGGCCGGCATGCACGGGTACAGATAAACTTCGAAGAAGTCGGTAGTAAATGGCTGGTAATGGAGTATGCCAACTTAAGTCTGGCTTAGAAGGTAACAATTTTACTGAATTGGAAATTAGTATTGCTATTTTATATAAGCAATCCCTTCTTTTGAATGTTCAGGGCAGGGTACTTTTCCTCCATTGAAGAAGCTCTTCAATGGATTTATCCGGTGCCCTCATGTATGGATCTGTAACCGGCAAGCTTTATTTAAGATTGTCTATAAAATCGTTCCTTGTTTTTAAAGGGTTCGATTAGTAAAAGTATATAGATTTTTATAGCAGCTAATTGAATTCAACTAATTTAATATCAGGTCTTCTGCTTCCTTACCGGTGTTGATATTGCTGGACTGGAAGTCCATTGCGGAGTGAATACTGGCACAGGGAATGCCAACAAAATTACCTTGCGCATAGTCCACACCATAGCCTTTAAGTAGTTGAAGGGTTTGATCATTTTCTACAAATTCGGCAATGGTCTTTTTACCCAGGGCATGTGCTATTTGATTCATAGACTGAACCATCGCCTGGTCAACCTGGGTTTCCGCCAGGTTTTTAACAAAGCTGCCATCTATTTTTAATTTGTCGACAGGTAATTTTTTAAGATAGCTAAATGAACAGAATCCGGAGCCAAAATCATCCAGTGCAAATTCACAACCAAGATCTTTGAGGCTTGAAATAAATTTACTGGCATCATTCAGGTTGGCGATCGCAGCTGTTTCGGTAATTTCAAATGTTAGCTGTGAAGGTGAAA
>Ga0316207_10004159_pt1 | contig 12805 bp, 10 predicted proteins | sample 6weekpyrite_MG_FD_204943 | JGI IMG/M metagenome (GOLD analysis project Ga0316207, IMG submission 204943) | Microbial mat bacterial communities from mineral coupon in-situ incubated in ocean water Damariscotta River, Maine, United States -... | ecosystem: Environmental > Aquatic > Marine >... | reverse complement strand
CCTGTCTTGCGGCCCAATTGCGTAGAGACCCTACTATCCAGTTCAACGAGAACCAGATATTTCCAGCTTGCAGCGGTCCAAAAAGCTGACCCACTTTAGGTGGTTACAATTAACGGTAGCGCCGGTTTGAATTGAATGTATGATAAGATTAAGTTGTGGAGGCGGTTAAATGCAAGCCAAACGAACTCCCTTGAGCGGCTATGATGACGTAGCGCTTGGATATATCGACCAGAGCACTCTAGGAGAGCGCCTACTAAATGGACAGATAGTCTCGCTCAATGGCCGAGCCCGCAAAGTTCTTATCGGTCAAGGTGTGCCCGTGAAGATCAACACAAATATTGGCATTTCAGACACGACTCCTTTGGAACTCGAGCGAGACAAGCTCTCCATGTTATCAAAAGTTCGATTTCGTCCAGACCTGATTATGGATCACACTATCAAGGTAAACGAACGCGACTTTTGGAAAGAAATTGTACAGTCGTTTGATGGACCTGTAGGCACGTTGCCCCAATACACCGTGTATTCGCCAACTACCGGCATAGATAAAACTGCTCTTCTGGAGAGAATTGCTGAAATGCTTGAGGGTGGAGTGGCGTTCATGACGCTACATTTTACTTCGGATATGGACATATATCATCTCGCTCAAAGATCACGTCCAATTCCTATTACTTCTCGGGGTGGCGGATTAGCAATCAGGGACCTCCTAATTTCTAAAAAAAATGAAAATGTGTTTCGCGCAGCCTTCTCCGAGATTGTCTCACTTTTTCGAAAACATGATGCAGCGATAAGTGTCGGCACAACATTCCGCCCAGCAAATGTTTTAAGCGCACTAGACGAAGCTCATGTGCTTGAAACTCAACGTCAGATAGAGATCGTACACAAGCTTCGCAACGCTGGCGTCAAGGTCTTGATGGAAGGTGTTGGGCATGTGTCGATGAATAAAATTGAGACTTATATCGAGTTGGCAAAAATTGCCCAATGCCCCTTTATGCCCCTTGGCCCCATGACAACTGATAGCGCAATAGGTTTCGATCATGTGACTAACGCCATAGGCGGTGCGTTTATGGCATTCCGCGATGGTGCCCATGTCCTCAACTCCGTCACCCGCGAAGAGCACACAGGAGGGGTCCCATCAAAGGATTCGATTATCGAGGGCGTAAAGGCAGCTCGAGTTGCAGCGCACTCTGTTAACGTCGCCAAATTCGAACGTGCTGCCGAGTTCGACCAATTGACAATCGAAAGAAGGGGAAAGCAGGTGAGTTGTGTAGTTTCCGGCGGTCTATTTGACGCGGAAGTGGACGACCCTCAAAGGGGCTGCACACGTTGCAGCTACGAGTGCCCAATCATTTTGGCTCCGGCTAACCCAATTATGTGAGCTCTGTTATGATTAATATACAATTTCCAACGACGATCCATATTTCAGAAGAAGGCCTTATAAGCCTCGCTGAACACCTCAAAGCGACCTCCAAGCGTTGCTTTGTGGTGACCGGTGGTGCGCGCACCCAGAACACACCTTTGTTCCAATCGGTATTATACGAATTGAAAGAAGCGCTTGTTCCATACGAGCTATTTACCGGCATCGTATCCAATCCACTTTCCGAAGATATTTTGCGTGGAGCAAAAGCGTTCCGCGATGGAAAGTTCGATTCTATAGTTACAGTAGGTGGAGGAAGCTCGCATGATTCCGGAAAGCTCATCGCTGTCCTAGGTCGGCAAAATTGGGACATGGAGCAATTAACGGTCGAGGAAGCCGGGTATTCCAAAATTACCGAGGATGTTGCGCCCTTCTATTGCGTTCCGCTTCTCGCGGGAACTGGGTCTGAAATATCGCCAGCCAGTCTTGTGCGGCTAGATAAACACAAACGCATTGTGTTTAGTCCAAATATGTATCCTCGGGCCGCTTACTACGTGCCGTCCAAGATGTTCACAGAAGACAACGATTTGAATTGTCTGACCGCTTTTGATGCTTACGTACAGTCGCTGGAAGCTTACATGTCTGCATCAGCAACACCCTGGTCGGATATGTTCGCTTATCATGGTATGCAAAATGCCATCGAAGGCCTTCTGGCATTCTCGGCGTCCCCAGAATCGATAGAGGCTCGTACGAAGCTTATCTATGCTGCAATTCAGGGTTTACTTGCTGTTTCTAATTCGTCGGTTGGAGCAATTCATGCTTTATCAGATCCTCTTAGCGGCATTTTTGACGTACATCACGGTTCTGCGTTGGCGATAGTGGCAGGCGAAGTACTTAAGCTGAATCAACGAGCGCGCCCGGAGCGGTTTGCCGAGGCCGCAAAGCTGTTTGACGCACCATTCGGACGAAGCAATGCGGTCGATGATTTGCCCAAACTCGTTGCCGAGCTTCTGGATCGAATCTGCCCTGATTGGAAATCCCACAAACCCAAGGTGCAACTTGATCAAGCGCTTTTGGAGCGATTAGTGCTCGATTCAAAAAACCCGGACATGGAAGGCAACCCCTTGTCATTGAAGGACGAAGAAATTGCTGACGTGTTCAAAAAATCTTTAAGCTAATTAAGTCAAGAGGACTGAACACGCTGTGCTATCTCGAACTATCCCTCCTGCTCAAACGAAGGCAATTCACGTTTATGGGGCAAAAGCTGTAATCGATGGAGCCCTCGCTTCTGCTCGATCATTCATCGACTCAAAAAGCAGTATTGTTAACATCGGAAACGAGAATGGTCTCTTGTGGCCGCTTTTTTTTTCGGCCAATCCCACCCATGTAGATCAATACGAAATCGATACATGCGCGACTGCGCTGGGGTTTGCGGCCACACTTGGCCTTGAAGGTGGAAATAACCCATCGCCCCAAGAATTTATAACCCAGTCTCTCATTACACTTATCTCGCTCAGAAGACCCGATGGATCTTGGCCGTCCATTCAAGTACGACCAGAAGCGGGTCCACAGGCCGAGATGGAAGGTGTAGTAAACGACACGATCTATGCGCTGCATGCCCTTGTCGATGGCGGCTATCTAGAAGGTCCTCAATCATCGAGACAGCCGAATTTCCCAGAATCAATGAAGAAGCACCGAATTTTCGCGACTCGCGTGACATGGCTTAAAAGTACCATTCTGTGGATTCAAAAGAACCGGCTGAACAGGGGTTGGTATTACACCAGCACGGAGTTCATGGCGGACAAGACACAATATCAGCCCGCTGTTGGACCCACTGCCAGCATGGTTCTCATCCTAGATCGCCTAGCTGGCGAGCTAAACTCCTTTTCCTTTAGCGAGGAGACAACAATACTTGTATCGTTACGCGATGAAGCAATTGCTTGGCTTAGGGAAGTACAACATGAGAGTGGGGGATATGGACGAGATTCTCGCGATTTGCCGCGAGTGCCTCACACCTCCATTGCACTCATAGCCTTAACCACTGCAAATAGTAATGACGCCGACTTGTCGATAATGCGAGCGACAGACTGGCTGCTATCGCATGCAAATTCTCGTCAGCTGAACAAGCTCGATGATTCTGATTCCTTCGACGAGTACTCTCAGGCTATTGTCTTCGATAGCAAGACTTTCCGAAAAAGGATAATCTCGCATGAGCATCCTATCGAGCCGCTTGTTCTTAGAGCTCTTTGTTCGGCAATACACCAACAGGGTGTTTCGAGCTTAGGAAAGCTCGGTCGGAGAGCTCGACTATCCGCGAGAATTTTCACCTACATAGGTCTCGTCATCCGGCGTCAAGAGAAAGATGGTGCACTTAGAGGAGGTTACTTAAGCCGCCGATCCCTAGAGAGGGAGAGGTATCCAGTTTATTGGCTTTACCACACTACAATTGCATTAACCCAGGCACGACGCCTCTTAGTTGACGGAAAAATCTCTAAAATACGCAATATTGTCAATAGCCTATCAGTAAGAATTGGATTGGTTTTAGTAGCAGGTGTAGCCTATGCATCATTCGTAAAAAATGATGTCTCCCAAATACTCTCGATCACCTTATTGGGAGTTGCGGCCAATGTTGTATCGTTTTATTTTACTAGGGAATGATAGAACTTTAGAAAAATAGCCCGCTTATTAGATTTGCTACAATTCCTCTATCGTGAACTCTGTCTGTCATCGTTGCGATTTGACCTAGTCGCTCTAGAGCCCGTGAAAGTGGACCTGCCCTAGTTTTGTTCCTCCTCATTGATAGCATATTTTGCATTAAGGGAGATCAAATATGGAACGAACACGTACGGCTGAATTTCGCAAGGAAGCGGTTCACATTGGACTTGTCTTACTGGAAGGTATTGAATTCGAGCGTAAGATTATCCCAAGATCATCACGCAATCCCAAGGGCGAAAGCCGAATGAAGGCTCATAAGTGTGGATAGCGGGAAATGTCCAAAAATATTCGTATTATCATTAGTTTGAACACTATGGGGGAAGAGTGATAACCGTTAGAGCATGCACGTCAAGGTAAAAGTGACCACCACCTCTCTCGTGTAGGGCGTAATTGTATTTATGATTTTTGATAATACGGGCAGGAGGAAATACCTGACGCCCAAGGAACGGGACAGATTTATAGCGACGAGTTTGAAGCTTGCATTACCAGAACAAACATTTTGTCTGATGCTGGCCTATTCCGGGTGTCGGATCAGCGAAGCCTTGGAAACTCAAAAGTTTCGCATTGATGATGAGATGCGAGCGGTGATTATCCGCTGTCTTAAAAAGCGCCGCCCTGAACCTGTCTTCAGGGTCGTTCCTCTTCCTGACTGGGTGCTGGATAAATTCCATCAACACAGCCAGAAACTTGATGATCCAGATCGTCTATGGCCATGGAGCCGGGGCAAGGGCTGGTATGTAGTCAAGCGTAGGATGGCGACTTTGGAGCTGACAGGCATTCATGCTTGTCCGAAAGGGCTCCGTCACGGATTTGGGATCGCAGCCGTTCAAAGCGGAATGCCGCTGAATCTGGTTCAACGCTGGCTGGGGCACGAAAAGCTTGAGACGACCGCGATATATGCCAATGCCATAGGTGATGAAGAGCGGGCCATTGTGGAGAAATTTTGGGGTGAGCAAAGGTGCGAACCTGTTGCGCGCGCATTACGTCGCTAATACCCGCTTTGGCGCATAAGCGGACCTAACCAATGTGATACGCCGCTGCTTGCTCGCGAACGCGGTATCGACCAAGATCAGTTAACTCGCGGCTGAGCAAATAACCGGTCGCCCGCATCACAGCTCAAAGCAGTCACCATTTATCTCTAGGGCTTGTCCAGAAAATGCTGAACACGCGGCCTTGACAGCTCGTGAATAACGCTAAACAATATATATAACCACCTAAGGTCGATAATCGCGGATTTACTAAAACAGACGCTCAGAGCTGGGGTGCGAAAGAGCGGTTGAACTCGGGATCAAATCCGCAAACTGGAAACGGGCACTAGGACGAAATAGCAGCCGCATAAGCGTCGGTGATCTGATCCATCGTGAATTCCGCGTAGGACACCTCCCGCGACAGAACCGCGCCTGCGCATAGCGTTCGCCTGTCGAGTCAAGAGGGCGGAACGCGAGGCTTGGAGATGATTAATGGGGAAGATCACTGGGATTGGCATCCGGCTATTCGTTGATACTTGGATTTCTGCTGACACTGTCGATGCACTCTATTTGGGCGTTTACGGCTCCCAAGGCGGTCGCGAATTCGCGGTTAATCTCAATGACTGGGAGGAATTTGCACCCGGTAATGATGTCATGGGGGTGCTTGGCAAACACTGCCACTTCACAGTCGACATGAATCCAAAAGCGCTCGACGGCGGCGGTGTTGGCGGTGACAACGATCCGGCCGTGAATCCGATGGACCTAGACTCCGTTCAATTCGTTTATGTAAAAAAAATGCTGGGCACTGCCCCCAGCAAGGACGACCGTCTCCGGCTTTCGTGGGCGGAGGTGTTTCTATGCGATGGATCAACGGAACGCATGTTTGCGAAGCGCTCACGCATGGGTTTCGGGTTTGAAGAAGGCGGCAAACATTGGCTACGCGAGAGCGCCAGTCAATCGTATTCACCTAAAGGGCCGTGCCGCGTCCGCGTTACGCTGGAGGAGCTCGCTTACTCAGAGACGAATGTTGGAGACGGTATACGATACCGAACCATCATCATGAGACAGGAGACGATCCGTAGCCATGTTGGCTTTAGCAAAGGTCAAACCATACACCCCGACCTTGTTGTCTTGGATCAAAATATTGGTCGGTGCGGAGACAATTTTTCATTTCCGATAAAATCTCGTGTCGAAGACACCGGAACTTTTTACAATAACGGTGAAATCGTAACCAACGTCTATGTGAACTGCCCGAGCGTGCAATTCCACGAACACACAGTTCTTGTGAAAACCACGCTCGGTCTTCAAAAATCCGCCAAATTTAGATTCAAGTACAAGATTGACGCGTTTTGTGAATGAGTTCGCTGATTACCACGTTCAATTACTAACGTGGCAAAAAACGGGGCACGTACCCTTTTCCACGCCCACACTTGGCCCGCCCAGTCCAATCACCAGACAGCGGTAGATTCCGGCACGAGGCCGGGAAAAGTCGTGGTGACGGTGCCATGAATAAATGGTTACAGGCACCATCAACCGAGCCGGGCATTGTGTTGCGAACGACCGTGATGCTCAGAAATAGGTGCCTGTCACCAATTATCTGTCTTAAACCGCCCCCTCGGTCGACTTCTTCTTTCGACGTCTCGCGGGGGGCATGCTCAGCGGTTTGGTGTGGGTCTCAATGTATTCGATGATCATGCCGGCCACATCCTTACCCGATGTGTGCTCTACGCCTTCCATCCCCGGCGAGGAGTTGACTTCAAGGACCTTGGGTCCGGAGTTAGAACGCAGCAGGTCCACTTCACTCTTCCCAACCTAGCAAAAAAGGCTTCGGCATATCTGGAAACTCTGCCCAATCCGCGACTCTTCGCGATAGAAAGACAAACACGAGTAATCTGCGCTCTTTTGATCCGATCGCAAGTCGATTTTCGCATTCTGTTGGGCCTGTAGGAGCGGTGATGTCGGCCATTGGCGGTGACTCTGAATCGAAGGTTCATTTCTAGGCTTGTAACGTCCGCTCTCGGGATAAACTAGACCTAATAATCGACATCTGGTTGGTATTCACGATCCGTACCTGCCGTTTGAACAGTATTCCCCCATAGTGTTCAAAGCAGGGGAATGTCATGCGTGTTGGTTCTCTTATTCTTCAGAAAATTCGTCGTTATTTTCTTCTTGTAGCGTTAGCTGTACCGCTTTCGGGCTGTATTGCAGCAGCACCACTTTTGTTGGCTGCCAGCGTCGCAACCACGGGATATCTTGGATACAAGACGTATCAGACCATTTCGGGCGCAGAGGTCTCTGTCGACTTTGTTGGCGAAACGATTGACCCAAGCGCTTCTCAGAGTTTGGGGGATGCAGACGTCTTTGCGTTTTGGGCCTCATCGGACAGAACCTTGGTGGTTGCTGCAGAGCAGGTTGAGCAACTGTTTGGGTTCTCGGAAGTTATTTCGCCCTCACGTGCTGCCAGTATTTTGCGAAGAGAAAACCTTCCACTTGGAGTAGGAGGGCTTACGTCCCATGAGCGCATGGAGGCATTTGAGCAATATGCTCGCACTGCCAATGCAGACCTCGTCTTTGCCATATCAGAACAAGGATATGAGCAGTCTATGAACATGCTCTCATTGTCACGGGCTCAGACAACATATCGGTTTCATCTTTACCTCTATGGAAAAGAGGCGCAGGCGTTTCTGTGGACCACAGAATTTCAATTGATTGTTGGTGTAGGGGGCAGCACTCCCAGTAGTGCGGAATTGGAAGATGTTGTTGGGCGCGCCATAGCGGAGCGACTTCACGATATTGCCTCAGGCTCTATCAGACATGGAGAAACATCATGAATAAGCAAGTAAGTTCAGGTTTGGCAATTGGCGGCTTTGTTGTACTTTTGCTCTCGGTGTTTATCCCGATTTACGGACTATATATTGGCGGGATGGCTCTTGGACTGGTCGCAGTGGGTGGATATTTTGGAGAACGGGTTTTCACCATTTTGACAGTCGTTGTCTCTATCGTGAAAGTTTGGTTTTTAAGCCCGACTTTTTATCTTCTATCAAATAACACCAGTGATGGTGGGGTGGTGATCTTCATAGCGGTTATTGCTCATGCGATACCAATCGTCGCAATCTTGATGGGTAAGTCACGAATTTCCGAACTCAAAAAGGAATATGCTGAGCCTGAACAGTAGGTTTGTGATCTTCAGTAAAAGCGCGGACTAAACCTTCGCAACAAATTCTCAAACGGGGTTTGATTTGCATTGTGCGATCACTGAGCGGCGATAAAGTCACTTTTTCTTCCTGAATTGAATAAATGTCCCGCGACGCTTCGACGCCGCGGGACAGGGTGAGGTGACTTTCAAACTCGGCCTATTCTTTGACCTGTGAGCGTGTCTTTCCGCGTACGATCCGAAGCAGGGCTGGCAACACGATCAGGGTCAGCAGGGTCGAAGAAATGATCCCACCGATGACGACAGTTGCCAGGGGGCGTTGAACTTCAGCGCCTGCACCAATGTTAAAAGCCATTGGAACAAAACCAAGACTGGCGACAAGAGCTGTCATCAAAACCGGCCTCAATCGGGTGAGCGCACCTTCTCTAATAGCGTCGTCAATCGACTGGCCTTTATCGAGAAGCGAGCGAATAAAGCTCACCAACACAACGCCATTGAGGACAGCAACGCCGGACAGGGCGATAAAGCCAATCCCGGCAGAGATCGATAGAGGCAGGTCTCTCAAGATCAGCGCAGCCACACCGCCCGTCAGTGCCAGGGGTACCCCGGAGAAGACCACAGCGGCATCGCGGAGAGTTCCAAATAGCGCCAGCAAGAGCAAAAAGATCAGACCCAAAGCAATCGGCACCACAAGTTGGAGACGATTGGCCGCTGAGATCAATTGCTCAAATGTACCGCCATATTCAACCCAATAACCAGCCGGAACATCAACATTTGACCGAATGCGCTCTTGAGCTTCCGACACAAATGAACCCAAATCACGACCGCGAACATTGGCCGTAATAACGATCCGGCGCTTTCCATTTTCGCGACTGACCTGGTTAGGACCAATTTCAAGGTGGATATCGGCAAGTTCAGCCAGGGGTAAAAATTCACGATGCCCATCACCACGATCAGGTAGCGGAACCCGCAAACTGCCAATGCGTGCGATGTCTTGTCGAACCGGTTCGGGAAGTCTGACGACGACATCAAACCTTCGATCCCCTTCAAAGACTTGGCCTGCCGTCTCACCAGCAAGTGCTGTTCGAATGACCGACTGCACCTCATCCATGCTGACACCGTAAAGAGCCAGGGATTCCCGGCGTGGTGTGATTTGCATCATCGGCAGTCCGGTTGCCTGCTCAATGCGCACATCTCTAGCACCTGATATTTGGCCCAAAATACCTTCTATTTCGTCAGCCACACTGAGGAGTTGATCCAAATCGTCGCCAAACACTTTGACGGCAACATCCGAACGAACCCCGGACAATAGCTCATTAAACCGCATCTGAATGGGTTGGGTGAACTCATAATTATTGCCCGGTATCTGTTGGACAGCCTCGTTCATCTCTGCAACGAGGTCTTCACGAGACCGACGTGGGTCCGGCCAATCCTTCCTGTCTCTCAACAAGACGAATGTATCGGCCACGCTTGGTGGCATCGGGTCCGTCGCCACTTCAGCCGTTCCTATTTTTCCGACGACCTGCTCGACTTCAGGAAACTCGGAAATGCGCTGTTCAAGTTGCGCTTGCATGGCTATGGCCTGACTCAGGCTTGTGCCAGGTATTCTTAAAGCATGCAGGGCAATATCGCCTTCATCCAGATTTGGAATGAATTCAGTGCCCATGCGAGACGCCGTATGGCCAGCGATCAACACCAACCCCACCGCCGCAGTGACAACAACCCAACGAAAACGAAGGGATAGCTGTAGTAAGGGACGATAGAGCGTTTCCATTCCGCGAATAAGTATATTTGGCTTTTCTGATACTTTTCCGGTGACAATCATAGCCACAGCTGCAGGCACAAAGGTCAATGACAAGATCATGGCTGCGGTCAGTGCAAACACCACCGTAAAGGCCATGGGGTGAAACATTTTACCTTCCACGCCCGTCAGCGCGAAAACTGGCACATAGACCAATGTAATGATCAAGACACCGAACAAGGACGGGCGAATGACTTCTGTTGCCGCCGAAGCGGTTTCTGCAAACCGTTCGTCTCGCGTCAAAACCCGACCCAGCTGGTTCTGTTTGAGACCCAGCCTTCGAAGGCAATTTTCTACGATGATGACAGCACCATCCACGATCAGACCGAAATCCAGAGCGCCGAGTGACATCAAATTCCCGGACACCCGGTTTTCAACCATTCCGGTTATGGTCATCAACATGGTGATTGGAATGACCAGCGCCGTAAGAATTGCCGCTCGAAAATTACCAAGCAAAAGGAAGAGGATCACAATTACAAGAAGAGCCCCTTCAACCAGATTTTTCTCAATGGTCCCGATGGTGCGATCAACGAGCTCTGTTCGATTGTAAACCGGAATGGCAATAACACCGGCAGGAAGTGCCAGCGCGGCCTCTTCAAGCCGCTCAGCGACAGCAACTGAAACCTGACGACTATTCTCGCCCATCAGCATGAACACCGTGCCTAGAACCGTCTCTTTTCCGTCCTGAGTTGCCGCACCGGTCCTGAGTTCCTCGCCCATGATTACATCGGCGACATCCCGTATAAGGATGGGTCGGCCATCTCGGTTGACCACCACGATTTCTTCAAGATCAGCGATGCTGGCAACCAGACCATTCGAACGGATGAGAAGTTGCTCACCATTGTTCTCAACATAGCCTGCACCAACATTGGAATTGTTTCTGGCTATTGCCTCGACCACATCGCCCATGGTGAGACTCAAAGCCTCCAATCGCTGTGGCCACGGGGTGACGTGATATTGTCGTTCAAAGCCACCTATCGTGTTGACCTCGACCACGCCGGGCGTGTTGAGAAGCTGAGGCCGGATAACCCAATCTTGCAATGTACGAAGATCATCGAGTGTCCATGCTTGTCCATCGGATCGGACTCTGCCTTCTTCCGCTTCAAGCGTGTACATGAAAATTTCGCCTAACCCGGTCGCGATAGGGCCGGGTTCAGGCGTGATCCCATCGGGCAGGTCCTGACGAACACTTTGAAGCCGCTCATTGATAAGCTGGCGTGCAAAGTAGATATCCGTGCCGTCTTCAAAGACAGCGGTGACCTGGGATAATCCGTATCGTGAGATAGAGCGCGTATAATCCAGACCCGGAACACCGGCTATGGCGGTCTCAATCGGGAATGTCAGACGTTGTTCGGCTTCCAACGGGGAATAACCCGGTGCCTCAGTATTGATCTGAACCTGGACATTAGTGATGTCCGGCGTCGCATCAATGGGAAGACGCTGGAAGTTATAAATGCCAAGCGCGCACAGGGCGAGCACGGCAAAGAGCACAGTCCATCGATATCGGATGGACTGATGAATAATTTTTTCAAGCATCAATTCTCTCCCTAGTGATCGTGGCTGGCGCCGGATTTTTCAATATCCGCACGGATGAGAAACGCATTTTCTGAGACGTATTCCACTCCCGGTTCCAAACCGCCCAGGACTTCAGTCCATTCAGGTGTTTGGCGACCAATCTCAAGCATGCGCACTTCATAGGTTTCTCCAACCCGTGCATAGACAACGGTGAAGTCCCGAAAACGCTGCAGGGCGCGTGTACGAACGGCAAGGGGAACTGTTTCCCGCCCAAGCGTGATGTCGGCGGTAACGGCTTCACCGGCACGCCATAATCCGTCGGGGTTTGGGGCCTCGACATGGGCGATGGAGCGCTGATTGACCTCATCTACGGAAGGCAGAAGAAACTCGATAGATGTTGCCATCATTCGATCACCATCAATGCTGGTTAATGTCACGGGCTGATCAACTTCCACGTTTTGGATGTCTGAGGGGTAGACAAAAAGTTCCGCATGCAATTGCTCCGGATCGGCAATGACATAAACCGGATCATCACCCGTCGGTGAATTGATGGATGCGTTTTGGGCGATGACTACGCCGCTGATCGGCGATGTGACGGCGTATGTTTGCAGGCTGTCACGTGCCATAATGCGCGCGAGGCGCTGCCCAGCCTCAACTTGGTCACCCAGACGGACATCAAGCCCGACAATTCGGCCAGCTAACCAGGGTCGGATTTCAACCTCAGCTTCGGGTTCCAATTCCATGCGTCCGAAAACAGAAATGCTATTCTCGATCTCTGCCGGGCCAGTAATTTCCACTTCCACGCCAGCCGCATCGGCCTGAGCCTGAGTAATGACCGTACGACCTTCATACGATTCATAATGCCATTGACCCGCCAAACCTCCAGACCGGGCCTGGACGCGAACATCGAATGAATGTGGCTCGACCACGACACCAACGCCGGTCAGATAATCGTTTTCCGGCGTGAACGAAAAGCGGTCCACCTGACCACCCAAGCGTCCCAATTCAACGGAGACATCAACATCGGATGGATTAATGGGTTGCCCGTTTCGAAAAGCATAGAGCCGGAATTGTGGATCAACGCCTGCTTCGAAGATTGTCACTTCGATCTCAAGTTCACCTGAACGAAGCAATCTTCCACGATGTGGACCACGCTCGTAATCGCCTGTGGCCGCTTCCATATCTGTGTTTTGACTTGTGTCTCCGGCTGAACAGGCCGCGATTGAGAATGCCCCAAGAATGGCGGTTCCTGCCGCCAGAAAGGTTCGAATAGTTTGTTTCATTGTATGTCTCCTCAG
>Ga0316207_10004158_pt1 | contig 12806 bp, 9 predicted proteins | sample 6weekpyrite_MG_FD_204943 | JGI IMG/M metagenome (GOLD analysis project Ga0316207, IMG submission 204943) | Microbial mat bacterial communities from mineral coupon in-situ incubated in ocean water Damariscotta River, Maine, United States -... | ecosystem: Environmental > Aquatic > Marine >... | reverse complement strand
TTTAGTTAGATAGTAGACAGAAATGGTAAGGATTTAAGTGCGGCATTCCACCTTTCTTTCATAAGAAAGTTAGGTGGAATTAGTTAAGATTGACGAGATAAGCTAACCGACCTATGGCGTATGACAACTCGATGAATTACAGTCCATTTTCACCCAAGCACCGGGATCGGAATAATTATCGATCGATAGTCTAGCTTGCGCCGTGTGATAAAGTGGATCTAACACTGCATCCGCAACACCCGCACTTAAATCGATCAATAACGCTCTATTTTTCCAACCATGAGGTCGTGCGACATGACACAAAGAGCAAGTATAAGGCTGAGGATCTGCACCCGAATTAGTTATTGCCGCATGCCTAATGTGTAAATTCTCAAATCCGGCACCAGAAAAATTACTCGTCACCGAAGCATCGTTGGGTGTGTCTTTATTTGCATAGGCAGAGAACTTATGACAAGAAAAACACAAATCAGTTGGTGTAGCATCACCGGTATTCACGTTATAGGGAGCTATTAAAAGATTATCATTCGCGGAACCATGCGGCCCCTTTGCGCCGGACGTATCATTATTGTGACAATCGGAACAATACATTGTTTGTGAGCCAATGCCTTGGTCAAAGGGGGTCACAAAATTACTGGCAACAACAACATCACCGGCACGATTAGTTGACGCCGTCACAGGATGCCAAGAGTTTTGATTATTACCCTTGGTCACCCGCGTATTTAACTCAGGTTGAAACTCCATAGCAATATTTCGTTTTGTCATTGCTGCCAGATCTGCTGCAGTAATGCCATACGGTGAGTGACACTTCAAACACACTTGATATTCTTTTGTTACGATTTGCGAAGTATCCGCGTTGGTAGAGATATCATCTTGTAATACGTCGTAGGTGTTTGTGGCCGGCGACTCATCATCAATAGAAACCGTCTGCCCGCTAAACGTGAGTGTAGAATCAAAAGGCGCGAATGTTTCCCCAGTGGTTGTGTAATCGGGTTCAACGCCCATAACGCCACGCAATGCACCTGACGCGATATTACTATGCACCGCAGTAGCGTCATGGACATGAGTCGCTTGAGTGTCAATTCCAGATTCATCATACACTGTGTTCTTAACCGCTCTATGAGGACTATGACAGTCCGTGCAAACCACATGTCGTCTGTTTTGCAAATCCACACCTGACTCTTCCATATTTGCGCTGCGGACAATGTGGGTTGTGTTATCAATTGTTCCTGAAGTGCCGTGCGGGTTTGACAATTCTACTGTTTCGATATCCGCCGCTTCACTGCCACTTTCCAATACGGAAGAAATTCCATGACACTGGTAGCAGGTCTGTTCGATATCCGCTTCTGCCAATAAATGCGTGTTACCACTCGCGGTATGTGTCGCATGACAGCTCATGCAGGAAGCTTCCCAAACTTGTGTACCATTGGGCCACTCTTTGAGCCCTGCTTCGGTAGTCCCGATGAAATTATCTGCAGTTGTGTCTTTTGCATGCACGGAACCAGCCCAACCACTCTTTTTATGGCAAGCCAGACAGTTAATATCCTCATCAATTTCAAACGGACGATCGGCTGGCGTTTTTTTCTGAAAGCGATGCAAACGTAAAAATTTTATATTTTCATCCACATTGGTGCTTCGAATATGTGGGTCGTGGCAGGTGGTGCATTCCACAGATCCACTGGTTGCTACACTGACAAACGTGGTTTGACCATTGGTTGGTGCAGTAACTGAGGATTCCAATGGCACCGCAATTCGGGTTGCGCTAGTTGTGGGGTTATCCGCCCCTGCTGCTCCATCCGAGCCTGCATCGGCAATGGCTTTGTTAAATCGCGTTACCTGTCCACTGGCTCTGACACCAATATGGTTAACCGCTGTGGGATCCAATAGCTCTTCGTCAGCAGTGGCAAGTGCCCCGTCATACACAAAACCAACAGGGTGATCATCTGCGTAGGTCGTACCTAAAATTGATGAACCAATGAGTTCTCCTGCGCTGATATTGTTACCTGACATGGTTACCGATGACGGAACCGTACTTATCGGTGGGCCAATGTCACTACCACTATTGATCATATCTAGTTGGCCTATTGCCACTGTTCCATCATGACAAGATAAACACATTTTGGACTTATCGCCTAAACTTACACTCGCATTATTAATGTTCAGAGTTGAAGATGTATACATGTCATCCATGAGGCCATCTGAATCGGTGCGATTCCAAAGAAAAGGCTTAGCGGCTTTTAGCGGGTCACCATGGGGCGTATGACAAAAAATACAGATACGATTTTCAGATGATACAACGTCGCGTGAGTCACCATTAGGTAGCTGAACAAAATCATTAGACGCAAAATTATGTTTGGTGTTGCGAATATCCGAAATACGATCCGAGGCCATATGATTATCTGCCAAGGCCGTAAGTGAAACGAGGCACAGCGATATTAGTAAAAAATGTGATTTCATAATTCTTCGTTTTTTAATTTCGTCAATATTTTTTGTCGAGTCAAAAGTTCTGCTTTGTAGGCGCTAACACAGGTTATCTAGTCATTCGCTTCACGCAAATACTGAAATACTGATATGCGTCGATTTAAGATATCCGCCACATAAACTTTATCTGATTTATCCACCCATATCCCCGCAGGTAAATCAAATTGCCCAGCCTTATTTCCTGTACCACCAATCGCCAATAATCTTTGCCCAAGAGAATTAAACATAAGCAAGTGATCGTAGTTTGATTCTGCAACGTAAATATTACTATCCGAATCAAAGGCAATACCTTTCGGCCTGGGCATATCACCTTTACGAGTGCCTCTTCTACCAAAACTTTGCAACCAGTTTCCCTGGGTATCAAAGATTTGCACTCTCGCATTTAACGTGTCAGATACCAGTAATTTATCCGCATTCACCGCTAAATGGGTTGGTGAATTAAATTTTCCATTTAACGCACCTTTTTGCCCAAATGACTTGAGCCATTTACCTTGCGTTGAAAATACATGTATTTTATGCACCTGACTGTCTGCAACAAATACTCTCTGGCCCAAGGAGTCGTATGCGATACCGGTTGGGCGTTTCAGTTCTTTTTTTCCGTATAGACGAATCAATTCACCTTGCGAACTAAAAACAAAAATTTCACCCGCGTCAGCATCAGTTACATGAATGTCGTCGCCAATTAAGCTAACTGCAATGGGTGTTTTTAATTCAGTGGTAGCATCCCCATCCAGCGTTTCAAGTTTGCCTGTTTTTATATCAAACAGCAGAAGTTTTTTTAGTCCCACATCCGTTATATACAGGCGCTGATTCTTTTCATCCAATAGTCCGCTTTGCGGTCTTTGTAGACGAAGCGGCGCATCTTCGCCAAATATAAAGTTACCTAACCAACTAAATACTTTTCTGATACTACCTTCACTTTCTTCGACCAAGCGAAAGTTTTCCTCACCCACAATGTCGCCTACATATTTGTATCTTGGGATGTCAGGAGGCATTGGCCAAATCGCAGCCTGTTTTTTTTCTTCACTAAACTGCGCAGGAGGAATATATTCAAACGTATATTGTTTATGTGCACACGCACTCAACAATAACAACAATAACAATAAAAGAGGCAATCCCAAACGCCCCAACAGCGGCAATGCTTTCATTGTGTCAGTACAACTTAATGAAGCATGGCGACGGATTTATTGTCTGGAATAAATTCAAAAACTTGAATGCGTCCATTCAAACTGTCTACAACATACAAATTATTGTTGTGAACTTTCATATCCGTGATATAACGAAATTCGCCATAACCGTAACCATTTCGACCAATAGTGTCGATTAGTTTTCCTGCTTTGAATACTTTAATCGTGCTATCAGCTTTATCGCTGACATACACTCTGCCAGCTGCGTCCACAGCAAGCGCTGTTGGAAAAGTAACGTCACCACGTCCGAACTCCGCAACGAAGTTACCTTCCCTATCAAGAATTTGTACCCGTAATTCGATACGATCACTCACTAAAAAGCCGTCAGGTATCGCAATCATGTCCGTAATAATTCGAAATTTCCCTGGCCCTTCACCACGAGCACCCATGCCATAGATGGGTTCAGCTTTGCGCATATCAAATGCGACAATGTGACTATAGGTTTCATCAGCCACCAAGACTTCTTTTTTCTTTTCATCTACTGTGATGGCAATAGGTCGAAAAATATTTGGTGCATGTTGATAAACTTTTAACAACGACCCACTAGGCGAGAAATGTAACGCTCGACGGCCTTCCACATCGGTAATGTAAAAGCTCTTATCACTGGCAAGATAAATATCAGTGATGTCACCCTTAACTTTGTCCCCGGCACCCAACAACATTTTCATACGGCCAGTTTTGAGATTATATTTGAATAGACTTCCGCTGGCATTGTCGGTCATCCGAGTACCGGCATCCGCAACGTCTAACCCGGGCTCTCCAATGGATAAACCATGTTTTTCAAACGATTGGCCTGATTCGGAAATAATCATGACATCATCACGTAAGGCAATCGCCACAGGTCGATACAAATCATGCTCATCGGTACCCGCGATTGTACGTTTTATAATATCGTTAGAGCCTAATCCAACAACATTTATCGTTTTCACATAACGTAATGTTTTAGCATCACTGCCTGAAGAGGGATGCACAGAAACATTTTGCACTGGCTGTTGTGCGCAACCAGCTAATCCTATCGCTAGGCTAATAAACGCTATTTGTAGCGAAGGCCAACGCTTTTTCTTGCTTCCCTGTGACATCTTTTACACTCATATGGTGGAAACGCGACTTTACCGTGACAAACGCCACAGTATTCCCCGGACATAATCGCCGCCATGGTGACGGGGTTACTTCCTCGTTGAGGAATAAATATTCCTGGGTGACAATTTTGACAAGTTAACCAGATGGTATGCGGTCTATGTGGAAAACGAACGTAAGGCATGGACGCAGTATTTTGAAAAATGACGTCGAAATCCACAGCGTGCATTTTTTCATTGCCTTTTAGTCCGGTACGAGGATTGATCGTTCCGTTATCGAGTGTTTCCACCCAATTGATGATACCCCTATCATCTCTCGGAAAATTAAGCATGGCTTCCGCAGGTTCTTGCAACATGCGAACGGCTTCATTTTCGGGATCATGAATACCATCTTCAGCGATGGGGACAACGTCACCATTTAATTGGAAGTGGCCACGGCTTTCTTCGTATGCCCCTCGCTTAAAATCATTCGCATTTAATGGCTGCCAAATGCTACTACTTAATCCAAAAGTGATTAGTAAAGCAAACTGAAATAACTGACTTCTCCCTAAACGCACACCCATTCAGCTTCTCTCTCTCATCGTTCTTGCTTAACGTTGTTTTTGTTTGTCGTTTGTCATTCGCCAACGCGAATGACTCATTCAACTGGAACTTATTATTGATACTTTTTTATACTTATTTCCAGTTGCGAGGAACTTTTATCTGCAGGCTTAACATACCCCATATTGTGGCATGCTACAAACGTAATTACCTTCAATTGATTGTTTAATGATTGATTTAGCTGTATTAAATTCGGATTGAAAAGGGAGTAAAAATACAAAAAAAAAGGCAGCCCAGTTAAGCTGCCTTTTAGGGATACAAATCGAATATTGTTTAAACAAATACCGTAGATTTGATCATGTTTTGAGTGACTTTACATGGAAACGCCCAATAAACGCAGTCCTCGTCGCACTTCGATAGTCGCATCTTTAATCACCACCATGGCTTCTTCCCAGCGCTCTGCCTTAGCTGCTTCGTCAGCTTTCTCTTTGAAAAATTTGCCCTTTTTGACATAGGTTTCCATCAGTTTAATCGAACCTTTGCCTGGTTTTTTCACTTCGATTGCCACCGGAATTAGCTCTAAGTAACCTTCATATTGCTTTACTTCATAAGCATATTCCTCAGCCGGTGTTTCAAAATTAAGATCGTAAACAATGGTTTGAGAATTCAACATATCATTAAGCGCTTTGGTGACTAAACGCTCAGCTTTTCTAAGTCGATTTTTTGCACCGTTGAATTTGTTCTTTTCTGATAAAGCAACCGCTTCTGTGACGAGCTTCTCTACCAAATCATGATCGTAATCAACCAATTTATCCGGTGACTGTTTTTTCGTTTGCTCGTACGACGCTTTGTGCGAATCAATAAACGCCTCAAGTGTTACCATTAAGTCATTCATTTCTTCTTTATGTTCGGCGATTTCTTCTTTGGTCGGTCCCGATTTTTTCGCTTTACCCGAAAACATCGCTCCAGCTGCTTCCGCTGAAGCGTATGCGGCAGCCAATTGCCCTGATTTTTCTAAACTTTTGGCCTCATCCAATTTGTTTTGTATTTGCCCTTTTAAATCAGGCGATAGGTTTTTTCCTTTAAATTGCATCAGCATTGCCACATATGCAATTTTTTGACTGACTTTTTGAGGTTTTATGTCTTTGTTTTCGGCTGACTTAGCATTTTTTGCCGCTTCTTTTCTTTCCGCGACCAATTTCTTATCGACTTCAGCAATATCAGCCCCTGCATCTACGACAACGATTCTTCCGCCCATGGAATTATGATTACGGCATCCATAAAACAAATCCGATGGTGTATCTTTTGTCGGTTTGAATGAGACATCACCGTCATAAATAAACTGCCCTTCAACGCCCTTTGTAAATGGTGCAGCTCCCCATCCTTTTGACGCGGTGGTCAAATAGAAATCATGTTGAACCCCAGTTCGCACTTTAAACGTTACTGAGTCTCCTCGTTTAGCAATAATATGGTTACCTTGTTTCCCATTTACGACGAATCCCCTTTCGTCGCCTTGACCAAAACTGGGGTGTGTTTTGTCTTTTTTGCTTACGGTGACAAGATAGGTATTAGGCTCGGTAGGAATATCCAGCTTCATTGCAGTAGAGGAGGCTGGCGGTATAGCAACCATTGCCGTTCCACCGGAACTTGATCCTTCTGAGGCTTTTGCAGGCACTTCTTCTGGCAATTTCTCCGCCTTTACCACTTCTATTTTTTCTATTTTTTTCAGCTGTATTTCGTCTTCCGCTTCAGCCGCTTTTTTCTTGTCGGCGGCTTTTTTGGCAGCCGCTGCCTCTTCTTTTTTCTTTTGCTCCATCTTCTGCTGAGCAATTTCTGCCTCTGTCGGCCCTTTGGGTTTTGAATCAAACAACGAACACCCTGTGCCAATCAAAGACACAAACAGCACAGCTATAAAAATAGGGTTAATTTTGTTAAGCGGTAACATCAAGCGCAACTCCTTCGCTTCAATTTCTACATAAAGTCTGATTTGTTAAAGCAAATAACCGACCACTAACTGATCTCTGATACGCCAAGGTGCTTTAACCTGCCTTTCCAATTGACTTCTTTTATTTGTCTATAGCTCTTGATTCTGAAATGCATAAAGCCAGCAACGAATTCAACAAACGTCTAATAATTTGCTAAGTCTCTCAATCTTATCAAATTATTTCATTTAATATATTGTATACGTGTAATCTTTGCCAATTTATTGAATTCGCCAATCCAGTTACATCATAGTCAATTGGGCAGACAATATATCGACCTATCACGTTATTTTTTCAGTTATTTTGACCCATAAAAAAATACACCCCTAAGAAGGGGTGTATTTTGTACGACTTGTCCATATTAGATAAAATCTACTGTCGATATTATCTCCAAGGATTTTTAACCGTCGCTTGACTCAATGGTGGCTTCCAGTTCGCTGGCTTAGGCTTAGAGTGACATTTCTTACAAGACTTGGTCGTTGGAGGAAAAGACACTTTACCGTGACAAACACCACATTTCTTACCAAGAATAATGGCAGACATGTTGATGGTGTTCGCTAAGCGTTGTGGCACAAAGATTTTTGGATGACAGTTTGAACAGTGCAACCATTGAGTGTGCGGCTTATGAGGAAAAACCACATCAGGCACAGAGGCTTTTACTGGACGAACGATATCCAAATCCATCACAAATGGCTCAACTTCAGGATCTGCACGATCGTAACGCGGATCGAGTAAACCATCATCTAATGCTTTAACCCAGTCAATATGATTACCATATTGAGAAGTCGGTAATCCTTCATACGCCACTTTAGGTGGCTGCAAAGAAAAGACAGCGTCATTTGCTCTATCATGGATTCCATCATCTGGCGGCGCAGCGTTTGGATCTTTGATTTTTTTCAACAATCGGTTAAAGACGTTGGCCTTTGATACGTTTAATTTTTCAGGTACTGAACCTGTAATCTCCGCCGAAGTAATAGGCTTCGACGCAGCAAGAGCTAGAGGTGCAGCATCGCCAGCATTCGCCACAGGCAAAATAACTGACATGCTAACCGCAGCAGTGATACCTTTTATTAGATTCTTCATTGTGAAATTCCTTTATCTTCTGACATTTATTGAGGCAGAGATTTGTACGCCGGAGCGACTAAACGCTGTACCGTACTGCCACTAATATGTGTTGGTGTGCCTGGAATACCTGAGTGACACATGCCACAGTTTTCTACAGACCAAGAAATTTCACCATTATGACAAGCACCACAAAATTTACCGTCGATGATTTTCGCCATCGTAATTTTGTTACCACCTGCTTTAAATTTAAATCCTAAATCCGCGTGACAAACTTTGCAGCGAAAACGAATTCGATGGTACCAGTGAGGAAATACGACAGGTCGCATACCCGCAGCGTCTGCATAGTTATTGATAATAACATCTGCATATTCTGCTTCCGCTGGCTGCGGCATTAAAAACACTGAAACCCAACCTAGCACTCCCAATAGGGCAAATTTCCACATAGAAGTGCGCTCAACTTTGGCTCTCATAACTACGTTCTCCGTTTATTATTAACCAAATACAAAAAAACAACCCAAATCAGTCACAACCTGTAGTGCAGGAGTATGATCTTGGACAGCCCCCCTAGAAACTACGATTTACCTGAAAAACGACGATACCGGTTCCGATACCTGAATCGCTCCAAACTTTTCTGCCAATAAGTGCAGTGCTCAACTTGCCGATATTGTACCCCAAGCGACCTTCCCAGTCAGCCTGCTTGCGGTCACCGCCACGCCGGTTTGCTGTACTACTAAATTCGACTCGTGTTCGAAATTTAAGCTTATAGATACCAAACATGCGTGCATGTTGATAATTCAAACGACCGTTGACACTGGTCAAGAAACCATCCCAAAAACTATCTTCCTCATTGGCGCTAGTGTAGCGACGAGAACTCTGAGTAGAAAGGTGAGATCCCCATTGACTCAAACGATTTATAGGTACAATTCTTGACACCTGCAAGTTAACCAATTGCGACTCTGTTGACTCATCGATGTTACGTGAATCTAGCATTGTTAACTGGGAATAGAATTTACCTTTTTTCAGGAGTTCATGCCAGTTAATACTTGCAGAATGTGAGATTCCTAATGAATTCCGCTTACCTTTTGTTTCCAACGTCTCGTTTGCTGACTGATTTAAGTTCACTTTTAATGTTGATCGATTACCTGTCAACCAACTTCGTGTCAATGTATGGCCTGCTCCACCGCGTACGTTCTGAGAATAATCTTTGGAATATAGGTGACGATTACCTGGTTGAAAACTCGTCACTGATTCGTCTTCCGGGTTTTTAAATCCGACGCGGCTTGTGACGCCGCCCGAGGCAAACCAATTGTACAAATACTCCCGATAAATCACGTTATCTGAGCGATAATTGACCAGCACACTCTGATTAGAGGAAATCGTTACGTAATCGTTTGAACCACTACTATAGAGACCGCTGTTGGTCACCGTTGCGGTTGCTCTTAGTCGGCGATTAATTTTGTAATTACCGGCCAAGTTTGCACTCACCCCTTGCTGCACATTATCTTGCGTATCGGTGCCATCATCGGTGTATCGACGGTAGACTCGCAACCCACCCGTTGCGGTATAAGGTTTGTAATCTGGCCGCCAATACATAAAACTGCTTAATTGATTGGTACGGGTGAGCCGATTTCGAAACATACCGACATTCGATTTATTCAAAATTTCACTGCCCACATCGTTATGAGAAGACGAAAATTGCGTCTTTATATAAAACGCTTTATTTGGGAAAAAGTTATGTGTCATCGTCGCCGTGCGATTTTCGGTCTCATCATTATTCAATGAATTTGTTCGTTTTTGAAAAACGCCGTTTGCATATAAGTTAAACGTTTTGCCACGGGTTTTTAATTTGGCACCGAAGGTATCATCGACCAATTTTATGCCTGTGTAATTTCGCGTACGCTGGGTAAACCAGGCGTCAAATCGATTACCTGCTTTGGTAATTAAACTTTGGCGAGCATTTAAAAAACGCGTTTTATATTGAGGCCCAAGCGATATCAGCGTTATTTTGCCACTGGTCCAATCCGTTACATTGTCGCTTGTATTGTAAGACAACCGAAACGGGTATCGACTGCGTGACATCAAAGCAAAATTTAATCGCGTGGAAACTAAATCTAAACGGCTGGAGGTCGTTGCCGTTTCACTACTGGACATGCTTGATGTAGCACCCATATCCAGTGTCGCGAACCAGGGTCGCCAAAAATAAGAGTCCAGATTTAAGGAAAAAGTCGTGAGGGAAGAATTGGTGGTTGCGCCACCATCCGCTTTGTTGCCTGTATAAAAATAACCAACATTACCGTATAGCCGTTTAGGCACAATGGTCGCGGCAGAACATACTGCTGTTCCAGCAATTACCGTTGTAATAGCGAACACAATAGAACGAATCAATTTAGGGCGCAAATGCGACTCCCTGCATCAATCTGAACATGTGTAGAGCGTTTTTTTTTACTGCAACGCGTATCATGCTTTATTTGAATTCCCAGTTACCTTTTGCCGCAATATCTGCAAATAAGATAATACCTGGAGACATCAACATCAATTCGCCTCTTTTTTCGCGTGACGAACAGGGCGTTGATCCTCCTCCCTAATTCTTGAATCTACTACTTCCTGAAACTAACCGTTATTGTATTTTTTTTACGTCTATCAGATTGCAAACTACATCGGTTTATTTATTGTAATTTTAGGATCAATTCCCAATGCAATTTTGTTGATGTCGATTTCTGCGTTTGCGCGTAATGTTTCCAGCAAATCAGCCCACGCGCGATTAGCATTATCACGCTGTAATAATTTTTGCGCTCTTTCTACTACATTTTCGAAATCATTCAATTTTGCTTCTTGTTTCTCTTCCAAACGAATGACCGCAACACCGCGTAATAACATAATAGGGTCGCTAATTTCGCCATCCGCCATTTTATCAATTGCCAGTTGCGCCGGTTTTGCCAACATGCCTTTATGAATAAATCCCATATCCCCGCCTTGCGCAGCAGAGGCATCGCCAGAGTGAATTCTCGCAAGCTGAGAAAATTCAGCACCTTTGTTTATGCGCTCAATGATATCTATGGCCTCTTCACGAGCCGCATCCCAAACTGTTGCGGGGGAAGATGGCGCCACCTTCAAAAGAATAAGTGACACGCGTAATTTTTCGGGCGTTGTAAAAAGCGCTTTATTATTCTGATAATACACATTCGCTAATTCACGTGACGGCAAGGGAACATTTTTGGTTGTATTCTCAAACTCGCTGAGAATATTTTGCTCTTCGAGGGCGGCCGTCAAACCTGGAAGTACGTTCGCTTTATTATCTTTCCAAAAAGGTTTGTCTGCGTATCTTTTTTCATAAGCCGCCAACTTTTCATCTACGACTTTTTTATCTGCTCGGATATTTTTACGTTTTGCATCCGCTAAAAGCAAAACCCGATCGATCAGGGTTTGAGAGACTTCTTGTTTGAAGGCTTGTAACTCAGCTTCGGGAATTTTGCCGTGGTAAAAACGTTTATTAACACCGGCTCTAAACGCAGATTGAAATTCTTTGATGGATATTTCTTTACCATTGACCTTTGCAAAATACATCGCATGTGGGGCATGCGATGTCATGCCTGTCTTAACCGGTTTCACTTCATCAGCAAACCCCGTACTGATCGGCAATAATGCAGCACCCAGAAACAGTAAAATATTCGGAAAAGGTAATACACTGACTGATTTTTTTTGAACGCACTTGCGTTTAAACTTTTGAACGATTAATCGCATCACACAACCTGCTTAATATTATTTCACGTGGCAGGTCAAACAAAGACCACTGGGTGTTTCGGTGTTACTTATACGTAGAAATGTTGGGTTTTCAGTTGAATGAGGATCATGACAACTTGCACATTCTACAAAAGGCTCTTGCTCAGATTGCCCTGCATAACCATTCGAACCATCTCGCGTATATAAAACAACATCGCGCTTAGTTCTTTCGGCATCACCGCCTGTACGCCAGTCACGATCGACCCACCATAAAAATCGACCATCTTTAATTTTATAATTGACTTCGGCAAAATCAGGGTCGTTTGTTTCACCTTGTGGTAATGATGGCCGTGATGCAGAAATACCGCCGCCGGCATATTGCATTCCGATGGGGTGATCATTGGTTAAGTCCGTACCCAAATTTTGTACGATACCACTTGCCAAACTACCATCCGTTGACGATTTAACATCATCACCTGTCCAAGTACCTAGTGAAAAACTAGGGTTATCAGCACCAGAACCTGGTTCATTTATCATGTTGTCAATCGCAATGGTTCCGTCATGACAAGATAGGCAGCCGATGGATACTGAACCAACATCTGCCATTTGTGCGTCAAATGTACTTGTGCCAAGTTGGTCATAAGTACTGTAAGCCGAGGCACCAGCGGCATTAAAATTTCGGTTCCAAAGCGGGATGGCAGCAGCAGAGTTTCCACCGTGAGGGGTATGGCAGAAAACGCAAATTTCTGCGGTTCCTG
>Ga0316207_10004157_pt1 | contig 12806 bp, 8 predicted proteins | sample 6weekpyrite_MG_FD_204943 | JGI IMG/M metagenome (GOLD analysis project Ga0316207, IMG submission 204943) | Microbial mat bacterial communities from mineral coupon in-situ incubated in ocean water Damariscotta River, Maine, United States -... | ecosystem: Environmental > Aquatic > Marine >... | reverse complement strand
CCATCTGCGTGGCCGATAATACGTCCGGTGATTAAGTCCATTTTGCTTATCAGTGCGTATTCTTTTTTACGAGTGAACATCAGCTGGCCATCACGTTCCATCGCGCGTAAACGGCGACGCAAGGCTTCAAGCTCGTTTTCTTCTGACATGCCTAATAAAGCTGAAATTGCTTCTCGATTAAGCGGTGTGCCGGCAGTTTCTAATTGCTCAAGAATATATTCACGGCTAGGAATCGGGTTATCATATTTACTCGATTCACGTTGAGCATGGGGATCTACTGGTTTTTTATTATCGGTCTTGTTGTTATGGTCTTTCATGAGAATTGGTTATTTTGCCTGTTTTTGCTATCGAAAGCGGAAAACCTTGATTTTACTACAAAAAGTGGCGGACTGCTTAAATATAAAGCATCTTGATTGACACATACTGGTAGTCTCGGTAAAGTCGCGAACTCAGAAAGTAGTCCCCCCTTTGCCGAGGTGGCGGAATTGGTAGACGCGCTAGCTTCAGGTGCTAGTGAGCTTTGGCTCGTGGAGGTTCAAGTCCTCTTCTCGGCACCACTCTTCATTAAATATTTCACTAACTGCTTCCACTTATTCGCAGATATTTTTATATTACCCACTCTCGATCCTCATCAAGAATGGATTGAAAATTACGTTTATTCGGCTTCTATTGCAGGCAATGTCACCCAAAACTCGGTTCCTGTTCCATATTCACTGTTAAATCCAATACTGCCCTGCATTTGTTCGATTAAATGCTTCGTTATCACCAGGCCAACGCCGGTTCCTTCAATAATATCAAGATTACCCCTGTCTCTCGCAAAGGGTTGAAATACCCGTTCATAAAATTCAGGTTTTATACCTATACCTGAATCTTTAATAGTCAGTTTACACTGACGACTACCCTTCTCTTCACTGCCAAGAGTAACTTCAATATCTCCACTTTCTTTATTATATTTAATTGCATTGCTAAGTAAATTTATACAAATTTGCTGTATTCGCCTGGAATCAGCAAAAATAAAACATTCAGAAGGTTTGTTAACCGTTAGAACAATATTTTTTTTATCCAAAAGAGGTTTAATAATATCGACACTGTGATTTAACATTTCATTAAACGATATTTTTTCCAGTTTAAGTTCACTTTTACCTGATTCTATCGCAGCTAAATCAAGAATTTCATTTATCAGAGACAACAAGTATTTTCCGGCAGCAATTATTTCATCAGCATTTTCAGAGACACCTGTATCAGCATTGTCCATTTTTATCAATTCACTAAAACCAAGAATAGAATTTAAAGGTGTTCGTAATTCATGGCTCATATTCGAGAGGAACCTGGATTTTTCCCTGTTTGCTTTATCCGCTTTTATTTTTTCAGTCGTCAGTTCCTCTGTCCGTGCATTAACAAGTTCTTCCAAATGATCCCGATGTTGACTTAATTTAAACTCAGAGGTAATTAATTTTCTATTGATTGAAAATAAATAAAACGTATAAAAAATTATTGCTATCATAAACACCTGAAAGAGCAGAATTGTTAACCAGTGTTTATCCCATATTTCAGCAAATGTAATGTGCTGTAGATCAATTGTCTTTGCAAGGTTATATACATCACTATAATCTAACGGCGCAGTCCAGCTAACATACTTCCCCGCAATAGCTGCAGCAGATATGGCCTGAATTTTTAATAACGCATGAAAAACTTTGTTTGATACATCATTTGGCACATGGGGCATTACAGCAAAGGGCCATTCAGGATAATGTTCTGTACTGTGTAATACAGGCAGGTTATCTTTATGCGCATTTAATATTTTAATAGAATTTAATTTTATTTTTCCCTGTTTAACCAGTTTTTCAATGATACCTGTACGCACAACACCGACATCAGCATCACCTGCTAAAACAGAATACACAACAGCCTGATGTGTATTATCCTGAGTAAACAAAACCTTTCGGCTATCTTCATAAGGATCAAAATTATTCAGGAGCAATTCATACAGTGCCATACGCCAGCCACCAAAGGCTTCATCATGCACTCCCATGATAGCTTTATCATATAAGTCATTAAGGTTATTAATATCGGCTCTATCAGAACGAGTAAAAATAACAGCTGCAAATGTAGTAGAGGCAACCCCATTAGGTTGTTTTTTATTTAAAGTCAGCAGGCGAGTGAGACCCGACTGTTTATTAAGCTGAATATAAGCGAGTGGGTTTGTTAAAATAAAATCAATTTTTTTGTTTTTAGCGGCAGTTCTCATATCATGAAAACCAAGAATGGGAACTAATTCAAAGCGATGGTCTTTAATGTTTTTATTTAAAACATTAATTGTTTTAGACCACATTTTTTTAGCTTCAACTACGCCATATACAGCACGAACTCCAACCTTGAAAACCTTGTCCGTTTCATGAGTTTGATGTGTATGCGCTAAAACGTGTGATGCAGCCGTAATTACAAATGTAAAAATTATCGTTAAAATTATATTTTTATTAAAAATGCGAGGAGTCATACAACACCTTCAACAACTGTTTTTTATTTCTTGTTATTAATATTATTATAGCTGAGTATATCTGTATGGATTCACAAGGTATATAGCCTTACATTAAATATAGGAAATAATTTATAAATAGTGGAAGTGCCTGTACTTTATAAAATCAGCTTTATTGACTGATTCTTCAGCAAAGAATAATTAATGCATGCTTTTATTATGAAAAGCATTGTTATTAAAGCTTATAACGTACGTTAAGCACTTTGCCACCATCAGAAAATGAGACTTTTTCGCAGAAACTATTAATAATCCCTAAACCTCTGCCATGCAGCATCTCATCCGTTGATTTTGATTTGTCTTGTTGATATCCCTTACCACTATCCTGAATTTTCATTTCTAAATAATGACAATCTTGCTCAACAAAAAATTTAAAATTAAAATCAATTGTTGCATCTTTAAGCCCTTTAATCATCTCATCACGCTTTTCATAATATTCTACAAAATGATCTTCATCTGTTTTACTGGCACTCTCAATATTTAAAATGCTATGATCTAATACGTTAGAGTATATTTCAGATAAAATGACATGTAATACCCCCTTATGTCTTGCGATAAAAGGCATTGAGCTTAACATAGTCGATAACTGGCTTACCGGATCGGCCGAACGCATATCATCAGCAGTAAGAGAAAGCGAAATATTCCAGGGTAATGCATCTGCATCTATAGCTGTTTTTTCAGGATTTTCAGGGGCAGGAAGTGCCTGGCAAATTAACTCTACCAGCGTTATATCATCACTTTGATTGCTTTCTCCGGAAAATAGTTTTAATTGTTTTAATACTTCATCAAAACGATTTTCACCTTCACTCACTAAAACTTCTTTGAGTCGCTCATCACCAAACAATTCGCCTGCAGGATTTTGAGCCTCAACAATACCATCACTGTACAAATAAACTTTATCATCTTCTTTAATATTAAATATCTGTGTAGCAGTATCAAATTCATCATCATTAAGAATACCTAGCGGCATATGTTGTGAATGAATAGTACCTTTCAATTCACCATCTTTTCCCAGCCAATAACTTTCAGGCATGCCGCCCATCCATACAGACATGATATCGCCACGCGAATTAAGTTCGAGTATCGTGGCAACAAAAAACATACTCGGAGGCATGAGTTTAAAAAGTTGTGAATTTATTTCGCGCGCAATATCACCAACAGCGGCACTCTCTGCAACCATTTTGAAAAAAATCATTGCCACCGGTAAAGTGCCCATAGCAGCAGTTAAGCCATGCCCACAAAAGTCACCCATAACAAGATAAAAGCCCCCTTCTGGCCCGCGTTCCACAAGAAGTAAGTCACCATTAAATGCCGACATAGAAGACATGTGGTATCTGATTAATTTATCATCAAGAAAACTTTGCTGAATAGCACTTTCAAAAAAATGTTCAATCAATTCCTGTTCATTTATTAAATGCTGATTAAGACGCAATAACAAAGCATTTTTATCGTTTAACAGTTGATTTAATTCCCGAATACGGAGATGAGCTTTGATTTTAGAGTCGAGCACTTCGACATTAAATGGTTTACTAATAAAATCATCACCACCTGCAGCGAGCGCGGTGGCTAAAGACGATTCCGCACTCATTGCCGTGACAAAAATAATAGGAGTAAATTCTTCCTCCATTTTATCTTTTATGAGTGTAGCAGCCTGACAACCATCAACATCAGGCATCATAATATCCATCAATATCAGATCAGGATGTTCTTTTTCAAATTGCGCAACAGCTTCGTTGCCATCAACCGCCTCGATCAGTTCGTAGTCTCCAAGCGCTGCTAATGCTTGCCTGAGTAATACTCGATTAGTTAATATATCATCAACAATAAGTATTTTTTTCATCTTTATTCAATACTGAATTTTTTTTCAAAATGAGTGATATTAAAAATCTTCTCAACCACTGAATTACAATTCACAATACTTATTTCACCGTTTGATTTTTTTAAATGCCGCTGCATATTCAATAACATACCCAAAGCAGAACTATCAATCGTTTCTGTTTTGCGCATATCAACAACAATTTTTTCTGCCTTATCGGCTTCGTCATTATTATATGCTTTACGAAATTCATTCAATAATAAAAAATTAAAGTCACCATTAATACTTATCGTAAGAACCTTATTATCTTGTGTAAACTGGGTTTCTACGTTCATACTACTTCCTCATTAAATAATTTATAAACTGAACTTAATTAAAATAAATCAACATCACCCTGTTCCATTGATGCCATTGCGACAGCACGACGAGATGCGGGTTTATTTTGTATTTGTTTTTGTAATATTTCATTAAACGCTCTTAATAAAACAGTGGCATCATTCTGGCTTAAAGCAGATTGTGCAGAGTAAATATCACCACCCAGTGATGCAAGCCAGGCTTTGACATGTGCATTTAGTTGCGAGGCAACATCTTCATATTGTAATGCCATAACAGCCTGCGCAACATCTGACTGAATTGCCTGGGTTATATCCGATGATCTGTCCAGGCTTTCTGAAACAAAATGGCTTACCTTATCTAATTCAACAATCATATTATCCAGATTATCTTTTGCATCTAAAGCTTCATTCATTTTTAATGATGCAATTTGACCTACTATTTTATTAGTTTCGTTAAGTGTTTCCCGGCTTAATGTAACATTCTCATGAATCTGAGCATTTAAACTTACAGAGCGTTCAGCAAGCGTTCTAACTTCATTAGCAACTACGGAAAAACCTCTTCCAAAATCCCCTGCCCTGGCGGCCTCAATAGAGGCATTCAGCGCTAACATTCCGGTTTGATCTGCAATATATTTAACATCCTCAAGCAAACTGAACATTGCATCCATGTGACCAATCATATCCTGCATTTTATTAGCGGCTTCAACACCTTTGTCACTAACATTAACGGTTAAGTCGACATAGCCGCCTAAAACCTGGGCAGTTTCAGCTGTAAATTTGTCAAAAATTAAAGTGTTTGATTTATTTTCATCTTCAACGCGTAGTTGTTCAATAATATTATGCGTTAACTGGCTTTGTTGTTCAGAATTTTCAGTTAAGCCATTAAAACTCTGTTGCAGTTTCATATTGGCATCCAAAACCACACTATTAAGTTGCTCCATACTTTCTAAAAGCGGAGGTATTTCCTGTCCTGTTGCTTTTGACAGGTTTTCAAAATACTCAACAACCTGTGTATGAATATCTGTATTGAAAGAATTATTTTTAGTGCCCGGATTATCCTCTGCATGACTTTTTAATGCTTTATTCAACATAAAAGTCCATACAACAGAAACAGCAAGAAGCATGGCACTAAAAATCCACCACATATTATCCTGAGTAAAAACCCCACCCAATATAACAAGCAGCACAGTTAAACCCCACACAGGCCATATTTTTTTAATAACGGTCTTTCTCATAATAGTATAACCACATCTTCTGCAAATTCAGTTGCAGTAATTATTTGTTTGGCATATTTCAAGTGTTCTTCTCTAATATATTAGCGACCGATTTCAATAACATATGAATATTTATTGGCTTGGTAATATAGTCATCAAAACCCGCTGCCAGGCCCTTCTCAATATCTTTTGCCATTACGTTCGCACTTATTGCTAAAACAGGAGTATTCTTCAATTCTTCCATTTTTCGTAAGCGTTTAAGGGCAGTATAGCCATCCATAGTTGGCAGATTTATATCCATCAAAATTAAATCCGGTTTATGTACAGCCGCTAATTCAAGCCCCATCAATGGTTCAGGAGCCCCCATCATCCGAACGCTATCCATATGTGACAATAGCTGCTCTACCAGCCGTAAATTTGCCGGGTTATCTTCAATATAAAGAACAATTTTTTTATCTATATTATTTATCTCAACTTCATTCACGGTCTTATTTCTCATGCAAACCAGATAATTAAACGAGTCTTAATTCAAACCAGAATGTACTACCTTCATTCGGTGAGCTATTAACGCCAAGTACGCCATCCATCAACTCACATAAATGTTTGGTAATCGTTAAACCGATGCCCGTTCCCTCAACATTTTCTTTTGCATTCAATCGTTCAAAGGGAACAAATAAGCGGGCTAATTCTTTTTCGTTTAAACCTTTTCCCGTATCCGATATACAAATCCGTACATAGTTATTATCCCGTAACTGGCTTGCAATCGTTATACGTCCATTATTTTTGTTATATTTAACGGCATTACTGAGAATATTCAGAAGCACTTGTTTTAATCGGGTTGAATCTGCATGCAACTTAAACTGTTGATCACTAACTTCATCAACAAGTTTTATATTTTTTTCAGCCAATGCAAGTTTCATCAGTGTAAAACATTGATTTAAAATACCACCAAGCTCAACATCTTCCATATTAATTTCAAGCTTTCCGGATTCAATCTGTGCTAAATTCAACACCTCGTTTATCAAATTTAATAAATGATGCCCTGCATCTAAAATTTCTTTCACGTTTCTTTTTTGAATTTTATTGAAATTATCACCTTCAAGTTCAAGCATTTGCCCAAAACCAAGAATAGCATTTAATGGTGTACGTAATTCATGGCTCATACTTGATAAAAATTCTGACTTTGCTTTATTGGCGCGTTCTGCTTCATCACGCGCGTTTATCAGCTCAAAAGTTCTTTTCTCAATCAGGGTTTCAAGTGAATCACGATATTCTTTTAATTCATATTCCATATCCTTTCTATCAGTCACATCCCTTATTATTCCCAGAAAACCTAACACTTCCCCATCATGTGCTTTTACTACAGTGCCTAATGTTTCTCCTATAAACCTGTTGTCATTTTTTGTCTTATACAAAACTTCATAAGGTAATTTTAATTCCTCTGTATTCAGGTTATAACGTTCATGGCCTTGCTGATTATAATCATCAGTCGATGCATAGAGCATCTGAGTTTTATTACCTATTAACTCACTCTCCTGATAACCGAACATAGATAAAGTAGCATCATTCACCATTTCAATATTTCGTTCGGGATTGGCATAAACAATGGCATCAGGAATAGATTCCAGCATTGCTTTAAAGCGACTATTACTTTTTTCCAGCTCAATATCGATTAATTTTTCTTTAGTAATATCTGTAATGGCTCCAATAAAACCAATAATGATACCTTGATTATCACGCAACGCCTCAGACTGTATAACAGCCCAGATAACTGAACCATTCTTTCGTAGTAAACGACATTCAGACTTAAAAGGTATGCCATCTGCTGTAAAATATTTCCATTCTTCCACAAATGTTTCACGTTCTTCGGGATGTAGAGCACTAATCCAGCCACTACCATAACTTTCTTTTTCATTTAAACCTGTTAACTCATTGCAGCGTTTATTTGAGTAAATATTTTTACCCTCAGCATCTGTACGGAAAATACCCACAGGTGAAAAACCCGCTATTTCCTGATAACTTTCCTGACTTTCTTTTAAAACCTGTTGTATTTTTTTTCGTTCAGTAATATCCCGAACAATTGCAATAAAATTTGAGTGTTTTTTTATATACTGCAAAAAAATCTCAACATCAATTCGTTTACCATTTTTATGTTGATGAACAGTTTCAAAATTTAGCGACTCTTTTTCATGAGCCATCAGAGGAAAAATCATATCTCTAAATTCTTCTGTCGATATATCAGGCTTAATATCAAAAGGGTGCATATTTTTTAACTCATGAGTGGTGTAACCAATTTGTTTACGTGCACCATCATTAACATAACTAAACCTTAAACTTTCCCCATCAAACATAAACACGCAATCAAGCGTTTGATCCAGTACATCTTTAAGTTTTTGCAATTCTTTTTCAGTTTTCCGCCTGAGTTTAACTTCAAAAAACAAATATCGGTTCCAGACAATAAATACAATTAAAATCACTAAAGACACGAGTGCTATTTCTGTTGCCAGATTATAATCAGTTTTTCCATCAAACGCGGCTGCGTAAGCAGCAGGAATAAAAATAAATGCAATAAAAATATTGCTGACAAACTTAACAATGCAAGTTAACAAATTATTATTAGAGAATATTTTTCTCACTTTTCTCCACTCATAAGCATTTTATTAACCGTAGCCAATAATTCCTTTACATTAATCGGCTTGGTTATGTAACCATCAAACCCGGCAAGCTGACCTTTTTCAATATCGGCTGGCATAGCATTTGCGCTGACCGCAATAACAGGTATTTCACTCATAACATGATTTTTTCTTAACTGTCTAAGTACTTCAAAACCATCCATGCCAGGCAAATTAATATCTAACAATATCAAATCAGGTTTATGTTCTGCTGCAAGCTCAAGTCCCAAAAGTGCTTCAGGCGCACTCCACATATGAAGGTTAGAGATAGAACCTAATATTTGTTCAACCAGCCGCAGGTTTGCTGAATTATCTTCAATATATAAAACTGTACTTTTATTCTCTGTATCTGGAGCTTTAATATCATCTTGTTTTTCATTTGTTTCTGATATCTTTTCGTCAGATAATTGCTCACTCTCCATGGGCAGTTCAAACCAAAAAGTACTTCCTGTTCCTGTCTTGCTTTTTACACCAATATGTCCACCCATAAGCTCGACTATCTTTTTAGTTATAACCAAACCAATACCAGTTCCTTCAATATCAGTATCCTCTAAGCCTAAACGATTAAAAGGTTTAAATAATTCATTTTGCTGATCCTCAGTTAAACCTGCCCCCGTATCCGTTACACTGATGCGCAAAGATTTATCTTTTTCAACATCACATGAAATGGTAATTGTTCCATTTTCACGGTTATATTTAACCGCATTACTCATTAAATTGAGCATAACCTGTTTGAGCCGTGTGTAATCTGTCCGAATCGGTTGTTTTTCAGATGATAATTCATCAAGTCTCATTTCTTTATTGTTTTTCTTTAGAAAAATTTCAATACCACGTTTCTGAGCTAATGGCGTAATAAGCTGTAATGATTCAAGAATGACCTGACTTAACACAATCATTTCAAATGTAAGTTCAATATGGCCTGACTCGATTTTAGCCAGATCTAATACTTCATTAATAAGATTCATAAGGTGCTTGCCAGCAACCATGATTTCATTCACATTGTTTTTTTGTTTTTCATCGAGTTGAGAGGATTTGTTCATCGTCAGCAGCTGGCTAAACCCCATAATGGCATTCATCGGGGTGCGTAATTCGTGACTCATGCTTGATAGAAAGTGTGATTTTGCTAAATTTGCATTCTCTGCTTCTTCTCGGGCCTCAATTAAACTTTTCTCGACTTTTTTAATTTCAGTAATATCTCTGACCACACCCAGCATATGTAAAGCAGTTCCGTCTTCTGCACGAATAACATCACCACTTTCATGCATCCAGTGCACACTTCCATCTGGCCAAACCACACGATGTTCAATATCATAAATTTCATAGTTTTCAACACAACGGTTGACTGCCGATATTATCTGTTCTCTGTCTTCAGGATGCACAGCCTCTATGAAGTTTTCATAAGTTGTCGCTGTATTTCTTACGTCATATCCAAACAAAGGCCATATTTTATCAGACCAGAATAATTGGCCTGTTATAATATCCCAGTCCCAGGTACCGATATTTGCAAACTCCTGGCTTCGAGCAAGGCGGTTTTCACTTTCCCTTAATTGAGTTACATCCGTCCGAATTGAAACATATTTGTAAGGTTTACCTTTACTGTTAAGAAAAGGAACAATAGTTGAATCTACCCAGTATTTTCCGCCACCTTTTTTATTATTACAGATAACGCCATGCCAAATTTGGCCTTTAGAAATGGTACTCCATAGTTCTTCAAAAAATAATTTTGAATGGTATTTAGATTTCAGTATTCTATGGTTGTTACCCAGCAATTCATCACGGCTATAACCACTGATTTCACATAATTTATCATTAACATGGGTGATTCTTCCTGCAACATCTGCTGTACTTACAATTGCATGTTGATCAAGCGTAACAAGCTGATATTTATTCTCCTGTAAAACATTTTTTAAATCTCTGTTGAGTTTGACATTTTGTCGCGCACGTTTAATGACTGACTTAATGGTCAATTCAAACTTGTTTGGCTGTACCGGCTTCACTAAAAAATCATCAGCACCAAGCCGCATCGCATCCAGTTGATTATTTATATCCTGTTCGCCGGATAAAAATACTACCGGGATTAACTCCCATCGATCATCCTGTCTAATCATGCCGACTAATTCTGTACCTGAACATTGCGGCATAAAAATATCCATGACAATAATGTCAGGTTTGAACTTTTCTAATGCTTTTAATCCTTCAAGGGGTTCAGACAGTGCTTCAACTACCATGCCTGACTCCCTTAATATCTCCGTGTAACACTGCAGTAACGGAATATCATTATCAATAATCAAAACCCGGCAGGGCTTTTCATCCGGAGGGGTATTCAATCCTGTGAGTGTATTGACAAGCTTATTCATCAATACAGGTTTACTAAAAAAACGTTCTACCCCGGCACGTGTTGCGGCTAAACGTAGTTCGATATCATCATTATCTGAAATCAATACTACAGGGAGTTTTATATCACGTTTGTTTTTCAGCCTTTTTATAGCATCTACCGGTAATGTATTTGTCTCATCAGATGAATTGTCAATAACAACAATAGAAGGAGGTTCTCTTGTGCAGGCCGCCTCGAGTGCATCTAAAGTTGAGAAATTTTGTACTTTGAAATTTGTTTTTTCTAAACAGGCTTTAATTTCTTCTTTTAACAACTCATCTTTAATAAAAGTATAAATAACATTAAATAGCCGTTTATCGGTTTGTATAGCTGGTTTTAATAATAGCGTATCCGATGACAACCATTCTTCTGCAGACTTTTTGAGTTGTTCTATCCATTCATTAATTTGAGTTTGCCCACCCTGAGAAAGTGAAGATTTTCCTGCTTTTAATGCCAGCGCTAACTTACGTGCAATATGACTTACTTCAGTAGCACTGTAAGTCCCACCTGCATCAGCTAAACTCGTAACAAGCTCATGTAACTCTTTTAAAATAGATTCATTCTTATTATCATTTAATAATATCCATGCAGTTTCAATCTCCGCCATTTTCACAGGAAGTTCTTTTTTAAACTCAGCAAGCAATGTTTCAAGTTTATTTGTTTTTCCCATGTTATTAGACATTGTTATCTACTGTTCCCTGTTATTTTACAGCTCTCAATTTATTAAGTTACGCTGTTTAGAGTGCTCTTTTTTACGTAATAAAATTTCCAGTTTCTCAAACGAAAGCGGTTTAGATAAAAGATGAACCCCTTTTGGCAGACCGCCCCTGACTTTAATTTCATCAGGCGTAAGTGCACTTACAACAATAATTAAACTCTGATCTAAATCATGATCGTCTTTTATCGCTTTAATGACTTCAAAACCATCTATATTTGGCATTATCAGGTCAGTAATAATAACGTCAGGAGACATTCGTCCAATATTTAACAAGCCTTCGTAACCATCTTTAGACATAAGTATCTCTGTATTTAAATCTAAAGACTCAAAATATTCCTGGTATAAAATAATTTCCTGTTTGTTATCTTCAAGTACGGCTATCGAAAGTGGACTATTTGATCTTTTGTTCGTGTTATTATTTTTTTCTACAGCTTGTGCTTGTTGTTGGCTTAACATTTCCTCGACTGAGTTTCGTGCAATACGACGATGACCGCCAGCCGTGGTCCATGCGCGCAGCAGTCCATTGTTAGTCCAGAGTTGTATCGTACTAACCGCTACACCTAATAATTCAGCAGTCTCTCGAGTAGTAAAATAATCTTTTTGTTGAACGGCCATTCCATCCTCTAAAACTATGACAATAAAAATAGTAGGTGATAAAAATCATCATTTTCATCAATATCATCATTATCGACATATTTTTAAGATACTTTAGTGATTTGCTATAGATTGAAATCAGGCGGGGAAAGGCTGCTGGAAAATGCTCATGCCACAATATTAGGGAGACTCGTTTCAGCTCACAAAATACTTAAAAATTATAGGGATTAAAAATTTATTATTTAAAAGGAACGTGCAGTTAAAGGAATGAACTATTCGAATTCTGACAGTTTATCGTCAACCGCAATAAGGAAAGAATTAATATCAATCGGTTTCGTTATATAGTTGTCAAAACCGGCCTGCAAACCATTTTCAATATCTTTGGGCATAGCATTAGCACTTATTGCTATGACCGGAATATCACGCGTTTCATTTTTAGCTCTTAAATTTTTAAGCACATCAAAACCATCCATGCCAGGCAAGTTGATATCCAGTAAAATCAAATCGGGTTGATGTTCTGCAGCAAGATCAAGTCCCAATAAAGGTTCGT
>Ga0316207_10004156_pt1 | contig 12809 bp, 13 predicted proteins | sample 6weekpyrite_MG_FD_204943 | JGI IMG/M metagenome (GOLD analysis project Ga0316207, IMG submission 204943) | Microbial mat bacterial communities from mineral coupon in-situ incubated in ocean water Damariscotta River, Maine, United States -... | ecosystem: Environmental > Aquatic > Marine >... | reverse complement strand
GCTGAAATAATTTCAACGCCTAAGCGAAGTTCTTTGGCAACCTCTTCACGAGAAAGATTTAATGCCCCGCGCGCAGTAGAAAAACGTTTGCCAAACGAAAACGCTGTTGGCTGTTCGGTATTATTATCATCGCTCATCGACGTTCAGACTTCAGCAGTTCCTGAGCCTCATCAGAGTCAGGGAATTTCCGTTGCAGTATCAATGCATATTTTACTAATAAGTTTTTATCACCTAATATTCTTTCTGTTTTCACTCCAAGTAACAAACTTTGCGCCGTATGTTTACTCGCTGTGCCAAAACGCTGGATGTAACCTCTCGCCTGCAAGTAGCGCTGTGCATCATAGTTAATTTTTGCCATCTGATATAAGGCAGTGGGGAAATTAGGATTACTCTTGAGTAAATTTCTAAAATAGTTCTCGGCTTGTTCAGGTTTTCCTGCACGCATAGCACAAAGCCCTGCATTCACTCGCACCAATGCATGAGAACGGAAAAGAGGGTTAGCTAATGCTTTTCTGAATTCCTTGTCGGCACGAACATATTCTTTTTTACGACAAAGGAATGCACCATAAGCATTATGCGCGTCGGAGTACTGCGGGTTAAGTTCTATCGCACGTTCAAAATGCCTTACCGCTGCGTTTGGCTTACCCAAACGATCATACAATAATGCAATTGCATAATGCCCATTTGGCAGGTTGTCATCAATCTCAAGTGCTTTACGAAACTTCTTTAATGCGTATTCATAATTACCTTGTTGAAAATAACCAACTCCTAATTTCACATTGGTTTCAGCAAGACGGTTACCTTGCGGTGTTACCACAAGATCGGCTTCACTATCATCAACAGAACCGCCACCAGTACTCGAACACCCACCCATAACCACTAACACAGACAGCACTAAACCTGTTTGAAGAATTGTTTTTATCATTATTATTTTGCTCCTGCCTGCATTACTACACGCTTTTGGCTACGTTTGGTTTTATCCTGTACACGACCAGCTAATTGCCCACAGGCCGCATCAATATCATCACCACGCGTTTTGCGGGTAATTGTAATCAAGCCATTTTTTATCAAGATATCTCTAAATTTATTAATGGCTGTTTGTGAAGATCGTTCATATTCTGTTTCATCAAAGGGATTAAACGGAATTAAATTAACTTTGGATGGCACACTTTTTAGTAACTTCACTAATTCCCGCGCATGTTCAGGCTTATCGTTAATGCCTTTTAACATCACGTATTCAACCGTTAAGTAACGATGCTTTTTGCCTTCAAAATATTTTTTACAGACAGCCAATACTTCTTTAATGGGATATTTTTTATTTAACGGAACCAGCACATCACGCAAAGCATTGTTGGGGGCATGCAAAGAAAGTGCGAGACTCACATCAATCACCTCCCGTAGACGCTCTAGTGCTGGAACTACTCCGGCTGTACTCAAGGTCACACGTCGCTTGGATATGCCGTAAGCAAAATCATCCATCATGATATTCATTGCCGCGACCACATTATCGAAATTAAGTAAGGGCTCGCCCATTCCCATCATGACAACATTGGTGACGACACGCTCACCTTCATCATCAAAGCCCAACGCATGATTTGCGACTAAGACTTGACTGATTATTTCACCGGTACTTAAGTTGCGATTAAAACCTTGTTTACCCGTTGCGCAAAAACTGCACTCCAACGCACAACCTATTTGTGAAGAAACACACAATGTGCCACGCGACCCTTCCGGTATAAAAACAGTTTCAATACAGTTACCCGAATCAAGCCGTAATAACCACTTACGCGTACCATCATCCGACTTTTGATCGACGACAACTTCGGGTAGCCTCACCTCGGCAACCGCCTTAAGATTCTCACGCAATGATTTACTCAGGTTTGTCATTTCGTTGATGTCAGTGACACGGTGCTGATGAATCCATTTCAACACCTGAGTAGCACGAAAGGCCTTCTCCCCAATACTGGTGAAGAAAGCCTCCATTGCGGCTCGATCAAGATCGAGCAAATTCATTTTATCCTGTTGTTCTGGCATATCGCCCTAACGTTTGCGTTGGCAAACGCCATCGTCTCCAAAAAAATAGTCAATCTCAACAGCTGCGGTTTCTACTGCATCGGAACCGTGTACTGCGTTTTCATCTACTGTTTGAGCGAAATCAGCACGAATCGTTCCCGCATCAGCCTCAGCAGGATTAGTGGTGCCCATCAATTGCCGATTTTTAGCAATCGCATCTTCACCTTCAAGTGTCTGAACCATAACAGGGCCCGAGATCATAAAGTTAACTAGATCATTAAAAAACGGCCGCTCACGGTGAACGGCATAAAAACCTTCAGCTTGCTCACGACTAAGCTGGATCATTCTTGCCGCCACAATCTGCAATCCAGCTTTTTCAAAGCGGCTAAGTATCTCGCCAATCACATTTTTGGCGACCGCATCAGGTTTAATAATAGATAATGTCTGTTCAACGGCCATAATATCGGGAATCTCCACTTCAGAATAGTAACAATAACACAAAAACCCGCTATGATACGCGGGTTTACGGGGTAAAACGGGAGGTTATTCTAGCCTTAGCGCCGGCTTGGAGCAATTAGCAAAACCGGTGATTTTGAGCCATTTTTAATCGCGTTCGTCGATCCACGCCATTTGTATGGCTTCAAGGATTTTTTCTCCGGAACGTTCCGGATCATCATCAAAGTCTTCCAGTTCGCAAATCCACTGGTGTAAATCTGTAAATCTAACCGTTGTGGGATCAATATCGGGGTAGGTTTCGTCCAGTTCAATCGCGATATCGAGGGTATCCGTCCAGCTTAAACTCATTTTATTCACCCTGTTAATTAGTCAATTTTCCGCATAGTAGACCATGCTGGGCTATTTCGGCAAGCAAATTTGGATTTGATAACCCTATGATATTCAGAATATTTAAGGTGAATTCAGCTGTCCAGTAAACTTCTAACTCGTCTTGCTAGCGCCTGTTGATCAAATGGTTTAACAAGAATATCTTTCTCAAGCACCGGATTACTGCCTTTTAGGCTCGATTTATCATTAAAACCACTTATCAGTTGTATCTTGATAGCGGGATAATTTACAGCAACCTGTTCGGCCAACTCAAGGCCGTTCATCTCCGGCATAATAATGTCGCTAACCAACACATCTACATGAGAGCTTGCCAGTATCTTTAATGCTTCCTCAGCTGTTTCCGCACAAGTCACTCGATAGCCATGACTTGTCAAACTGCTCTCAAAGAGATTCCGTAAAGAGGCTTCATCATCAACGATCAAAATCGATTCATTGCCCCCTAGAACATCATTATCGGGGCTTGCTTCCTGAGCTGTACTATCCGTGCTTTCAGTGATACGTGGCAAATAGAACGTAAAGCGACTTCCCTTGCCAAGCTCTGAGATTACTCTGATAGAACCATTGCTTCGTTTAACAAATCCATATACTTGGCTTAAACCAAGCCCTGTACCCGATTCGCCTTTAGTACTAAAAAATGGATCAAATATCTTGTTGAGTACTTCGGCACTTATTCCGCAACCACTGTCTTCAAAACTTACCTTAACGTAATCACCTGATGTCAGGTCAAGAGGTAGTGTATCTGCTTGAGACAATGACACATTACGAGTCTTTATTTTAAACGTCCCGCTACTATCAATTGCATGCATTGCATTAATCGTAATATTAAGAACACTGTCTTCAAAATCACTTTTATCCAGTAATACACTCCAAAGATCATCAGCAAGATCAAATTCACATTTAATTCGTGCCGTCAGTGTGCGTTCAATCATCACTGACTCATCATGTAACAGTTCATTTATGTTGACTGGCTCTGCTGTAAAAGGCTTCATCTTCGAGATACTTAACAGTTTTCTGGTAAGTTTTGCACCACGTTCCCCTGCATGGTGAATTTGCTCAGCAAAATCCATCACCTTCTCTTTATCAAGCGTGCCCGTTTTAATAAGTTCAGAAAAACCGATAATGACGCTCAGTGTATTATTGTAATCATGTGCAATACCGCCGGTTAACTTACCTAAGGCATCCATTTTTTGTGAACGGCGCAGCATTTCCTCACTTTGCAATTTTTCAGTAATATCTTCTGAAATACCCAATAAGAAATTCGCATCACCTTCTTTGCTATAGATAGGTATTTTTTTAGTATGTAGTGTTATAGAATCGTCAGGTGTTGTACGTGGTTCTTGAGGAATATCCAGTAATTTACCACTCTTTAATACTTCACGATCCTTTTCAATGAAGAAATCTGCCTGTTCCTTAGGCCAGAAATCATAATCATCGTGGCCTAACATCTTTTCCTTGCTAACGCCTGTCATTTTCTCGGCAGCTTTATTCCACTCTACATAGCGATTATCTTTAGCATCTTTAACGAATAGCATCATTGGCAGGTTATCGATAATGGCATTTTTTAGCGTGGTCAGCTTATTGTATTCAGCTTGCGAATCTATTTTTCGAGTAATATCACGCATCACCTCTACCGAACCTTCTAGACCCGGTAATTTTAAAATTTCTGAATGTGTGAAATTTAACCATTTATTAAGTTGTTTAACTTCCAGTTCTATTTCTTGACCCATACCTCTTATCAGCGAGGTCTGACAAACAGGGCATTGCTCTTCCGCTATGTCACTTGGGTGAAAAACACTATGACAATTACGACCGATAAGCTGCTCAACCCCCATTCCAGCGAGACTAGCAGCGCTGAGGTTTGCCTGTCGAATAATACCGTTATGGTCAACAACAACGGTTGCATCAGGAATCGCATCATAGGTACTGGCACTTCTTGACATTGCCTGAAACGGCTCTTGTAGTGTAACCCGTATCATTGACTGGAAAATAAACCAATAGGAGAATATTTTAAATATATGGCCAACCATATTGGAAAATCCATAAACACTGACGTAAAACGTAAATGCAAGTTCAGATACCATAGTGAATGAAATGGCCAATAACAATGTATTGAGAATTTTTTTATCTAACAGTGCTCGCTGACTACGAAGGTAAAACATGGCTGCTGTAAGAATACCAATAATGATATATTCACTAACTATTTTAAACGTAGTTAAGCCCTGCCCCTCAATAAATCCAACTGGAAATATTTTTAGAAAAACAGCTAATATTAATATGGATGCAACCGACATATAGGAAAATAAAGCAAACCGCCTATTTAAGTTATGATGTAAGAACCACGGTGCACTTAATAGTAAAAATGCCTCAATAAATCTTGTACCGATCCAGAATTGCACCCCAAGATTTCCGTCCCCAGTCTCAAATATTGGCATGCCTTTATAGGACATGGTGTGCATCATATCGAGCACACCAATCCAGATGTAGCCACATCCCAAATACATCAAAAAATTATTACGTGTGAACGGATACATGTACCATGAGACTACCGACAGCAAAATCGCGATAATAATGGCAAAAGTCTCAGCTAAGGTATGAAAAAGAAGAAAATTAAACTGGTAAATAATAACCAATAATACTGACAATAAAACGGGAATAATCAGACTGGTGTAACGAAAATCAAAGTAACTCAGGATTCCTGTACTGTCTAATTCACTCTTCATATTCTTGTAGCCTATTTATTATTGACAACGACTAGTGCGTTTATTTATTAAAACTAACTATATATGCCTTTTCCTGTATTGCCAAAGCAAATGCAAGTTTCTGCTAAAACGCTGACTCTAACAAAAAAAAACCCGGTAAATACCGGGATTTTTTTAATCAAAACCTGGTATATGAGATAAATCAGTGGTTCTCAGACACCATATTAATAGTGTACTTCGGTATTTCAATAACCAGATCTGTATCTGCCACTACAGCTTGACAACTCAAACGTGAATCAGGCTCTAACCCCCACGCCTTGTCGAGTAAATCGTCTTCAAGCTCGTCCGACTCATTTAGTGAATCAAAGCCCTCACGAATAACAACATGACAAGTCGTACAGGCACAGGATTTTTCACAGGCATGTTCAATATCTACGCCACCCTTGGCTACCGCATCTATGATGGTAATACCGGGTTCAGCTTCAATCACTGCGCCATCAGGGCAGATTTCTTCATGGGGTAAAACAATAATTTGTGGCATCGCTTTTTCCGCTACTCAAATTCATCTAGGGTATGACCACTCAAGGCCTTATTAATACTCGCGTCCATTCGTTTCGCAGCAAAATCTGCTGTAGTTTTATCCGCAACATCAATTGCATATTTAATTTTAGCTGCCGAATCATTGTCGCGTGCTTGCTGCAATGCTTCCAGACTAGAAATGATTGTCGCACGCTCCTCATCATTTAGCAGTGCATCGGCATCTTCGGCAAGTGCCGCATTAATCGCCTCTAAGACACGATCTGCCTCAACTTGCTGTTCACGTAATTTTCTTGCTTCGACATCTTCTTTAGCATGTTCAAAATTTTCTTTTAACATGCGTTCAATTTCATTGTCTTCCAGACCATATGAAGGTTTTACCTGCACACTAGCTTCTACCCCACTGGTCTGCTCTTTGGCAGTAACTTCAAGCAAACCATCTGCATCGACCTGAAACGTCACTAAAATGCGTGCTGCACCGGCAACCATTGGTGGGATATCACGTAGTTCAAAGCGCGCCAATGATCGACAATCATCAACCAACTCACGTTCGCCCTGAAGCACATGCACGGCCATTGCGGTTTGACCATCTTTAAAGGTCGTAAACTCTTGCGCACGGGCAACCGGAATAGTGGTGTTACGTGGAATCACTTTCTCGACCAAGCCACCCATGGTTTCAATACCCAATGACAATGGGTTCACATCAAGTAGTAACATCTCATCATCTGGTTTGTTACCTACCAGTGTATCAGCCTGTATCGCAGCACCAATGGCGACGACTTTATCCGGGTCAATATCAACCAATGGTGGTTTCGCAAAAAACTCAGCAACTTTTTCACGTACTCTGGGAACACGTGTCGAACCACCGACCATGACCACATCATTGACTTCTTCAATACTTATACCCGCGTCACGCAATGCGCGTTTACAAGGTAATAATGTTTTCTTAATCAAACCATCAACCAACTGATTGAACTGATGTGAGTCAATACTGCCCTGCCATGCTTTACCATCGCTTAGTTCAATATTGAGCTCAACTGAATCAGCATTTGTCAGGGCTTCTTTTGCACGACGGGCTTCATTCAACATGCGGCGAGATAAATAAGCATCATCCATATCAACGCCCGCTTCTGCTGCCATCCATGTCGCGATGGCATGATCCATATCATCACCACCCAGCGCCGAATCACCTGCTGTTGAAAGCACTTCAAAAACACCGCGATTCAAACGTAAAATAGAAATATCGAATGTGCCACCACCTAAGTCATAAATAGCATGAACACCTTCTGAACCAGTATCCAGGCCATAGGCTACCGCCGCTGCGGTTGGCTCATTTAATAGCCGTAATACCTTTAAGCCTGCCAGCTTAGCTGCGTCTTTCGTTGCCTGACGCTGCGCATCATCAAAATAAGCGGGCACCGTGATCACCACGCCTTGTAACTCGTCGGCTAAACTTTCTTCTGCACGCTGCTTTAAGTTCGCTAAAATTTGTGAGGACACTTCCACTGCGCTGACATCACCCGCAACGGTACGAATACGTGGCACAGACTCTGTTTCAATAAATTCATAGCCATGCAATTCGGACTTAATATCCTCAAAACCTCGTCCCATAAAACGTTTTACGGAGCTAATGGTATTGTGAGGATCTGAGGCCGCAACCTGCTTTGCTGCGCTACCAACAACAATGTTGTCTTGCTGGTACTGTACCACTGAAGGTAATAAGTGCTGTCCGTCTTTATCTGCAAGCGTGATGGCTTCACCGCTTTTAACTGTAGCGACCAGAGAATTGGTAGTCCCCAGATCAATGCCTACCGCTAACCGATGTTGATGCGGTGCAGTAGCTTCGCCAGGTTCAGATATTTGTAACAGTGCCATTCCAATTCCTGTAAATATTTAAAGCAGTGCTTCTTCTCGATCTTCCGCTTCTTCGCGGAGCCGATATAAAAATTGTAGTTGCAGACTTAAAGCTTCTGCCTGTTTCAGACTGTCATCAGTGCTTTGTTTAAACAGGCTCTGCAATTGTGAAACTAAGTCTTTAACACGTGATTCAATATCCGCAACAAACACTTCTAATGCTGCCAAAGGATCCGATGCATCCATAATATCATCTAATGCTTCGCGTAGTTCCATTTGCTGCATCAAAAACGTCGTATCCATAACGGTATTTGAGTCAGCCTTAACATCAACACCATGTAGACTTAGTAAATATTGGGCACGTTTTAATGGATCTTTCAGGGCTTGATAAGCCTCATTGATCATTGAGGCCTGCTGCATCGACAGACGTTTTTCTCTGTCGGTTGCATTGGTGAATCGATCAGGGTGAGTGCTGCGTTGTAAGTCCTGATAGCGTTCCGATAATGAGGAGGCATCTATCTCAAAACTAACTGGCAAAGCAAATAATTCGAAATGGTTTCGATCCATCAGTCTTTACCAGTATCACTTTACTTCACTAACTAAACAGTGAAGCTCTCGCCACAACCACAAGTATCTTTGACATTCGGGTTATTAAACTGGAAACCTTCATTCAGCCCTTCTTTGGCATAATCCAGTTCAGTGCCATCAAGATAAATCAGGCTTTTTGGATCAACGATAATTTTAATGCCGTTTACCTCAAACACAGTGTCTTCAGCTTCCGTCGTATCAACAAACTCAAGGACGTAGGCCATGCCTGAACAGCCCGTGGTTTTTACACCAAGACGCAAACCGATGCCGGAACCACGGTTATCTAAAAAATGTTGTACGCGTTCTGCTGCATTGTCCGTCAATGTGATCGACATACGAAAAAAAATCCTACTGCTTGTCCTGAAAATCTTTAATCGCTGCTTTAATCGCATCTTCTGCTAACACTGAGCAATGAACTTTAACCGGTGGCAACGCCAACTCTTCTGCAATCTCAGAGTTTTTGATTTCTGAAGCTTCATCCAGCGTTTTACCTTTCACCCATTCCGTTAATAATGAGCTTGAAGCAATTGCTGAACCACAACCATAGGTTTTGAATTTGGCATCTTCAATCACGCCATTATCACCAACCTTGATTTGAAGTTTCATTACATCGCCACATGCCGGCGCACCGACCATACCTGTGCCAACATCTTTATCTTCTTTGTCCATGGTACCTACATTACGAGGATTTTCGTAATGGTCCATTACCTTGTCGCTGTATGCCATGTCTCTATCTCCTGCTTAAACAGAATAAACTAACTTAGTGTGCTGCCCACTTCACTGAATCAAGATCGATACCTTCTTTGAACATATCCCATAAAGGTGAAAGTTCGCGTAATTTATCAATACTGTCGTGAAGCAATTTAATAGTGTAATCAATCTCTTCTTCGGTTGTGAATCGACCGATAGTAAAACGAATCGAACTATGTGCCAATTCATCATTACGACCAATTGCTCGTAATACGTAAGAAGGTTCTAAACTCGCTGAAGTACAGGCTGATCCTGACGAAACAGCAAGATCTTTAATCGCCATGATTAGCGATTCACCTTCAACATAATTAAAACTAATATTTAAGTTACCGGTAATACGTTTGTCCATATCACCATTAACGTAGGTTTCTTCAATATCTTTCAAGCCATTGTACAAACGATCACGTAAAGCGGCAAAACGAACATTTTCTGCTGCCATTTCTTCTTTGGCAATGCGGAATGCTTCGCCCATTCCTACAATTTGATGAACCGGTAACGTACCGGAACGTAGTCCACGTTCATGGCCACCACCATGCATTTGCGCTTCAAGACGAACCCGCGGTTTACGGCGAACAAATAATGCGCCCATTCCTTTAGGTCCGTAAATTTTATGCGCAGAGAAGGACATTAAGTCGACTTTACTGTTAGCTAAATCAATATCGATCTTGCCGGCACTTTGTGCTGCATCCACGTGGAAAATAATGCCACGGGCACGCGTCAATTCTGCGATTGTATCGATGTCCTGAATAACACCAATCTCGTTATTGACATGCATAATCGAAACAAGAATTGTATCGTCACGCATTGCATCTTCAAGCTTGGCCAGATCAATCAAACCGTTTTCTTCTGGATCCAGATAGGTAACATCAAAACCTTCACGCTCTAGCTGGCGACAGCTATCCAGAACCGCTTTATGTTCAGTCTTGCAAGTAATGATGTGTTTACCCTTCTTATGATAGAAGTGCGCAACACCTTTAATTGCCAGGTTATCTGATTCAGTCGCACCGGATGTCCAAATAATTTCTTTTGGATCGCAATTTACTAAATCTGCAACTTGTTTACGCGCAAGGTCAACGGCGTCATCAGCCGCCCAACCAAATGCATGTGAACGTGATGCTGGATTGCCGAAGTTTCCATCCATCGTCAGACATTCCATCATTTTTTCTGCGACACGAGGATCCGTCGGTGTTGTTGCAGAGTAATCAAGATAAATAGGTAGCTTCATTACTGCAGGCTCCAAATTAATAGTGTTCATAAATTTATTGCTTAGCTGTTTGTCGCTGTTGAAGGCGAAGTAATCTCACTTACCATCTGACGTTCAACCACTTCCTGCACTTCACGACGCTCAACCAAATCTGCCAGTGTTATACCACTAAGGAAGTCGTAAATACGTTGACTTAGATCAGTCCACAATTCATGTGTTAAACAGGGTTGATCATCCTGGCAATTTGCCAAACCACCACAACGGGTTGCATCGACTTTTTCGTCAATCGCTGTAATCACATCAGCAACAGCAATTTCAGATGCTTCACGGCTCAAACGGTAACCACCGCCTGGACCACGCGCACTGACAACCAGCTCTTGCTTACGCAGGCGCGAAAATAATTGCTCTAAATATGATAGTGAAATGCCCTGTCGACGTGAAATATCGGCCAACGTAATCGGACCATCGTCGAAATGGATAGCCAAATCGAGCATAGCCGTGACTGCATAACGACCTTTAGTTGTTAATCTCATTGCGAATACCTTCTGAAACAAGTAATATTAGCTTGTTCTAATTTTACATACCTGAGTAATTTAGTCAAGTATTTAAAGCGGAACAGTAGTGCGCCCCGCTTTAACGTCCCAGTTTAGATATTCCTTGAGTCTTTGTGAGTAAAACGACGTGTTTTAGTCTGAATTCTGCTTGTCCTGCTCAGAATCAGATTCAACTAAATGTTCTTCACTTTCAATATGTTCCGGCTCATCATCCTGACTAATTTTGCATGGCCCAAGTTCTGGAAGGTTCAAATCAGCCACTTCCATGCCAAGGTCTTTTAATGCTTTGCACATGGTTTCCATTTTGTTATCCATCGCATGAATGTGATCAAGCATAGCATTCACGGCATTCGCTACCGGATCAGGCATATCGCCATCTGAGGTGCCATAGGCATCAAAGCCGATTTTTTCAGCAAAAGCCTTACGTTTCTCATGGTTATCTTTGTTTTTAGCTGGGCTATTGCGAGTTTTGACTAAATGGCCAGGAATCCCCACCACGGTGGCCTCAGCAGGTACATCTTTAACTACCACTGCATTTGAGCCTACCCGAGCACCCGCACCCACTGTAATCGGGCCAAGCACCTTCGCTCCCGCACCCACCACAACATTGTTACCCAAGGTTGGATGACGCTTACCTTTATTCCAGCTAGTACCACCCAGCGTTACGCCATGGTAAAGCGTGCAATCATCACCAATTTCGGCAGTCTCACCAACGACAACGCCCATGCCATGATCGATAAAAAAGCGTCTACCAATGCAAGCACCCGGGTGGATTTCGATACCGGTAAGCCAGCGCATAACGGTCGACAACCAACGCGCCAACCAACGTAACCCCAATTTCCAGAGTTTATGGCTGAGGCGATGCACTAGTAATGCGTGAAAACCGGGATAAGAAGTAATGACATCAAACGCATTCCGCGCCGCAGGGTCGCGGTCGAAAACACAATTCAGATCTTCTTTAATTCGACTAAACATCAATCATATTCCGGTTTCTAATCTGGGTATTGTAAACCATTCAGGCTTATTTACGACCAAACTTCTGGGTTGCCGTGAGGATTCCACGCAAAATATTCACCTCAGTTTGTTCCAGCCTTGCTCTGTTAAACATTCTTTTTAAGCGCCGCATTAGCAACCGCGGTTTATCCGGATCGAGAAAATCAATATCCACCAATGTTTGTTCCAGATGCTGATGGAAGCGCTCCAATTCATCCGAGGTCGCAATTTCGCTATCACTATCAGCTTGAGTCGTTTCCGCGCCGGCAGCTAAATTTACCTCATAACAAAGTACCTGTACCGCCGCGGCAATATTCAATGAACTAAATGCTTCATTACAGGGGATATGAACCAGTGCATTACAGGCTTCCAGCTCTGCATTAGTCAAACCAGAGTGCTCTCGTCCAAACACAATGGCGACAGGTGTTTGCTTGGCTTCGGTTACCACTTGCTGAGCCATTTCACGTGGCTCAACAATCGGCCAGGGCAAACTTCGCAGACGCGCACTCGCGCCAAACACCAATGCACAGCCATCAATGGCTTCAGCTAAAGATTCACAAACCTTAGCCCGCTGTAACAAATCATCCGCCCCGGATGCCCGCGCCGTGGCATCGGCGTGAGGAAACGAAGCCGGCTCAACCAGTACTAGCTCACTCAAACCCATGTTTTTCATTGCGCGCGCGGCCGCCCCAATGTTGCCGGGATGACTGGTGTTCACAAGCACAATTCGAATATTTGTCTGCATGGCGCGCAGCTTAACTGATCGTTGCCTTT
>Ga0316207_10004155_pt1 | contig 12811 bp, 9 predicted proteins | sample 6weekpyrite_MG_FD_204943 | JGI IMG/M metagenome (GOLD analysis project Ga0316207, IMG submission 204943) | Microbial mat bacterial communities from mineral coupon in-situ incubated in ocean water Damariscotta River, Maine, United States -... | ecosystem: Environmental > Aquatic > Marine >... | reverse complement strand
GGCGTACTTGGTAGATCTAACCAAAATTGCCAATTATCCCGGAGTTGTTGAACTGTTTCTGGGGTTTGTGTTTGTAAACGCAGCGCGTCATCTTCACAAACTGCAATGCATTCTGCACAGCCTTTGCAGGTATAAGGATTGATTGTAATATTAAACAGGCCACCACTACCCGTAGATTTTTTTTCGGGTAAAGTGAAATAAGGACGAGTTAAAGAAAATTGGAAACTGCCTAAAGACTTCTGAAAAAGATCAAATTCAAGCTTGAGCTCTTGTTTACTATCACTTGCAGCAATAATATCAGCAATTGAGCCATCCATTAGCTCTTGCACAGAAACCTGTTCTCCACCTTCATTCATCAGCGGTCGTAAATGAGACGCTAATTGACGCACTGCTTTAGGCAGGTATTTAAGCTCAGCACCTTGTTTTTTAATACGCTGCATGACAGTATCAAAAACTTGTGATACATCGCTGACTAAACCGGGAATGGCAGTATCCGGGCATACTGTGTAACAATTGCCGCAAGCCGTACAGTTTTCCGCAATCCATTGAGGGTGACTAAAGCGAATACCCGTCATATCTCTAAATACCGTAGATACTGCTGGGATTGTTCCTAGAGCCATGAAAGGATCTGTTAGATTATCATTGCCCTTACCACGTAAATAGAAATTACCCGTTTGCTCCCAAAATCGATGGATGTCGGTAGCTGGAGCCTGGTTAATTGGCTGACGTTTTAACATAATAGGAATTGCTGGCTCATTCGAAACGGGAATAATCGTCTTATCTAAGGCCGTCAAGGTTTTATCAGTTATTTCAAAAACTTCGTCATAACCCCGTTTAACCACTTGTAGATTATCTTCTACAATGCGCGCACCTTTACCACCAAATTTATGTTGTAGCTGACTTTGAATAGCCTTTAACAAAGTTGCTTCATCAATACCTGCTTGCGAAGTTATTGGAGATGCAGCAAAAAAAGCCCCTTGAAATGCATTTCCTTGCATACGTAATTGTAAGTCTAAATCGGTGGCTTCCTCTTTTGCAATTTTAAATGCATCAACATAAAAAACCCTGATCTTATTTTCAATGATCTGCTGTTGATAATTGGTCGGAATATGTTTCCATACAAGTTCAGGCTTATGTAAATCACTTTGAATAATAAACACTCCACCTGACCTTAAACCAGCTAGAGCGTTTGTATGATTAAACACATTCGGGTCTGGGGAAAGCACAACATCCACATAATGATATTCACAATTAAGCTTTATAGGTTCTGGTGAAGCAGAAAGATAATAAGTTGTAGGTTGGCCTTTTTTCTCAGAACCATATTTTGGATTCGCTTTAATATGCCAATTCATTAATTCAAACAAGGTCATCGCCAGATTTTTACCGGTGGTAATCGCTCCCCAACCACCAATGGAATGAAAACGCACGGTGACACCTTCTTTAGGCATCAAGTTTGGATTTTCACTACCCTGTATAGCTAGCTTCTGAATATCCGGGTAGAGATCAGATAGCGTCTCTTGATAAATTTCTTGTTTGGGTGTGAAGGCTTTATCATGCAGAAAGTCTATGCCCAAATAATAGAATTTTTTATGTTTACCATTTGGCAACATATTTTCGATGGCTGCAATTAAACCTTCCGGTTGTAAATCACGACTACCCAAGCCAAACGAGCCGGAAAACAGTATTGGAATATCTGATTTTTCAGAATACACTGCTAAATCAGGATAAGCCAAATTCTTTTCATCCAAACCATTTTCAATGCATTTGCTAACCGTAGACCGCACTTCTCTCATTAACGGTAAGTCACCCGCTAAAGGCTGATCAAGCCGTTCTAATACAGCCACACCCTTTCTATTTTTTAAAACCTTGCCGATTAAATCACTGGGGAATGGTCGAAACATGACTAAATTGACAACACCGACTTTTAACTTACGCGTAGTACGTAAATAATCTGCCACCACTTCTGCACTAGGGATGACACTACCCTGCCCGAAAATCAGATACTCCGCATCATCCACTCTATAAGTTTGAACAGCGGCATATTCTCGACCAGTTAATTGTTTAAAATCATTAAATGCAAAATCAGCGATTTCTCGAATATGATCAAAGAAAAACGGTCTTTGTGCTGCGACACTTTGCATATAAGAATCTTGATTTTGTACTACACCAGACATCACAGGATTATCGACATCCCAAAGCTCCGGGATTCGTCGTCGCGTATCACCATATATAATTTTTTGCGCCGGTGTTGGGGTATCAATAATATCGCTAGGGCGCCCAAGATACTCTTCAATCAATTCTTTTTCTGGAGCAAATAACGATTCAATCAAATGCGTGGTAAGAAAACCATCCTGAGCAACAATGCCTGGATTTAATGCAAGTTCAGCAATGCGATGTGCAATGATATTTAAGTCAGCAGCCGCTTGTGCATTTTTGCCAAACAGTTGAAAAAAACCAGTATCGTCTATGCAATGATAGTCATCATGACCTGCATGCACATTAAGCGTAGCTTTGGTAATGGCACGTGTACCCATATTTAAAACATAGGTTAATCGTTTACCTACCGCTGCATATAATGATTCATGCATGTAGGCAATGCCTTGGCCCGAGGAAAAATTAGCTGAGCGCAAACCACTCATAGAAAGACCGGCGGTCACTGCAGCCGCTGCATGTTCACCTTCGGGTTCAATAAAAATAAGTGGTCGACCAGAAATATTAATATGCCCACTGGCGGCAGCTTCTGCCCAATATTCACCCATTTGTGTTGAAGGCGTAATAGGAAATGCGCCTGCAGCATCAGAGGATTCTCGTTCACAGTGAATAACGGCCGTATTGCCGTCCATGGCGGCTCGAATTCCAGGATATTTAATCTTATTGCTTGATTTACTCATAGAATACCAAGGCTATAAAGTTGTCATATTTAATTCTATTGTTCTTTTATTTTATCTTTTTTTCAACCTAATAATTAAGAACAATCCAGCGCCTTATCTGAACGACGAATAATCAATTTAGCATCAGAACCCTTTTTAAAACTTCCATCCTCTGCCAACCAGAGAATTGAACCCGTGGGGCAACGCTTTATAGGATCTATAGTTTTCTGGAAATTCGTATAATCAATAACGGGTAGATTATTTTGCATATTAATAAAATTTTCAGGTGCATCATGAGCGCATCGTCCGCAGGCAGTGCAAGCTACTTCACAATTATCCAACAAGTCATCACCACTTTGTAGATTTTTGCAAGCTACCCAAAGTCGATGACTCATGGGATGGAGACTAAAAAGGTCCTTGGGGCAAATATCAACACAATCATTACACCCGGTACACTTATCTTCATTAACAAATGGAAGATGATGCTCATCGATATTGATGGCATTAAACTGACAGACTTCTGCACAATCCCCCAGTCCTAGACATCCCCAGCTACAATTCTTGCTACCGCCTGAGACTAAACTTGCTGCGCGACAATTCTTTAAACCAGAATAGTGAGCATGATGTTTAGCGACGTTATTTCCACCAGCGCACGCTAGTCGAGCCACATTTTTTTCCTGAGATCCGACATCCACTCCCAAGCGTTGCGCTATTTTAAGTTGCAATTCGGAAGAACTAACGCTGCATAATCCCGGTAAGGTTTTTTTATCTACCAGTGCTTCAGCAAACGCTCTACAACCTGGATAACCACATGCTCCACAGTTTGCCTGTGGTAACATTAACTCCACGTCGTCATATAAAGGATTTTCATTAACACGCCATTTTTTATGCGCAAATATTAACAAAGACGTCAATAAAAAACTGAGAACCACCAATGTTAAAATGGAAGTGAACATTTAATTTGGCCGTTTGCTCAACATTCTGTATTTCATGGATAAATATTATCATGAAATGACTTCTGAGTGCTTGTATGGAATGTATCAGTTGATGTGAAAAACCGACGAAAATGGATTTGTTGCGTTTCTTGTAGGCTATATTTTTAGTTAATCACATATAAGCTTTTGCTTCTTCGCCAGGATTAGGCAGTCCAGCAATTTTCCACAATTCAATCCCCTGATTATCAAAGTTCACCGCAACGCAATTGTTTTGCATATTATTGATATGGCAAATGCGACGTAAAGGGGGCGTAGTTCGGTGGGAAAAATAATATTTACGTAGACTATTAATCAATAACCACTGAGCATCATTTAGCTTACAAATACCATCTTGCTCTGCAATTTGAATGGCGATTTTTTCACTCCAAAGACTGGGATTAGAAAGAAATCCGTCACTATCCAGCTCTGAGGTTTTTAATTGATTTTGTGAGTCCATAGGCGACTCCTACCAGTGCTATATAGTAAATACGCTAACAACTGATGAAACGTAGATACTAGTGCAGCATTTTATGTATCAATAATATTAGATCACCAAGTATAATAGTCAAGATATGAGACCGTTGATTTACTGCGGCTTAAATAAACAAAAGCCCATTAAAACAACAATTCTCACAAGAGTCTTGTTATCCCAATGGGCTTTTTAAAAATCTGAAAATCTTATTGCAAAATGCGTTTTAATGTTTCTTTATCAGCATCTCTAGGCCGATACTTCAAACGACGAATAATATAAGCAATTTCCTGCTCTGACGCTGTCGCATTATCATCGTTAACGATTTGTTGCAATTTAGGTAAGTCAGAATGCAGCGGTTTATGTTGTATATTCGCTAAAACTGTTGCTAATGTTCGCTGGCTTTCAGAAATTGAATCATCCATCGACACATTTTTCAAAAAACGCTTTTCCTTTAAACTTGGATAAAATTCCATTTTTAATAAAATAGAAGCCAAGGCTTTTGTTGTATCTTCTTGTTTTGACTCAGCGCTCACCGTTAATGACACTGAAATCATCATGAAGAATGCCATAATAGAATAAATTGTTGTTTTCACTATAAGTCTCCACACCGTTGTAATAAGTTAAGCCATCAAGCTTACATATGGAGTTTAACGGCCTTATACAGAGAAAACTTCCGCTAAAAAAGTCAAAAAAATGAAAACATGATCACAAATTTTAATGCATATTTACCAATATATAAATTTCGGGAGTTTTAAAGAAAAAGTGATACAAATGCCACCAAACTAGAAGGAATCATCACCGTTTAGTCAAAATGGTATGCAAAAGATAACCAAGGGATAGGTATACCACTGCCAATCAAGTCCGCGATATACATAGCGCCAACATCTACGGCAATATGTTTACTAAAGAATCGAAGACCCAGCACAAATGGATAATTTCTAATATTCTCTCCCGTGATTAGCCAGTTTTCTGTGACAAAAGCTGTATGCTTACCCAAACGAATATTACCGCCTAGCATCACAATAGGATAAGGATGAAAATCCAATTCCTCAGATTTTTCTTTCAAATAACCCCAACCCATGGCTGCAGTAAAACTTTTATCTGGCTTTCCAATGGTGTGAGTCGCATATAAGATTCCAGCAGATGTACCACCATTAACAAACACATTTAAGAATCCTGCAGCGGTCGCTGAGTTATCTGATTCTCTAAACGTATAACGTGGCGCAATATATTTTAGCTGATCGCCAATTCCGATCCCTGGCACAACGGACATGCCAGTCATCACACTAAACCGATCATTAAAACCATAAGAAATGCTCGGTAGAAAAACGTAAAAATCGGTAAAGTAACCGCTACCTTTCTTTAGCGGTCTTCCAGTAGGTGAAAATAATAAACGGGTTGCTTTTGGATCTGAAAATAATTCACTTTCTTGGTTTAACGGCTGAATTGAAACCACGCTTTCGCGCTTTACAACAATTTCTCCATCAAAAGTACGAATGGTAATTAGATTTTGATCTTCAAGGATGATATTACCATTTAAAACACTACCACCGCGTAATTCAATACGTTTTTGTAAATCCTCAACTTCTGCTGCGTGTAATTGTAATGAAGCGATTAAACATGTAATTAATAATATCGTTGTAAATTTCATTTAATAATTTTATAACAAGGTTTATATTTCTTACCAGGTAATTTCATCCGATGTTGATCGACATACGCCGCTAGCAAAGCGTCCACAGGTTCCATAATACTCGGTTCACCTTGAATTTCAAACAAACCATGTTTTTCGATACTACGTATCCCATCATCCTTAACATTACCAGCAACAATCCCGGAAAATACTCTTCGTAAATTGGCTGCAAGTAAATGGGTATCCATATCTTTTTTAAGTTCGATTTTTTTCATGTTTTCATGAGTGGGTTCAAAAGGCTTTTGGAATTCGTCTTCAATTTTTAAAGACCAATTAAAATAATACGCATCGCCTTTCGATTTCCGAAATTCTCTGACTTTTTCAATCCCGTCTTGAATTTCCTTAGCAACCTGCTCAGGGTCATCAACAATAATTTTATAACGTTGTTGCGCTTCTATGCCTAAGGTGTCCGCAATAAATTTATGTAATTGATCAAAATAATCTGCGGAAGAGGCCGGACCGGTGAGTATGAGTGGAAATGGGATGTTTTTATTTTCTGGATTTAACAGTATACCCAGAATATAAAGAATTTCCTCTGCGGTCCCCGGCCCACCTGGGAAAACTACAAAGCCATGGCCAGAGCGTACAAAGGCTTCCAAACGTTTTTCAATGTCAGGTAGAATAACCAGTTCATTAACAATTGGATTAGGTGATTCAGCAGCAATTATACCTGGCTCTGACATACCAATGTATAAACCTGAATTAATTCTTTGCTTGGCATGTCCGATTGCCGCACCCTTCATCGGCCCTTTCATGGCCCCTGGTCCACAACCAGTACAAATATCTAAACCGCGTAAGCCCAGTTCATGCCCAACTTCTTTAGTATATTCGTATTCATTACGTTTAATGGAATGTCCACCCCAACAAACTACCAGACTCAATTTATTGACGGGATGTAAAATATTGGCTTTGCGCAATATATGAAATACTGCGTCTGTCACACCTTCTGAACTTTCTAGATCAAATTTTGGATTATCATAAATTCTGTCATCGACGTAAATTATGTCGCGTAATACGGCAAATAAGTGCTCGTTGATGCCTTTTATCATTTTGCCATCAACGAATGCATGTGCCGGAGCACCAACAAGATCGAGTTTAATGCCTCGTTCTTCCTGGACGACACGAATATCAAAGGATTTGTAGCGTTCTAACAGTTCTTTGCCATCATCCAGGTTGCTGCCACAGTTTAATACCGCTAATGAGCAATTTCGAAAGATGGTATAAAGACCACCTTGGCTGGTATCCAGTAATTTACTGACTTCTTGTTTGGAAAGAACATCTAATCGCCCTTCGGGTGAAATTCGTGCATCGATTACGTCATACGTCATAATAATTCCACTTTTGCAAATAAGTTATATTAAGCAATATATGTGCTTGTTTTACTACTACTATTTATAGTCTATATTTATAAATTAATATTAATAAAACAATTAGATAGACCCTATAAAAATAGGGCAATCATAATATAATAATAAAATATGGGGTGGATGAATAATGTACGCTTTCGCGGCGGTATTCCTACTATTATCTGGCGCTAGTGGCTTAATTTACGAAATAAGCTGGGCACGCCTGCTGAGTCCACACATGGGTTCAGACAATGCAGCCATCAGCATTGTGCTCGCCAGCTTTTTTCTAGGCATGGCGCTGGGCAGTTATTTATCCGCTTACTGCAAACACTCCCGCTTTAGTTTCATTCACATTTACATTTTTCTAGAGTTGCTTATTGGGTTATCTGCACTCATTTTGTTACCAATCATGGCAAATCTAGGTACATTTATTGAGTCCTACCCCTATTTTGCTACATCTTTATTCGGTAAATTATTACTCTCCCTAGGAATCCTGATATTACCGACACTATGTCTAGGCGCTACATTTCCCATCGTATCATGCTTAATTATCAAACATAATAAAGATATTGGCTTACGATTAGGTGAACTTTATTTTTATAATACCCTGGGAGCCATTGTTGGCAGTTTAGCAGCGGGATTTGTTTTAATTCCTAAATTTGGATTAGACGGCGCAATTTATTTTGCAGTAACTTTAAACTTCCTCATTGTTGGTTTTGCTTGGTTTTTCCAAAATCGTTTTGAAAAAGACATTAAGGTAAATGAGCCTAGCACAACTTCGTTTAAAAACCATCCTTCTCGTTTACTCGCATTAGTCAGCTTAGGAATATGCGGCTTTGTCTTACTGGCTTGTGAAGTTGCCTGGACAAAATATCTTTCAATACTCACTGTCTCGAGCATGCAGAGTTTCGCCATCATATTAGCCAGCACCTTGGCTGGTATTGCTGCTGGATCATGGTTCATACGTCATCGAATAGCCAAAATTAAAAACCCTGTCAAGTTTATTTGCCTGTGTTTTATTTTTACGGCTTTTTTATTGATGACGATTCGTGCTGGATTAAATTCAATACCTTCGGTCATGTTGGAAATTAATTCACTGAATTGGAATCTTGAAAGCAAACAACAACTACGCTATTTATTAGTCGCATTGTTACTTTTCCCTGCCACATTTATGTTTGGTTTACTCTTCCCTCTTGCAATGAGCTTGTACAATAAAAATATCCATTTTTTAAACACACGGCTGGCTTTTGCTTATAGCTTTAATACTATAGCAGGTATTTTTGGTGCCCTTATCACTGGTCTCTGGTTGTTACCTAACTTTGGCACTGACACGGTATTACTCATCATGATAATCCTCATGCTAATCATACCAATGTATTTCATGATATTTCAATCCAGTGGTCTACAACGTCAGGTACTAGCAATTAACAGTTTAAGCATAATGACATTGAGTTTTACCAGTGATGGAATGGATTATGAAAAACTAATAAATGCTGTAGATTATCGATACAAATTCAAATCCGCAGAAAATAAAGCACCTGAATACCTGTATTTAAAAGAAGGAAAGAATACTGTAGTGAGTTTAGTTAAATATGACAATGAGTTCGTCTATCTACAAAACAACGGCTTACAGGAATCAATGATCGCACTAGATCCAAAGGCAAATAGCCTGGTTTTTGAAACACTACAGGCTTACATACCCTACTTCCTTCACGATAATCCAAAATCTGCTTTTGTCATTGGATATGGTGGCGGTGTTACCACGCGAGCATTTGTGGAAACCGATATTAACAATATTGATGTTGTTGAGATCGAAGAGAATATTATCAATGCGGTAAAGGAAATCCCACAAGGTCCAGCACTTGCCCTAAATGATAAACGAATCAACTTAGCTATTGCTGATGCCAGAACAGCTTTACTTACCAATCAACAAAAATATGACATTATTACCTCACAACCCTCCCATCCCTGGGTCTCTGGTGCGTCAAACTTATTTACCAAAGAATTTTTCTCATTAGTCAGCTCTCGTCTCAATGACAACGGTATTTTTTCACAATGGATTGCTTTATTTGGTATGGATGTCCTTACTTTCCAATCCATATTAAAATCTTTTTATGCTGTATTTCCTTATGGTTTCACCGTGGAAGTAAAGAAATCCGGGGATATGATGCTTATTGGTGCTAAAAAACCGCTAGTTTTTGATTATCAACAAATTAGCCAACGCATGGCTTTGCCTTCAGTCACACAAAACCTCAATAAATTTCACATTAGTCAACCCAATGATTTGTTGTGGTTTTTTTCTTTGTCACGCGATGAAATTATCAGTTCCACTCAAGACAGCATATTTAACACTGATCTAAATATTTTTTCAGAAACACACTTATCTTCTATCTACGCAAACGGAGTCGGAGATCAGGATCCGTATTATTATATTAATACTACAGCGAATTATGATCTCTTATCATTTTTGAATTCAGAAGATGCCAAATACCGGCTCTTTGAGTTAGGAAAAAACTTTTTAGATTGGAATGCACCAGAAAAAAGTCAGCAAATTTCAACACAATTAAAAAAAATCGATTCAGTGTGGGGAGACAGCCTGGCACACGAGATCCTGTATTGGAAATATGATTATACTCAAGCAACAGCTTTATATAATGCGCAATCTGACTGGCTCGACATTAGTCACTATCGTCAATTCTTGATTCATCTACGCAATGAAAATTGGGAACTGAGTGGAGAAATACTAAATTACATCCAATCTCCTGCTTTGCGGCAACTAGCGCAAGCAACATTGCTCTATGAAAATAAGGACTGGTCAAATTTGTTATCCATGCGACCTCTGACTCAAATGGATCAGAGCTGGCAGCTTATGGCACGAATAAAACAAAATGATTTAAGTGTATTAGCTCAATTGGCATCTAACACAGAGATAAAATACGATAACATAAAAGCACTTCAGTTAATTTCCAATGCATACCATAAAAACAATGCAGACCAACAAGTTGAAATATTAGATGCACAGATTAAAGTTTTAACCCATGCTCGCCTAAATTTTGTCAGTAGCCTAATTCAAACGGCAAAATTAGAAAATAATGTTCAATGGCTGAAAAACCTAGATAATGAAGTTCAATATCTTGATAAAATTATTTCTACAAATTAAATTTTTTTATTTTATTCCTCAAGGACAAAGATATACATCAAAAGACTGTTTACCCTGCTCTATTAATGACGCAGGCACAATGGCATTTCCACCAAGCTTAACTGCTGAGTTACGACCCAAGGTTTGAAGTTCTAATTTTACTTTATCTCGACTACGCTTCACACCAATCACTTTGGATTTTAATGAAACGCTGGCTTGACCTTTACGTTGACAATTTTTCACTTCTTCCTCTGTGGCGATGCGAACTTCTTTAGCTTCAGGCACGAGCTTCACCCAAGTGCAAGCAGACACTAATAGTCCCAAAAACAATCCCAAGAATACTGCTAATTTTCCTTTGCTCAACATCGTCATCCCTTTTAAAAGTTAATACTTGTCTCACAACAAATAAATTATAAATACCCTCTATATTAAATGCCTTTATTTAATATAGATATTCGGCCCAAGTTCAGTTTTGGTATTCAACAAACTAAAAATTACCTATTAAATTTCACTATGAATTCTACTATTTATCACCGAATTTCACCATATGATGAAAAATTAGGCGATTTTGGCAAAATTTCCCCCAATATAATTTAATAGCAACTCGCATTTAACCGATAACATATCATCATCAGATCAAGAAACATTGAGGTCGCGTCTTCTGTTCACTAAAGGGTACTAAAAATATGAACACAGTAACTACTGAAATTATGACCTTCCGATCAGGCGAAAATCTCTTTGGCCTTCCCATTCAGCAAGTTTTAACCATTACCGGTGAAAGAGAAGATTTACATTGCAAAGCATTTCGAAGTAAAGAAACTTTAGGAATATCAGAGTATCAAGGCATACCTGTTGCCATTGTAGATTTAGCGAAAGCCAATAACGTGACATCCATTAATGAACAAAAAAGACAATTAATCGATACACTCAAAATGAGAGAACAGGATCATATTGATTGGTTAAATGCGTTGGAAGACGCGTTGACGAATGATGTGGAATTTACCAAGGCAAGAGATCCTCATATGTGTGCATTTGGTAAATGGTACGACAGTTTTAAAACTGAAGATGAAGATTTAAGGAATATCCTTAACGAATTTGATAGCCCACACAAGAAAATTCATTCATTGGCTGACAAGCTTTTAGATATGAAAGTAGATGGTAAACTTCAACAATGTTTAGACATTTTAAACGATGAACGAGAAACAACACTAAAGCATTTAATCAGTTTATTTGATCGTGTACGCGGGCAAATTATGACAAGTATTAAAACCGTATTTATTTTTCTTACTATAGACAGTAGTACACCCTGCGTTTCACTCTGTGTTGATGAAATATCTGATGTCGAAACAGTTGCTGACGACGGATATACATCCATGTCAGATATGGCCATACCTTTAATAGAGTCAAGTATCCAATATTTATCAGGTTATCAAAAATTGGCTTCGGGCAATGACTGTTTATTGATTGATTTAGAATTGTTGCTTAGTAATCCTGCATTGCAACGAAAGGCAAGCAAAGTGAGTTAAAATCGATAGATACAATAATTAAACCTAAAGCTTTGCTTCCACAATTGAATTGTTAAACTACACCGCGTTATCGATTTTCTTGATAGGAATAATAAAGTAAAAAACTGAACCTTGTGGTTCGTTATTGGTAAAACCAATCTCTCCTCGGTGGCGTTCAATTAGTGCCTTCGAAATTGCCAGCCCCAAACCTGTTCCACCTTGATTTCGTGTCACGCCGCTGTCTGCTTGAGAAAAGCGATCGAAAATCCGATTTTCAAATTCTTTGGGAATACCTTGTCCAGTATCTTTGACAGTAACTTTTACCTTATCACTCGACATTTTCTCATAATCTACGAGTACAGTACTTTCTTTTGGTGAAAATTTTGCTGCATTGGACATAAAATTTGCCAACACTTGAAGAATACGACCTTCATCAATCTCTACAACTAAGCTATCTTTTATTTCTGGTAAAACAAATTTAACCCCATACTTTTCTGCGTAGGGTTGATTTGAATCCAAAGCATTTTTGAGTATTCCTTTCAGATCGACGGATTTATAATTTATCTCCATCTTGCCTGCTGAAAGTTTATCAAAGTCTAGTAAATCATTAATCATCTCAATAAGCCGCTCACAATTTCTTGAAGCAACATCTAGTACATCTTTCGCTGAAGATGGTAATTCTGCCAATACACCTCCGCTTAACAAACCCAATGAACCACGAATTGAAGTAAGCGGCGTTCGTAGTTCGTGACTTACTGTTGAGATAAATTCCGACTTCAATTGATTTGCGACAGTCTGTGCTGTGATGTCATGAA
>Ga0316207_10004154_pt1 | contig 12811 bp, 13 predicted proteins | sample 6weekpyrite_MG_FD_204943 | JGI IMG/M metagenome (GOLD analysis project Ga0316207, IMG submission 204943) | Microbial mat bacterial communities from mineral coupon in-situ incubated in ocean water Damariscotta River, Maine, United States -... | ecosystem: Environmental > Aquatic > Marine >... | reverse complement strand
TCAATAATGCCTCAGGTGAACGAGTAATGGTCGCCAGGTTTGGCGTTTCAGATATCAGCACTTTAATCATTGGTGCTGTTGTTATTCTGGTTTCATGGGTCATGAGTGAAGCATCAAAACTGGAACAGGAGCAAGCGCTTACGGTATAAAAAATTATGGCAATAATAGTCAATTTAGATGTGATGCTTGCAAAACGAAAAATGAAATCAAATGAACTGGCCAGGTTAATTGGAATAACGGAACAGAATTTATCTATTTTAAAAACAGGCAAGGCAAAAGCGGTTCGATTGACAACTTTAGACGCTATTTGCAAGGAACTCAATTGCCAGCCTGGCGATATACTTGAATACCAGTAAGGAGCCACAAATGAAAAAATTTACGCTTTTTTTAACGGCTGTTCTCAGTTTATCCGGCTGTGCAGTTGCACCTAAAGGGGATGCTATTCGAACTGCTGCTGACCAGGGTTTATTTGAAGGTCTTGATAAAAATTCCAGGTTCTCCATTTCGATCCCCGCTCCACATTCAGGCCCCTATGGATCGGTAGAGCAATTCAATTTCAAAATAGAAGAAGGGAAGTATAAAGATAAAGATGCGAGTGCTATTATCGGGAAATCTAAAAATACAGAAAAATGGGACGTCTTACTGGTTATGATTAATGAAAGCGGGAAGTGGATTAAGCTCTCAAAAACCAATTAAGGTAATAAGTCTCTTAACTAAGAAAAGAAACTGATATAGCTAATAGATACAACCAACTGATCACAAAAACGGTTCGCCGTTTAACTTAACATTATGTTTTGTGGAGAAATAAATGCATAAAGGAAATTTAGAGTTTGACAATAAAATTCATGAATATGTATTAAAAAGCTCGTTAAGAGAATCCGAAGTACTAGCCCAATTAAGAAAAGAGACTGAAAAGGATCCTGCAGCAATAATGCAGATACCTCCAGAACAGGGGCAGTTCATGTCGATGTTGGTAAAGCTCATTGGTGCAAAGCGAACAATCGAAATTGGTGTGTACACGGGATATAGTGCTTTATGTGTTGCTCAGGCTATGCCAGACGATAGCTATACGGTTGCATGTGATGTAAGTGAGCATTGGACCAATATAGCTAAAAAATACTGGACTGAGGCATTAGTCGAAAAAAAAATAGACCTTAGGCTTGGGCCAGCAGTTGAAACACTAAACACACTAATTGAAGAAGGGCAGAGCCAGTCATTTGATTTTATATTCATAGATGCAGATAAAGATAATTATGACAACTATTATGAACTTTCACTGCAGCTATTAAAATCAGGTGGATTAATTGCCATTGATAATGTTTTGTTGTTCGGAGCAGTTATTGATTCAAGTGTTCTAATGGAATCTCTAAGAAGCGTTATTTCTGAAGAAAGCATTCAATCTGTTAGAGATTTAAATAATAAAATTAAAAACGATCACCGCGTTGATATAAGCATGTTAAAAATTGCAGATGGATTAACCTTAGTGAGAAAGAAGTAAAAAATAATAAGTTGTTAGTATAGAGCAGTTACGCTAAGCAGCCTACCCAAACTAAGAGCTAAGTCATATGTTCTATTCTTAAATATATTAACTCATAAAAGCCCTGCTCTATTGCAGGGCTTTTTAATTTAAAATACGCTCAGTACTAAACCTGTACTTTTCGCCTGGCAACACCAATTAAGCCAACCAGGCCCGAACCAAAAAGCCAGACCGCAGCTGGTACAGGTATTACTGTAGGATCTACTGAACCAAAGGTAATATTGTCAAAACCGACCTGATTGACGGTACCAGAAAAGTCGATAGACATGGCAATTCCCGAGAAACCCAGACTGGCAATATCCCAGTTACAGAATTGCCCTAAGGGATCATCAGGTCCACCTTGAGGGTCACCAACACAATTGTTCGCAATGCTGTTTGATAATAAATTAATCGTACCCAGCATATTACCTGTTGCTTCCAGGCCATCCCAAACCGTTACTGACGAGACAGTTGAAGTAGAATAAAAAAATGAAAAGCCGGTATCAAAACCGGGCACATAATTCAGAATCGCCGTGCCCTGCAAAAAGAACATTGTTGTATCCGGTGTTGGCTCATTTGCGAAATTCCCATCACCTCCAGCATCACGATCAACAGCAGCCAGTGAATTGGCACCAAAACTAACACCATAATTAGTACCTGAGTTACCCAATGAGTCTGTACCGCCATTATAAAAATCGAGAATTTGCGCACCATTACCTACACCTTCAAAATCAAGGGTAAAAGATGCAGCAGATATATTGGTTGCGATAAATAGACCGGATAGTGCGAGAAGAGCCGAACTTGAAGATTTATAACATATCATAGCTAAATTCCTTGCCGTTATTATTTTGTAATTAAATCAATAAGCTGTCACGCAACTTTTACACATAAAAAAAGGTGTAAAGACTTACGAATAAAGCTTACTGAGACTTGCATAGTAACAGAGAAATTTAGTAATTGCTGTTTTTATACACATGATTATTTACATGTGTGTCCATATAAGGCCCCATGTAAGGCCTGCTAAAATCATACCCAAAATAACGATAAAGGGTTTCGATGAATTTGAAGTATTTAGATGATATAAAAATCTACAAACCATAGTATTTGTATTAATACTTACTGACATAATGTTGTCAGTAAATGTTAAATATATTGCCATTTTTAACTCGACAACCATGAGTTCTAATATTAGATTACGTTTCACCCATTCGAAAAAATTTACAGGAGAGCTAAACCAATGTTCATCATACTTCTTAAATTCTCAGATAATAAAAACCAGGCCAGCGAATCCATGGATGGCCACAAAGAATGGATTAAATGTGGGATTGATGATGGTGTATTTTTATTGGTCGGCAGTCTTCAGCCTAATTTAGGCGGTGGAATTTTGGCACATAATACGTCGTTGGCAGACCTTCAAAGCAGGGTGGATGGTGATCCGTTTGTGGCGAAAAATGTGGTGAACGCGGAAATTCTTGAAATTACACCATCACTGACCGATGAGCGTTTAAAATTTTTGCTCGACTGAGTAAATTAAAACACAGGAAAACTAACACATGAGTGAAGAGATAATAGTAGGCCCCGATGGCAAATCACGATGTCGCTGGTGTGATGCCGCACCGGAATTTCTAAGCTACCACGACACCGATTGGGGCTTTCCGGTCAGTGATGATCATCGTTTATTCGAAAAGCTGAGTCTGGAGAGTTTTCAATCCGGGCTGAGCTGGCGCACCTTACTCGCCAAGCGCGAGAATTTCCGTGCCGCCTTCCTGTGGCGTTATGAACCTGACGTAAAGAAGCTGGCTAAACCACAGACTGTCTCAACTTCAGCGGAATCACAAGCTCTATCAAAAGATTTAAAAAAACTTGGCTGGAAATTCATCGGACCCACTACCGCGTATGCTTTTATGCAAGCAATGGGAATGATCAACGATCATGTTGAGGGCTGTGTGAGCTGAAAAAAAGTTGAACGTGCACGCAAGGGATTCAAACGACCTGGGCGCTGACAAAGGTGCACAATTCGGAACTTGCGGAGAAAGCCCTGAAAAACTAAAACTGAAAAACTAAATGTAGAATATTTTTTAAGGAACAAATATGAATAAACCCATCATTGCAGATAACAAACCAAAACAAGTTATGCTTAATAAAAATGAAGAATATTATTTCTGTGCCTGTGGACGTTCTAAAAAACAGCCTTTTTGTGATGGCTCACATGCGGGAACCAAATTTACACCCGTTGCTTTTACAGCAGAGCAGAGTGGTGAGGCATATTTATGTGCATGCAAACATACGCACAACGCACCTTATTGTGACGGATCACATAAACAGTTTAATAATCAAAGTATTGGCAAGGAAGGTCCGGGGTTATCCGCTGAATCTACAGATTTACCGCAAGCCATAGCAACACCAGAAGAGCCCACTGTTGCTTTCATTCATCAGCTTGCTAAAGAAGGTTTAACAAAATTGGGTCACCATGGCCCGATGACATCTATGGGGGTTCCACGTAATGCGCTTCCCCACTGGGATGAGCTTCAATTAATGGCTGCACAAATGGCAAGCAAACCTTTAATGGAAGACCAGTCTGTTGGCACTGAACTCATCATTGGCCCTGAAGCTAAACGACCTTTGAAGTTACAAATCCCCCTGTTTGTATCTGATATGAGTTTTGGAGCCCTGTCTGAGGAAGCAAAAATTTCATTAGCTAAGGGGGCTGAGCTTGCGGGTACGGGAATCTGTTCCGGAGAAGGGGGCATGTTACCCGAGGAGCGGGCTGCCAATTCACGTTATTTTTATGAACTCGCCAGCGCTGGCTTTGGTTATAAGGAAGAGCTGTTAAAAAATGTACAGGCTTTTCATTTCAAGGGTGGACAGGGAGCAAAAACGGGCACCGGCGGACATCTTCCGGGGAATAAAAATAAAGGAAAAATAGCACAGGTAAGAGGTATTACCGAAGGCCAGCCTGCGATATCTCCACCGACCTTTAAAGATCTTTCTTCTGTATCTGACTTTAAACATTTTGCAGATCGCGTCAGGGAAATTAGCGGGGGCATCCCCATTGGTTTCAAACTTAGTGCAAACCATATTGAAAAAGACATTCAATTTGCACTGGATGCCAGTGCTGATTACATAATACTGGATGGCCGAGGTGGTGGAACAGGTGCCGCCCCCGAGATGTTCAGGGACCACATTAGTGTGCCCACTATTCCTGCACTGGCTCGTGCGCGACGTTATCTAGATGAACAGGGTGCAAGTGGTCGTGTGACACTTATTATTACAGGTGGTTTACGTGTGCCAATAGATTTTGTTAAGGCCCTTGCCTTAGGTGCCGATGGCATTGCCATTTCAAATAGTGCCATGCAGGCTATTGGCTGTGTTGCGGCTAGAATGTGTAACTCGAATAACTGCCCAACAGGCATCGCCACGCAAAAAGCTGAACTACGTAACAAACTGGATATAGAAAAATCATCCGGGCAGTTATATAACTTTTTTAATGCTTCTGTGGAACTGATGCAAGTTATGGCTCGGGCCTGTGGTCATAATGACTTAGGTAAATTCTGTAAAGAAGATTTAGCAACATGGCATCGTGACATGGCATTATTATCTGGTGTTAAGTACTCCGGGTTTATTAGTCCTCAGGGCGATGTATAAATTATTTTTACAGTAATTTTCACTGCTGTTCTGTTAACAGATTAATAGAAAAAGCAGGCGCTATAGTGTTGTAGGCTGGATCAAGTGAAGCGGATCCGGCATTTTCTGGCCACAATCTGGTGGATCCGCTTCGCTTGATCCACCCTACGCTATGCATGCTAAACCACGTTAACTTAGTGCCATTCGCAGGTGCCCCAACTCATGTCCCTAGCGGTTAACAAAACAGCAGTGAATATTTTATAAGCTATCCAATGTATCACTGGGCAGGGTAATCATATAGGTATCAAGATCTAATACCCCGCCTCCCCAGTTGCTTCCCCAGATAATTTTACTGGCATCCCGGCTAATAGTTGCATGGGGTTGTGCCCAGTAATCTGCCGGATTACTCTGATGCTTCGCAAGTCGAACAATAACTGGACTTGCATCAAGTTTGGCAAGAAATATTTCCTGGTTATACCAGGCATCTACGGGACTCGCCGCATAATGGGAAATGACAACCCAGCCCGGTTTATTATAGGCTCTGCCAGAAATATGAAACGCCCCGAACCATAAATTAGTTTCAACATTGGCTAGCAGACTTCCGGTTTCTAAATCAATAATTTCAATGTTGCCCTGATTTTGATATTCAATACCCACATAAACATCTCGCCCGTTTATATCAGTTGCCGTATCACCATGCTCACCATTAAATGCGATTCCCGTAGCCTGTGAAAAATCTTTATTAAACGCCATTGTTCCGCAGGGATTATTTAAAGTTCCCAGCCCATTTGGTCGCCCATTCAAACCATCACAGGCGGGGGGATTCCATAATGCAACCACATGAGTGCCCGAAGGTGACATGCTTAAATTATTCGGACCACCAATATTATTTCCATCTGTTGCATAATCATAAACACCTATAATCGAATTTGTCTGTAAATCATAAACAATCATTCCGTACTGACTATTAAAGTCATCGCTCATCGCCATTAATGCCCAGTAACGACCATCGGATGAAGGGGAACCTTCTTCACCTGTTTGAAAACGAACAGCCCCAGGCCAAATATCATTTATATTGGTAACACCAGGGTAGCCATTTATTGAACTCACGTTACTAAAATCGGCAACTTCAGTCACACCGTTATCACTAACATCGGAAACATCATGTAAGTAAATTTTTCGTCCACCGTTGTATGCCATTCTATAAAGTAATTGAGGATTAGTGGGATGCCACTGAAACTCTACGCTATCACCCTGAAGACTCACACGTCGAATATGTGTATAATTTTTAGCATCATAGAGGTGCCAAAAACCATCACTTGCCAAGAGTAACATCTGGGACTGGTCCGCATTAAATACCTGACGCCGTGAGTAATCTGGCACAATTCGATTAGCGATGGTATTTGAATCATTCGTATGATCAGAAACCCTTACCATGCAGGTGCCAAAATTTGGTTCTAAAAAATGTATACCTTTAAGTGGTTTTGTTATGCTCGGTACAGCTGTTATTGTTCGGTTAGTTAGGGGGGTAAAACCACCATTATTTACATAGAGTGTTCCACACTCAGACGCTATTTGCTGAGCCTGAATTGTAATTGTTACGCTTACCGTATTAGAAAAGTTGCTGAGAGCATCCTGCATTCTATAACTAAAATTTGCACTCCCCGAAAAACCGGATGCAGGATTATAGGTAAAACTGCCATCATTATTAAAGCTCACAACGCCTGATGACGCCTGGGAAACTATTTCCCATGTTGTTGGTGAATTAGGAGAAGCATTGTCGTTTAAGGAAACATCTCCACCTAAGTTAGTTTGATAAGGTGTATTAAATGTATCCGTAACCGCATTCATTAATACTGGCGTTATAATATCTAGAAAACCACTCGCCGTTTCATTACCCGCTAAATCATATGCAAATACCTGATATCGATAACTGCTTGACGCACTAACTGTCGTATCAATAAAACTCAGGTTTGTTTGATCTGCAATTTCTATTGCAGTTGCGCCATTGTCACTTCTGGTAATTCGATAACCCGTTACAGCTATGTCATCGGTTGCGGCGCTCCACTGCAAGGGAACACTTGAGGCTGTTTGCTCTGTTGATGTAGTTAAATTTGCAGCTGAGAAATCGGGTGGTGTGGTGTCAGCTTGATTTAATCCTGTTTCCTGTTTGTCATCAGTACCAGAGCAGGAAATTAACAACAAAATACCTGTTAAACACAAAAAATCACGAATACATTTTACAAATTTCACAATCAAACCACCTGCTTCCATATTGATTATTGGACAAAATTCATCACTAAGATATGCTCAGATTACTATGTGATTACTTAAATGAGTAAGGGTTATAAATTGAATCAATTGTAAGTGTGACGAAACTCACGTTTTATAAAAAGACATACACAAATTTATTAAATAATAGTGTCATTCATTTATGAATATTAACCATATATGTCCCGTTAACCACTAGAGACATGAGTTGGGAATACCTGTCTAAGACCGTCACCTGCATGGACGCGGGTGCCGAGCCACCAGGGATGGTTTTACGGCGTGTCCCGTGATTATATGGTGGCAGGTGTCCCCAACTCATGTCTCGACCAGAGTGAAGTAATCTTTAAACACACTATAATGTGGTTTAAACATAATATATGTTTCTTTTAACGGGACAGCAATTAATATTAACCAGTGTTACTTTTTACTAATTTGTTTTGAGATAGCATTTGAAATTTTATCAGACAAGCGAATAACCAGTTTACTCATTGCTGATGCCAATTGGCTATAATTTTTATCGTTTACATTTTCTTTAAATGAAAATGATTCTTCCAGTATCTGTTTATCACCCTTGCCATTTAAAATAAGAAATGTACCCACGAGACTACTTTCCCCACCCAATTCTCCATCAAATTGTCGAATATGCACTTTTATTTGATAATCAAAATTTCTGTAAGATGACCATGGGGAAACATCCACATAGGCTGTTTCTAAATTATAAGCTAACTCATTTGCAATTAATAAAGTTACATTGCTTCCTAAACCACCCGCCCAACGGTGAAAATCAGCCATGTCGATTGTATATGGCCCTGTGCGCGTTACCATTTCCGGCCGATCAATTAAATCTGGTAAGTTTACTTTCCAGACCCCAATAGCAACATTCCCGCTTACATTACTTAGAGTATTACGTTCAGAACTTAGTAAATAAAAATTAGTCCTGGGTGATACGCCACAGGCTGATAACAAAATTAATAATATAAAAATAAACGCTTTTCGAAACATATCATCCACCAATATTAGTCCGTTGTTTTACCTTTAATTAATGCTTCTGGATGCCTTTCAAGATATTCAGACATGACCCTTATTGAACGTGCCGCTTTACTTAGCTCATCCATTGTTTCATTTAATTGCACTCCGGTCATTCCACCACCTTCTACATTTAAGGATTTTATTAAATTATTTATATTTTCTGTCGCCTCATCCAGGTTATGACCTATGTTTTCAATGGGTAATGATTCTAGTCTACTCAGCAGCTCATTAACCTGTTTGATCAGTCCGGTTACCGTTTCTGGTACGGTTGGAATTATAAAATCCCCATCCACGTATTTAATATTTATTTTTTCATTTTTTTCAAAAATATCTAATACAATTAATGACTGGCCAGTGAGAATATTACTTTTTAGTTGCGCACGCATTCCCTGCTTAACCATACTTTCAAAATACTCATACACCCTTTTCACACGGTCTTCTTTTCGAAGGAAATTTTTTACTTCATCCGATGGCAGCCTCTCAGGCTCAATATCTATCATTGCAAAGGTAATAATATTGCTTTTATTTTTATTCGCCTCTACACCTACATCAACTACGGTGCCAAGGCGTATGCCTTTATACTCTACGGGTGCACCCACTGACAGACCGCTCACGCCATTCTCAAAATATAGCTTCATAGGCGCACCAAATGTTAAAATCTCTTCTACTTCGGGCTCCTCTGTTTTATGCAGTATAAACAGCTTATCTTCTTCTGCCTGCACCGAATCGATTGGGGCATTTGCATTTGTAAAGGCAATACCACCTGCCAGCAAAGAACTAACCGACTCCATATTAAAATCAAATCCTTTGGAACCCAGTTTAATATTTACTCCGGAGACGTTCCAGAAACGTGAATACTTATTTACAAATTTATCATGTGGGGATTTTATAAAGATTTCTATTTCTACATTACTATGATCTTCTTTTAATTTATATCTGTTAACACTACCAACAGTAATACCCCTGTACTTTACTGGGGAACCTCTACTTAAAGAGCCGAGATTATCTGAATTTAATATATATTTTGTACCGGGATTTCCCAACTGGTAAATCTGTGGTTCTTCCAGGCCTGTAAACTTTTGTGTGGAAACCCCGCCTTCACCAGGATCAATTTCAATATAGGCCCCACTTATTATTGTATCAAGCCCACTCACACCTTCTACACCAACGCGCGGTTTTACAACCCAGAAATTCGTGGTATCCGTTAGCCGCTCCCTGGAAACACCGCTCAGCTCCATCACCACAATGACCTTTGATAAATCTTCAGTAAACTTAACTTCGGTTACCTCACCGACTTTTACATTACGTAATTTTACAGGAGTTTTACCCGCCTCAAGAGCAGATGCACTTTTAAATGAAACTTCAACAAAAACATTTTCTTCTAGTGCACTTTTAAATACTAACCATGCACCGATTAATGCGGCGATTATGGGTATTACCCATACTGGAGATATTGAATTATCTTTTGTTTTTATGTTCGCTTTTGGTATTGCATCAATAATTTGTTTCGTTTTTTCTTCTGTCATTATTTTGTTTCCGACTGATCCCATATCAGTTTAGGGTCAAATGCCATAGCTGAGAACATGGTTAATATCACCATAGTTGCAAAAGCCATACCCGCCGGACCGGGTTCAATAGAACTTAATTCATCCAGTTGAACCAGTGCAGCTAATAAGGCAACAACAAATACATCGACCATTGACCACCTGCCCATAACTTCAGCGATTAAATATAATCGTGTTTTTTCTTTTTGTTTTAAGTTATTACCTCGCTGAACCATTATTAATAAATATGCAATAGCTATTATTTTTAATAAAGGTAGCAACACACTGGCTGAAAAAATAACCAGTGCCAGGGGCCACTCACCATGTGCTATAAAATAAATGATGCCACTTAAAATAGTGTCTGAACTTTGCTGGCCTAAAGCTCCGGTAATCATAATGGCTTGTGTATTTGCCGGTATATACATAATAAAAGCACTAATTAAGAATGCCCAGGCTCTAGTGATACTGTTCTGCTTTCTGTAGTGCACACTAGTTTTACACCGTGGGCATATGGCGGTTGATTCACTATCAAGCCTGACGACCTGGTCACAGACATGACAACAGGCAAGCCCCAGGTCTTTTGCCCTGATAATTGTTTTACTCAATATTCACACCTTGCTGGTTTTCGTCAAGCCGGCTCCATAGAATATGCATTTCAATAGATGAAATTGCTGCTGCATAACATATAACCAGCACAACAAATGCACTGAAGCCTAAACCTAATACCACCTCTGCCAGGGATGCTAATTTCACTAAAGCGACCAGTACGGCCAACAGAAAAACATCCATCATACCCCAGGGTAATATTTTACTTACCCAGACCAGTAATGGACGTGTAAATCGCCAGCACTTTTTAAAATAAATTGAAACGAGGATATAACACAAAGAAAACACACATATACCGGGTAATAAAACACTGGTAAACCAGACAACAACGGCAAGCTCAGGACGTCCCTCTGTAAAAAATATAAGCGCGGAACCCGTTAATGTTGTTTCACGTTCTATTCCCGCAATATTCAATTGCATTACAGGGTATACATTGGCGACTACAAATAAAATGGCACAGGCTATAATGAGTGCCAATGGTTTTTCTATGGCTGATATGGGATTCTTAAATAATCGCTCACCACAACACATACAAACCGCGACACTTCCTTCAGCAATGTGTGAAACATTTTGTAATGCATCACATTCATGGCATATTATCAATTGGTTATTTTTTTCTTCCACATTTTCCTTCAAGTTAAATGTATAGCCTGGTTATTATTAAATTTATCGTAAAGATGTGCTTAATTTTGCATTATATAGGCTATTTTTTAATTTTTCTCTTTATTCAAATTTCAAGCCATGTATTCTATACACCAGATTAGTTAAGCGTGTATTTTTACATGCTAATAATAAACATGGAGTGAATAATGGTCATTACGGTTTTATCTATTGTTGCAATAACTGCCGCATTTTTCATTAGCAAATCATTGTTATCTAACAATTATAAAAATATGGCGGTGCGTGGGGGTTTACTTGTACTTGGTATTCTTGGCCTGTTATCTCGCTCATTTGTCACCGTCGACTCAAATGAAGTAGGGCATTTAAAACGCATTTACTTTGCGGCGGATTTACCTACGGGTCAGATTATCGCCGCCGATGGTGAAAAAGGACCGCAGGCAGATATCGTTGGACCGGGCTTCCACTTAATACCCCTGGTTAAAATTCTGTATGACATTGAATATTCCGAAGTAGTGAATATTCCCGAAGGCCAATACGGTTTATTAACCGCTAATGATGGGCTACCCCTGCGCAGCGGACAGTTTTTAGCCGACCCCTGGCCAGATGAAAAATTTAAAGATATGTTAGATGCTAAATACTTTCTGACTGAAGGCAAGGGCCAGAAAGGACCTCAGGCTAGCGTTTTACGCCCTGGGCGTTATCGCATAAATCGTTATTTGTTTAATGTTGAAACCAAACCCGCCCTGGATGTCGCTACAGGACATGTGGCCGTGTTGCGTTCAAATATCCAGACCAGTAAAAACTGCCCGGATGTTTTAAATACCAGTGGACAATCCGGTGCAAAAATAGCAACACCGACCGTACCCAAAGGCTGTATCGGTGTTATTAATGAACCCCTGCCACCGGGTCGCTATTATCTGAATGAAAAGGCCTTTGTTGTGACTATTATTCCCACGCGTCTACAAACCTGGGTTTATAAAGGCGGATATACACAACGCAAAATTAACCTGCGTGTGGGTGATGATGGCACTATTTCCCAGGATGAAACCTCTGCTGACATGCACATACCCAAAAACGCAGCGGACAAAGCCATTAACGTAAGGGTTGAAGGATGGACTGTGCCGGTTGATATGCGTGTTGTAGTGCAGGTACACCCTAAAGATGCCCCACAGGTTGTTGCCGCAATTGGTGATTTACAACGAGTTGAGGACAATATCATTACGCCAGCCATTCGCGATATTTTAAGAACCATAGGGGGTGCGCCAGGGCGTAAAGTATTAGATTTTGTTGAACATCGCGATGAAATCGTTGAACTTGTTGAACAGGCCATTGCACTCGAAGGTGAGAAAGCCGGTGTCACGATCCAGGAAGTCAGAATGGGTGAACCGGCAATTCCACCTGAACTACTGGTTGCAACACTGCGTGAACAACTTGCAGCACAACTAAAATCTACTTACCAGAAAGAACGTGATGCACAACAGGAGCGCATTAAAGTTGAACGTGAACGCGCCACAGCCAACCAGCAGACTAAACTGGTAGAAGCTGAAATTGCTGAGAAAGCGGCTAAACATCGTAAGAACCAGCTAAAGCTTGAAGGTGA
>Ga0316207_10004151_pt1 | contig 12816 bp, 12 predicted proteins | sample 6weekpyrite_MG_FD_204943 | JGI IMG/M metagenome (GOLD analysis project Ga0316207, IMG submission 204943) | Microbial mat bacterial communities from mineral coupon in-situ incubated in ocean water Damariscotta River, Maine, United States -... | ecosystem: Environmental > Aquatic > Marine >... | reverse complement strand
AAAGGAATTGCTGCCAATAATCCGAAGGCTGTCGTTAACATGGCCTCCCAGATACCACCAGCCAATACCGCAGCATTAACGCCACCACCCATGTCTTCAACAACGATAAAGGCCTTAATCATGCCAATAACAGTGCCGAGAAGTCCTAGCAATGGTGCAACACTAGCAAGAACAGCTAATGTATTTAATGTTCTTGATAAAGATGTTATTTCTCTGTCTACGCCATGAATTAGTACCATCTCTACTGTGTCTCTATCCGAAGTATTAGTATCTAGAGCTTCAAGAATTATGCGTTTATCAATGGCGTGTTTAGTGTCACTTTTTGTCAGCAATTCACGTGTTTTAGAATGATCTCCAGAAGAAATCATAGAATAAATTGAATCGTTATTTCCCCGAAACTTCAGTATTTTTCGATATAACATTAAGCGTTCAAAGAATATTGTCATACCTACTATAGAGCATAAAAGGATAGGCCAGACGAGAAGACCACCCTTATTCAGTAAGTCATATAAATTTATTTCACCCAAAAGAAAACAACTCCATTTTTGTCATGTTATAACATTATCGTCTTAAACTAATTGTGTAAATGTAAAACTTACAGATAGATCAATTATCAACCAATTAAGTAATCCGCTCATTTAAATTATTGCTATAAATAAATGAAATGCTTGAATAGGATAATAGATTGAAGAATTTTGCTAATTATAGCAACATAGGTAATGTACAATTTTTTGAATTATTAATGTGGAGCTTATAATGGCTTTGATAAAGCGAATTGTGTTGGATGTTCTCAAACCTCATCTACCGCGTGGCATTGAGTTTTCTACAGCATTGGCTGAGTTGGGCCCAGGATATAAAGTCAATTATAAAGTCATTGAAGTCGACGAAAAAACGGAAACAGTTATCATTACTATTGAGGGTGATAACATTAACTTTGATCTTATTCGGGATACGGTAAGTCAACTCGGTGGCTCACTTCATAGTGTGGATGAAATTGTGGTGCTTAACGAAAATTCTACAATGTAGTGTTGAGCTAGATTAAAATTTAAAGACAAATGAATATCATCAATCCATTGCACGAAAGTCATAATATTGCCAGACGGTATTTTGTTGTAAATGGTTTTGATGGTGCGTTAACTATGTTGGGTATCATTGTCGGTTTTTATTTTAGTGAAAGTGTAGCTATTGAAACAGTGATTCACGCTTGTATGGGGGCTGCCATAGCATTGGGAATTAGTGGCGTATCTAGTGCGTATATGAGTGAAGTAGCTGAAAGAAAAAAGGAACTGCGTGACCTAGAAGATGCCATGATTCAAGACTTAAGTGATACTACGCATGAAGATTTATCAAAAACAATACCCATATTTATTGCTGTCGCTAATGGTATCTCACCATTTATAATTTCTTTAATAATTTTAATTCCACTATTTTTATCTCATAAATTAGGTTTAGTGATTATCGATCCACTACTAGCATCTTTATTTGTCGCTTTTTCTTTAATATTCTTGTTAGGTGTATATCTAGGAAAAATAAGTCGCACGTTCTGGTTATGGTCTGGCTTACGTACGTTGTTAATAGCATTGTTAACTACAGCTGCAGTTTATCTAATTAGCTAAGTTCAATGACGAATTATTTAAATATTTGTTTTATTGGTTGTAATGCGTAAATGAAACGGATGCTAAAGCAAAATCTGGTTTTTCTCGTTTTTTGCATGATATTTCTATTGTGTTTTAGCACTCGTGTATCCGCAGATAGTTCTTGGATAACTTTAACTTGGGAAAACGACTTTTTAGCTCATGAGGATAGTGGCTATACTAATGGAGGTGCAATAAGCTGGGGATATGGGCCATTTGGTGTGTTAGAAAGAGGACCGTTACCTAATTGGCTCGAGGTATTGGTCTCAAACTTTACTGAAAAATACTCAATAGATAAGATTACTGAAATGAGCTATCGCGTTGCGCAAACTATGTATACTCCCAAGGATATTGCAGCGTTTGAATTAATAGAAAATGATCGTCCGTATGTGGGAATGATCTTGGCAAATGCTAATCTTCATTCCTACAACGAAAATGTATCAGATCGATTTTGGTTTACTTTAGGAATGGTAGGACCCATTTCGGGTTCTGAGCATGTTCAAAAATCAATTCACAAACTTGTTGGTAAAAAGAGGCCAAATGGCTGGCAGCATCAATTAAAAAATGAGCCTATTTTTGATCTTTCTGCAGAAAGATTATGGCGAATGCGGGCAAAAAAAATAAATGACTCTCTTGAATATGATCTAGTCGGAATTTCGGCTGGAGATTTAGGTACCTTAAGGAGTGAGTTAGGTTTGGGTATGGGGTTCCGGTTAGGAAGGGCATTAAGCCGGAGTTTTATGGCGGCTTTAGTAATCCCTGGACGTACGGTTAACCCACTGGCTGCAAATTTGAAAAACGAATGGCATCTGTTTGTCAATTTTTATGGGCGTTATGTATTTAATGATATTGTATTGGATGGAAATACATTTCAGGACAGTCATTCCGTAACATTGACACATGAGCAATTGCTCGTTGCTATTGGTGCCTCCTATCATGCTAGGCTTTGGGGTATCGTTGCATCAATACAAGACGGGTCACGTTTTTTTGAAGAGCGTGAGGAAAACGGCTTTTTTGCGAGTCTGTCTTATACTCATCGGTGGTAATTAATTAGTTTGAGCAATTATAGGATGTCGTAGTTAAATTGTAGCTTGTAAGTAGTTTCGGTGTCAGAGATATAAAAAGACTGTGTTTCCCCTGATGTTGTTTCATTTATATTTCCAGAACGATAAATATGCTCAACAGCAGCGCTAATTTTCCAACGATGTTTTGGTTTATAAGATACCCAGGCTTTTAAACTGGCGACCCGATCTCTGAGTTCTAATGATCGATTTACGTCCTCCGCATGGCGGTCCTTAGAGCCTTCGTCGAATGATTTTAACTTATGGTAATTACCCGTAACACCCATTCCAATCTTATTTGTCGGTTGAGCCTCTATACGAGAGCGAAGTGAGGTTCCAATTGCATAGTAATAATTTTTCTTTCTTAATATTGTTTTGGCCCCTAAATAAGAATTTCCAGCTTCAAAATACTGATTAGTGCCATAAGGGCGTACAAAAGCAAAATTACCATAAGCATCAAATGCTATTCGAAGGGATTTTTTATTTTTGTAAAGCGATAAATCAAGGGTTGCACCTAGTAAATTAGCAATGGCATAAAAATCTTGATTATGATCAAATCCACGACTATTGTACTCAGTGCCTGCTGCTGGTCCAATAAACATAGCATAACCGGATTGGTTTTCAGACATATGCTTTGAAAAATAGGCTGATGGAACAACTTTCGTATAGGAATAATAATCTCGTAATCCGCTAGCAGTTACACCAAACTCTTGAATGAGTTCTACCGCAACAGTATCACGTACTTTTTTATTTGTGCTACCTTCAGACTTTATTGGGAGATTTACGAGTTCACCTTGTAATCCAAATTCGATAACCGAAAATATATCCTCATCCACTTGATCAACACTCTTAATGCCAGAAAAGATTTCAAATTTTTCAATATTGTTTCTGATAAATCCGATGGGCTGGGATTCAAAGTTGTCCAATGCAATGCCTTTTTTATCAAAAAATGATTCAAAAACATCAATTGGTTGAAAATAGGTTGCCAGAAGTTTTGAGAAAGGCGTTTTAGATCGTCTTTTTAAAAGATTTGCCATTTGATGAAAGGTTTCACCGAGAATTGCGCCACCAACACTTGTCATAATCTGGTCGTTAATACTGATGGCTTCACGAAATTCGATAATATATTCCCAAACTGATGAGCCAATTGTACTAATAAGAAGTGATTCATAATTACTAAAACCATTGACTCGACCAACCTGGTAATAAAAAGCACCTGCATAAACGTGCCCCCAATTATATAAAATGCTATTGTCATCAAATTTAATTTGATCCGTTGAAACGAAGCGTTCTAGATAATCATTGAAAGATTTATATTCAAACTCCCAGTCATCCTCCATTTTTTCTTGCCAGTAATTATACCCAACAAGTCCTGCGCCGATAAATAATGAGATTTCTAGTGCTGCTCTATAGCGGTTTACTCCTTTTGAGTTCGCATTATCTTCATTAGTGAGAAATAGTTGATTCGAAAATGAGTTTAGATTTATTGAATTATTTAAGTTCAAATTAGAAAAATACGCAGTTTGATAGGCATTGTTATTTGTTCTATTAGCCAATTCCGAAGAGTGAGTTTTAGGTTTGTAATTTATAGAAGAAACTACAGTTTTTGATGAGAAAGAACTAGATTCATCTATATTTGACGCATGTGTCTGCCCAGATAGGCTAACTGCTACTATAAATAAGTAGACAGAAATGCGAATTATAGAAGGACTACCGAAATTCAATTTTTACTCCTATTCAAATGAAATAAATAAATAATTTAAAATGCTTACCAAAGAAAACCAATGTTGGCACTAAGTAAGTTAACAATACCAATATCAAATCTGTGAGTTGTGTTGTGTAAAGTAAGAATAAAAGACGTTTCTTTTAAAATCGGAATGGCATAACCGAGACCAATTCTCCCTGCAAAGCCTTCTTCATCGGTTTTTTCTTCGCCGATTTTAGAATCTTCGTAAACTAAATGTGAAATACCAAGGTCAGCGTAAAGAAATATGCCTCTGCCAATTCTATCGAGATAATGAACATAACTCGGACCAAAGAAAGCGATTGTAATGATTTCATCATCATATTCGTCCCAGCCACCATCGAGGTATTTGAAGCCAAATAAGGATTTGTGATTATCTAAAATCGGCAAGTACAAGCCAATTAAACTGGCTTCACCATGTGATTGATGGTTTTTTGTATTCTTTTTTACACGTTCAATGGTTGAATTGATTTCTCCCTTATATTTCTCATAATGTGTTCCAATTGTTATTTGGTAATACCACTTCTCAATAGGTCGATCATCTTTTTTCAACTCATGAGAAAAAGCAGGATTAATAGTTATAATCAAAAATAAAATTATTAAATATTTCATTTGATATAATTACTCCTATAAGGATTTATTCAACCATTACATTGATTTTTACTATGCCAATTATACCATTCATTCTAATTCCTGCTAAATTAGAAAATACAATACGAGATTTTAAAACGACTGGCAACTGAACAATAGATAGTATTAATACGTAATACCTTTTGTATTACATAGTGATTCTAATACTGAAGGGAATAGTTTGGAGAAGCTTCAAAGCAATTTAAGTCATTATTTATAAATAGCGTTATTCAGTGCGTAACGCATCGACTGGGTCCAAATTTGCTGCTCGTTTTGCTGGTAATACTCCCGCTATTAATCCAATGAGGATTGCGATAAGTTCAGCAATAAGTACAAATGTCCATGGTGTATGTACCGGTAACGCGGTAAACAAAATACCCAGTAAATGAGCACCACCAGCACCAAGAATTAAACCAGCAAATCCTCCAATGGAAGCTAATACCATCGCTTCACCAAGAAATATTAACAATATCAAAGACTTTTTGGCCCCTAAAGCGCGTAATAATCCAATTTCAGATACTCGCTCATTGACGGCAATGGTCATAATAGTTAACACGCCAATAGCACCAACAAAAAGTGAAATACCACCTAGTGCGCCTACGGCAAAAGTGAGGACGTTTAACACAGAGCTCAATACTTCTAGCATTTGTTCCTGGGTGACCAGAGTAAAGTCTTCACTGCCATGTCGGGCAATTAAGTTACGCTTTAAACTAGCTAGAACCTCATCTACGGAGGCACTTTCTCGATACTTTACATTGATCTCCATTAAACCTTCGCGATTGAATAGGTCCATGGCGCGTGCTGTTGGGATATAAACGGCATCATCTAGATCGATACCTAGAATTTGTCCTTTTGATTCCGTTACGCCAATGACGCGGTAACGTTGACCACCAACACGAACTCGTTTGCCCAATGGGTTTTGATTCTCGAACAGTTCATCTCGCACTTTACTTCCCAACACAACGTATGGCCGAGGTGATACTTGGTTATCTTCGGGCAAAAAAGAGCCTGCACTGGTTTTTATGTCATAGACAATAGGAAACTTTGGACCAACACCATAAATGGTAGTACGGCGTTGTCGTTGATGGGTTTCGACTTCTGCATTACCTTGTATCACCGCATCAACAGCAGTAATACTAGGAATTTTCTCTAGTGCTCCTGCATCACCTAAAGACAAGGGGCGCACAGTACTCAAGGCTGCGACATTAGCACCATGAGTTTGGGACGTACCGGGTTGAACTTTAATAATGTTAGTGCCAAATTGAGAAAATTCACTCATGACATATTGATGTAAGCCTTCCCCGATTGAGGTAAGTAATACTACAGCAGCAATACCAATCGAAATACCCAAGGCGGTAAGAAAGCTTCGCATACGATGAGCAAAAATAGATCCTGTGGTTAGTTGGATGAAGTCTGGAGTATTCATCGATTGTTAACGCCTTGATAAAGCTTGCACAGGATTTAATTGCGCAGCTCTATTAGCAGGGGAGACACCAAATACAATGCCTGCTACGAGTGCAACACCAAATGCTGCAAGATTTGCCCACCAGGGAGCGGAAAAATTTACAGCGGGATAGGCTTGAGTCAATCCATAACTGCCCAAATGGCCAATGATTACGCCAACACAGGCACCAAGTAAAGATAAAAAAACAGCTTCACTTAAAAATAGATTACGAATTTGTTTCGGAGGAGCACCTAATGCTTTGAATAATCCAATTTCACTCGTACGTTGTGAAACAGAAATGAGCATCACATTCATGACAAGAATACCCGCAACAAATAAACTGATCGCGGCTATACCACTTACGGAGAGGGTCAGTGTTTTAAATATATTATTAAAAGTAGATAATAAGGCGTCCTGGGTAATAATCGTAATATCTTCTTCTCCTTGATGGCGTTGTTTTATAATTTCAAGAATACGCAATTTACTTTGTTCAATGCTGTCAGCGTGACGTGTTGTGACAAATATTCGAAAAAGTGAAGAGGCGTTGAATAAAGCTTGTGCAGATTTTACTGGAATGAAGACTATGTCATCCATATTCATACCAACAGTTGTGCCTTTTGATTCTAATACACCAATGACTCGAAATCGTCTATCACCGATTCGTAGCCACTTTCCTAGCACCGGTTTATTAGCAAAAAGTTCTTTTTTAACGGTTGCCCCGATTACACAGACAGGCACCGCTTGCGAGATTGCGTTGTCTGGAAGAAATTTTCCTTTCGCAATTTCTAAACTTTGAATATCAGCTAGAGCTGCTGAGGTGCCAAATATAGGGACTTCTCGATTTAAATTACCTCGAGATACAGGTGCTGCACCAACTACAATCGGTGCGATATTTTTAACAAGTGAACTACGGGTCAATGCGAGTGCATCATCCAGGGTAAGATCCCGAGGTGTTTCACCAATAAAGGTTGACGGACTGCCACCAGTAGTTTCAGTGCGGCCGGGTAAGACAATCAAAAGATTGGTGCCCATTGATGAGAACTGTTCAGAAACATAATTTCTAGCGCCTTCGCCTAATGCTGTTAATACAATGACTGAGGCCACACCGATTGCCATTGCCAGTAACATTAGGGCAGTACGAAGTCGAGCATGACTTAAAGCTCGCCAAGTAAATTGAACACTATCAAAAACGTTCATGTTACGTCCTCAATTAATTGAGTCAGCCTTTATTTCCTGAGCAATTTTTCCATCAACCATTTTAATCTGTCGCTTGGCACGATTACCGATTTCAATATCATGTGTCACCATGATTAGTGTCATACCATTGGCGTTTAAGTTTTCCAGAACATCAATGACATCTTGACCAGAATGGCGATCTAAGTTTCCTGTAGGCTCATCAGCTAGAATTATTTTTGGTTGCATGATGGTAGCTCTTGCAATAGCGACACGTTGTCGCTGGCCACCCGACAATTGTTCAGGGCGGTGGTGTGCACGATCTTCTAGACCAGTATCTTGCAGAGCTTTTTTAACACGTTCCTTTCTTAGATTTTTATCAATGCCAGCTAACATCATGGGAAGTTCAATATTTTCTTCAGCGCTTAGACGTGGCACTAAATGAAAAGCTTGAAAAACAAATCCAATGGTATTTTGGCGTGTATGTGCTTGTTGAATTTCACTTAAAGCGATAATGTCGATATTGTCGAGTAAATAGTGCCCTTTATCTGGCGTGTCTAATAAACCAAGGACATTTAATAGGGTAGATTTGCCGGAACCTGAGGGTCCCATAATAGAAACATAATCACCGTTAAATATATCTAAATTGACAGTATCAAGTGCATATACATTTTGTTCACCCACACGGTAAACGCGAGAAACATCCTGAAGTGTAATTTGGCTTTTAGACATTATTTTTGTTTTTCAGGGCTGACATATGCTCCATCAACGATGCCTTTACGATCAATAGATAGAGCAATTTTATCATTGGCTTTCAGACCTTTTAATACCTCGGTGAATTGCCAGTTGCTTAAACCGATTTCTATTTCTCTTTTATGTAATATTTCATCGTCTTCATCATAAATTAAAACTTTATTACCTTTAATTAATGCTTCGGTTGGAACTCGAACAACATCAAACCGCGTGTCCAGAATAATTTCCAAATCTGCACTGTAACCCGGTAATAATTGTTTATATTGATTGGGATCCATGAAAACGGCTTCGATATCAACGGTGCGTGCTTGTTTCTCTATTTCAAAAACATAGGGCGCCACGCGTCGTACAGCACCTAAGAAGTTTTGATTATCAAAGGCATCAAGGGTGATTCTTGCTTCCATGCCTTCGAGAATAGTCGGTGCATCCACTTCATCAATGGGTGCTAGAATGTATAAGCAACTGGTATCAACAATATCTATGGCGGGAGGTGTAACAATGCCAGGAGGTGAGGGTGTGACATATTCTCCAATTTCACCATTGATTTCAGCAATACTGCCAGCAAAAGGTGCTCTCAGGCGGGTTCGTTCCAAAGAAGCCATTGTAACGGCAATTCGATTTTGGCTCACTTCGGCTCTCGAGTGAGCAGCACTGCAGGCTGCTTTACCTGCTTGAGCATTAGTCTTGGCTTTGTCGGCTTTTTCTTCGGTGGTTAGTTTTTCTTCCCATAAAGCGGCAATTCTTGAGGCATTCCGTTGGGTTTCATCGGCCATTAAACAGGCTTCAATCGCGGATTGTTTAGTAGCTTGATATTCTCGTTTAGCGAGATCCACCTGGGCTTTAAGGTCGTCGTTCCATAATTCCATTAAAAGTTGGTTTTTTTCGACTTTTTCACCTTCTTTAATCGCAAGTATGGCGACTTGGCCACCTATTGCAGGAGACAATTTTGCTCGACGACAGGCTTTAACGGTTCCGGCACGAGTATTGGCAACCGTCGACTCAACAAGGCCTATTTGAATTGTATGCAATTGCACAGGAATAGGTTTATCACGTGAGCCCAAAGAAATTAAAAAGGCCAAAAAAACAACTACGAATAATATAATAATGAGTTTGCGATGATTTTTAATTATGCTCATAAGGATTCACTGTTTTGCCAATGGAACTATGCTTAATTATACTTCATGTTTATGTTTCTCGGAGACTTTCTTGAGCTTATCCTGTGACAGTTGAGCTTCTTCAATATGGCTAATAACGCGATAAATGTGTGTACTGACTCTATGTAACCAACGTATCGCTTCCAGTGCTTCTGTTGCGCTGGGAACATCAATTGAACCAGCAGCAACTTGATTAACTATGTCATTTCGTTGACTCTCGATTATTTGATTAATTGACTCCGCTGTTTCAATGGCTTTATTTGATATACCATCCCAATGTTTGTCCTTTATTGCTTTAATTAATGTTTTGTTGGTTTGAATGATTAATTCGCAATACCTAATTAAAGGTTTTTTTTGTCGGGCATTGACAGCACGATCCTGTTCTTCCTCACAACGTTCATGCAAACGTTGTAAATGATCCAGTGCATGTATGACTGCCAATAATTTATTCCACTCAGGGCCGGTACTTGGATTTAAGTGAATTTTGTCGACAAAAAAATGCGTTTCATCTAATGCGAGTTGCAGTTCAGACAGATTAATTTGTGTTCCGTATTTATTGTCACTTAATAGTGCATTGACATGAGAAAGTAACGCGTTAAATTCTTTTTCAATAGTTGATTGAATAACGGTTAATGCCGCTGCGGGTTCTTTGCGCAATGAGTTGTCTAGGCCTCGAGTGTAACTTGGGACTTTTTCTGGTACGAGTTTTTCAATGAGATGTGAAAATTGCTTTGATATAGATAAAACAATCGTTACACCTAAAATATTGAATAAAGAATGAAAAGCGACCAATGCAATTTCAGCGTTTGTTTCAAGGATTCCTGGTGATATTGTTTGCCATAGGTTGATATAAGGCGTAATTAACAATAAAGCACCTGTCGCCGTGAATAAATTATATATAACATGTGATAATCCCGTACGTCGTGAAGCAGTGGAGCCGGCAAGGCTTGCTAACAAAGCTGTGACAGTTGTGCCAACATCCATACCGATGATCAATGCAGCGGCTTGATGAAAATTAATTGCTCCTGCAAATAATGCTGTCAGTGTCGCGACGACACCTGCACTGGATGACTGAGTGATTAAAGTCGCAATGATACCTATTAAAACCAGTTTTAGACTGCCTAATAGGGTATTGGTAGGAAGACTCTCTGGTGTGATGACGTTAGGTAGTTCACTCATTCCTTGTTGCATGAAAGTAATACCCACAAATATGAGACCGAAACCAGCCAGGCTAAAACCGAAGTTTGCTAAACGCCCTTTGCTGAATAAGCGAAGAATTGCACCGATTAAAATCAGTGGTAATACAATAGTGCCAAGTTTGAGTTTGAAACCAAGTAATACTACCAACCAACCAGTAATGGTTGTTCCAACGTTTGCCCCTAGAATGATACCGAGTGCTTGAGAAAATGTTATTAATCCAGCGGTAACAAATCCTACAGCTGTCACAGTTGTTGCACTGGATGATTGCAAAATGGCGGTACTGATAGCACCAGTAATTGCACCACTGATGGGTGTTTTAGTGAATTTCAATAATGCATTACGTATTGCATTTCCAGCTAATGCGCGTAATCCATCAGTCATAACAATCATGCCTAATAAAAATAGGCCAATTCCACCGATTACTTGAAGTAAGGTATGGAAAGTTTGCATTGTATGACTCGTTACTCTATTAAGGTTTATTCGTTAGTAAAGTTTTTTAACCAGTTTTCAGCGGTTTCCATATTTGATAAATATTTTTCATTGTCTTGACCAAATTCATCGTCAATGGCCTGCATTTTTTCTTTATCGTGATGTACCATGACTACAGCAATACACTGAATATTTTTATTATTAATCGTTACGGTTTCATCCAATATTTTTTTATCTTCAGCAGATAGCACTGAAAGTTTAAACCCAAATGCTGCTAGAAATTTTGGCATGACATCTCGTTTAAATTTGTGTACTTCCATATCTTTAAATTCGTAATTACGCTCATCAACCAAGAATTTAAATTGGGTATCTCTTGGAATATTTTGGCTTTCTTTAAGCATCTCAGCTTCCCATTTTTTCACTTCTGCGAAGCCTACAAGTCCTGAAATTCGAGTATAGAAGAGGGCGTTCTCTTGATTCCATTTTGAGCAGGTAATTGGTGGTTTATTGGTCATTTTAGGTGGCGATATTTAATTGGTCTTTGGTTATTTTAACATGGAAATTAATTATTCTGATAAGTCATTGTTTCATAATAATAAGATTATTTTCTCTAAAATCACTGCTTGATATACAGAAATATTTTAATATACTGTATGAATATACAGTATTGTTTTGTGTGTGAATGATGAAAAAAGTGTTGGATGATATTTTACAAAGCAATCCCTTATTATGGCGTGGGGGAGAAATAAGTAAGACAAAAACGGAAGCGATTTCTACGGGTTATGAGGTCTTGGATGAGATCTTACCCGCAGGTGGGTGGCCAATTAATGCGCTAGTTGAGGTGATAAGTCCTCGCTGGGGAATTGGTGAGCTTCAATTACTGTTACCCGCTTTAATTCGGGTGAGCCAACAGCCTCGACGTTTAATTTGGATTGCACCACCTTTTGTGCCTTATGCCTCGGGTTTGGTGAATAGTGGTATTGCGATTGAGCAGGTTGTTGTTATTCCCGTGGATAAGGTGGCTGCTTCGACTTCATGGACTATGGAAAAAATATTGAAAACACAAAGCTGCGGTATTGCTATGAGTTGGCCTAAACGTTTACAGGATAAAACCATACGTCGTTTACAACTGGCAGCAGAAGCGGGCAATAGTTTAGGTTTTTTATTTCGAACAGTGGAAGTTAAGTCCTCAGCCGCAGCCATACGCATTCGCATTAACTCTGTTTCTACAGGTTTGCAAGTCGATGTTTTTAAGGCACGAGGTACTGGTCGTTTTAAAAGTATCATTTTACCCTTAAAGTAGCCCGGGTGCAGCTTGCGAAACCCGGGAAAGGTGTTGGTTTGTTCCCGGATTACGTTGCACTCCATCCGGGCTACGGAAGATTTTGTGTTATGGGGAGTATTTGGGGCAGAAAGAAAGTAGCCCGGATGGAGTGGTAACGTAATCCGGGATGTTGATTTTAAAATTATAAAAATAGGAAAATCAATGGTTAATTATCGGAGAAATTTTTTACCAGGCGGAACATTTTTTTTCACGGTGACTTTGCATGATCGTCGTTCAAATTTGTTAGTTAAAAATATTGATTTATTACGA
>Ga0316207_10004150_pt1 | contig 12817 bp, 8 predicted proteins | sample 6weekpyrite_MG_FD_204943 | JGI IMG/M metagenome (GOLD analysis project Ga0316207, IMG submission 204943) | Microbial mat bacterial communities from mineral coupon in-situ incubated in ocean water Damariscotta River, Maine, United States -... | ecosystem: Environmental > Aquatic > Marine >... | reverse complement strand
CCATATTACATGATGTTATAGAAGATACTGCGGCTACCAAAGAAGAAGTCGCTGAGAAGTTTGGCGATGATGTTGCTGAGCTTGTAGATGGTGTTAGTAAGCTTACCGAATTAAAATTTAAAAATAAAAAAGAACAACAGGCAATTAACATACAAAAAGTGTTAATGGCTATGGCGCGAGATATACGTGTTATATTAATTAAGCTTGCAGATCGATTGCACAACATGCGAACACTGGGTGTAATGCGTCCCGACAAGCGCCGTCGTATTGCCAGAGAAACGCTGGATATATATGTGCCGTTGGCGCGGCGACTGGGTATAAATACTTTGAGGCTTGAGCTGGAAGATTTAGGCTTTCGAGCAATGTACCCAATGCGCTATCGAATTCTTGAACGCACCATGCTCAAGGAAGCGGGTAATAGAAAAGAAGTCATTCAAAAAATTCACAATGGCCTAACTTCACGGCTTGATGAGTTAGGTATTGAGGCAGATGTAAACTCACGTAAGAAACACCCTTATAGTTTATATAAAAAAATGCGAGAAAAGAATCTCGCTTACAGAAATGTTTTTGATGTGTATGGGATGCGAGTTATTGCAAGCTCGGTTGATGATTGCTACAGGGTATTGGGCGCAGTACACAATTTATTTAAACCAATACCTGGAAAATTTAAAGATTATATCGCCATTCCAAAAGAAAATGGTTATCAGTCATTACATACTATTTTATTTGGCCCTCATGCAATCCCAATTGAAGTGCAAATTCGCACCATTGAAATGGACAAGTTTGCAGAAACGGGAATTGCTGCTCACTGGTTATATAAAGAATCAGCTGATAATGAAATAGACGTGGGTGGACGAACCAGAGAATGGTTAACAAGCTTACTGGAAATGCAGCAGAATGCTGGAGACTCGGTAGAGTTTTTAGAAAATGTAAAAGTTGACCTGTTCCCTGATGAACTTTATGTTTATACGCCAAATGGTGACATTGTAAAATTACCAAAAAACTCAACCCCTATTGATTTTGCCTATTCAGTTCATACGGATGTGGGTCACACCTGTGTAGCAAGTAAAGTCGATCATCGATTTGCACCGTTAGACACGCCTTTATATAGCGGGCAAACAATAGAGGTTATTACATCTGAAGGTGCACATCCTAATCCTGGATGGCTGGATTTTGTTGTTACAGCTAAAGCGCGAAGTAATATCAGAAATTATTTAAAAAGCATCAGATCTGAAGATGCGGTTGCCCAGGGCCGGCGTTTACTGTCACGTATGTTACTGGAAAAAAATATTACACTTGAGGAAATATCACCGGAAAGTTATCAGTTTTTACTGGATGAGTATGGATTTACATCATTAAATCAGTTGCTTGAAGATATAGGTATGGGTAACAGGCCTGCGGGTCTTGTTGCAAAACGCCTGTTTCCAGAAGACATAGATGAAACCAAATCTGAACAAGACCAGTCATCTGGTCGTACTCCACTCGCTATCCAGGGAACAGAGGGAATGGTGGTTTCCTATGGTAAGTGCTGTTATCCGATACCAGGTGATCAGATAGTTGGTAAACTGAGTAAAGGGCGTGGTCTCGTAATTCATCAACTTAGTTGTAAAAATATACTTAATGAGCGCCTACAAAGTGAAAACATGATTGATGTTAAATGGGCAGCTGATCCTAGTGGTGAGTATTCATGCCAGCTAAATTTACACGTGCAAAATGAGCGTGGTGTGTTAGCTCGATTGGCAACAATTATTTCAGATGAATCTGCAAATATTGAACATGTAGAAGTAGAGGATAAAGATGGCATATCTACAAATATATCTTTCCTTATTTCAGTTGGTGGTCGTGATCATCTGGCAAAAATTCTACGCCGACTCAGGCGTGTGAATTCAGTTATGCGTATAATTCGAGTGCAGTAAATGATAGAGTAACCGTTCAAAAACGTTCGAGAAGAAGCTCATTATGAAAAAAGAAATTATTTCTACAGATAAAGCTCCCCAGGCAATAGGTACTTATTCACAAGCCGTAAAGGTAAACAACACAGTATATATTTCGGGTCAAATTCCGCTTATTCCTGAAAGTATGGAAGTGCTTGAGGGTTCAGTTGAAGAGCAGATTCACCTTGTGTTTAAAAATTTACAGGCGATTATAATAGCCGCAGGTGGAACATTTGAAAATGTAGTTAAGTTAAATATTTTTCTAACAGATTTAAGTAATTTTCCAACGGTTAACCAGGTTATGGCTCAATATTTTTCAGAACCTTATCCCGCACGAGCTGCCATAGGCGTTAGTGAACTACCAAAAGCCGTGGCGGTAGAAATGGATGCTATCTTAGAGTTATAACAACATAGAGTTTAAGTTGTGTTTCTACAGCGAGTAAATGTTTCTGTAGAAACAGGCTTCAGCCCGCGATCAGGTGTATCCACACTTTGGTAAATTCCTTTTCACATTCAAGTGATTTAAGCCAGCTAAAAGGCGTAGGTCCAAAAATCCAGGAACGATTAAGTAAGCTTGGGCTAAATAGCGTTCAGGATGTTTTATTTCATCTTCCCTACAGGTATGAAGATCGAACCCATGTCGTTGCTATAGGTGCAGTTCGCCATGGTCAATCCGCACTAATAGAAGCTACAATAGATTATGCAAAAGTTGCCTTTACACGTAAGGGTAAGAGCAGGCGAATGTTACTGGTGCATGTGACAGATGGAACAGGTAGTTTATTGTTGCGTTTTTTTTATTTCAATAAACAGCAACAACAAAAGTTAATTGAGGGTACAAAAATACGTTGTTTTGGTGATGTGCGTTATGGGGCATCCTCACTTGAAATGGTGCATCCCGAATACTCACAGATAAATGAACACACATCTGTTCATATGGAAGATTCACTAACACCGGTATATCACACCACCGATGGTGTCAGTCAGTTTCTATTGAGAAGATTGACTGAACAATGTCTTGAGCTGTTAAATAATAAAGCATATCTAGTAGATTTTTTAACGCCAGACATATTAAATCTGAAAGATTATTACTCATTAGCTGATGCGTTGAAGTATGTGCATAGACCACCTGCGAAAGCTGACGTAAATGAGTTGTTTGAAGCCAAACATGCTTCTCAGCTACGTTTAATATTTGAAGAGTTACTGGCTCAGCATTTAAGCCTGCAGGTATTGCGAGAAAAAAATAGAAAACTAAGAGCGGCCTGTTTGCAAAGTGATAATCATCTTTTATATCAGTTTATAAAATCTTTGTCATTTGAATTAACTATGGCCCAACAAAAAGTTAACCAGGAAATTCTCCATGATCTGGAATCTGGCGTACCGATGATGCGACTGGTGCAAGGCGATGTGGGTTCAGGAAAAACAGTAGTTGCAGCATTGGCCTGTTTAAAAGCGGTAGAAATGAATTTACAGGCAGCAATAATGGCTCCTACAGAGATTCTGGCAGAGCAACATTATAAAAATTTTACAAGCTGGTTTAGTCCCCTGGGGATTAAAGTCGTATGGTTATCTGGTCAGGTTAAAGGTAAAAAAAGAGATAGTGTACTCAAGAAAATAGTTACAGGTGAAGCCCAGGTAGTGGTTGGGACACATGCACTGTTTCAAGAGGATGTAAATTATAAATGCCTGGCACTTGCGATAACGGATGAGCAGCATAGATTTGGTGTGGAGCAACGTATGACCTTGGCACAAAAAGCAAAAATTAAAAAAGTTGTAAAATCGAACAAGGCAACACAGCTAGCGCATCAGTTAATTATGACAGCAACGCCTATACCTCGTAGTCTGGCAATGACTGCCTATGCAGATCTTGATTATTCAGTAATTGATGAATTGCCACCGGGAAGAAAACCTGTAAAAACGGTAGTTATACAGCAGGAACGTCGAGAAGAGATCTTACAGCGAATTTATAAGGCCTGTGGTGAGGGAAAGCAGGCATACTGGGTATGTACGCTGGTTGAAGAGTCGGAGTCATTACAGTGCCAGGCTGCACAGAATACGGCGCAAACACTTCAAGAAGTTTTGCCCGATATAACCGTTGGTTTAATACATGGCCGATTAAGGTCTGATGAAAAAGAAAGTATTATGCAGGCATTTAAGTCAGGTGAAATACAATTACTGGTGGCAACAACAGTTATTGAAGTGGGAGTAGATGTGCCAAATGCGAGTTTGATGATCATCGAAAATGCTGAGCGATTAGGCCTGTCTCAATTACATCAACTAAGAGGTAGAGTTGGCAGGGGCAGGGAAGCCAGTCATTGTGTTTTGATGTTTAAAAGTCCATTAAGTGCACATGCAAAAGAAAGACTCGCAATTATGCGTAGGACTAATAGTGGTTTTGAAATAGCAAGAAAAGACTTACAGCTCAGGGGGCCGGGGGAGGTGCTAGGTACGCGTCAAACAGGGCTGGTTCAATTAAAAATAGCGGATATAGTGCGTGATGAATCTATGTTAGATGAAGTAAAAATTGCAGCTCAAAAAATGTCAAATGAATCACCCGAAAAGGTTAAAGCATTAATTGACAGATGGGTCGGTTCTGCACAGCAATTTGTTAATGTGGGGTGAAATATTTTAAGCTTAAACTGGTGATTTTACATATTAAAATATATTTATTTTCGGCTGGCTATTAGCCGTTATCTCGTCTATTTAATAAGGATGCACTATATATATACAACATACATTGGGTTACCCGGATGCTGGGAGTGATGGACGAAGCTGAATTGCTGGAAAACAGTAAGGATCGAGAAAAGATTTTACGGGAACAAATGCGTCTCGTAGAACAGAATGCAGTACTTAGTAATATTGTTAGTGTAGTGGTGGCAATGTTACTGTCACTTGTTTTATGGCGTGATGAATCTCAAAGTTTAATCATGTCATGGATGGGGTATATGATTCTGATAGCAATAGTCAGAGTTGTCATGGGCTATATGCACAGGAGTGAGAATACGAATGAGCTTGTGCATGATGTTTTTGGGCGATGGCATTTAATCGCAATTTTATTAACAGCTCTCGGTTGGGGGATGGCGGGTTATTTTCTTTTTCCTGTTGATCCAATCCAGCAATTGGTTGTTGGCTTTGTACTTGCAGGTATTGCTTCAGGGGGCGTATCGGTAATGTCTCCTATTCTATATTTGTACCTGGTTTATCTTTTTCTGGTTATATTTCCAGTGACAATACGTCTTTTTTTAATGGGGAACGATTTTATTATCTTGGCCGTTACAACTTTTTTCTATATGTTAGTAATGGGTGGAATTGGCTCGAGTATAAATAAAAGTATCCTAAAAACCTTAGAGATCAGGTTTCATAATGAATCATTGATTCGGTTTATGAGCCAGGCACGCAATGAAACTGAAGATATAAATGAGGCATTATCCGCTGAGATTATACAAAGAAAACGTGTTGAAAAAGAGCTACAAAAAGCCAAAGAGGTAGCGGAAGCTGCTAGCAAAACGAAAAGTGAATTTCTTGCAAATATGAGTCATGAAATTAGAACACCTATGAACGGTGTGCTGGGAACATTGCAATTGCTACAAGAGTCTGACTTGAGTGATGGGCAGAAAGAGTATGTGGGCATAGCATATAATTCTGGTGAGGCGCTGCTTTCGCTTCTGAACGATATTCTGGATTTCTCTAAAATAGAAGCGGGTAAACTTAAACTGGAATATATACCTTTTAATCTGAAAGAATTAACCAACGATTTAACCGTTTTACTTAAACAAAAGGCAGATGAACGTGAGGTGAAGTTAGAGACAGATTTTGATTCTGAAGTACCAACAGCAATTCTGGGCGATTCAGTTCGAATCAGGCAGATACTTGCAAATTTAATGACTAATGCAATTAAGTTTACTGATAAAGGAACAGTAACAATAAAAATAATAACGCTAGAAAATACTGAAAAAATGGTGCGCTTACGTTTAGAGGTTAACGATACAGGTATCGGAATAGCTGAAGAAAACCAGCGTAAGCTTTTTAATTCATTTACACAGGCTGATGGGTCAACCACGCGTAAATATGGAGGTACGGGTTTAGGTCTGGCGATTGTAAGGCAATTAGTTACAATGATGCGTGGACGATTAGGTGTAGAAAGTGAGGAAGGAAAAGGATCAAGTTTCTGGACAGAAATTTCTTTTGAAGTCCCCCATAATATTGAAATGGAGAGAGCTTCGGAAAAAAAATCAGCTGATGTAGAAAAGTTAGAAGGTAATGTACTGTTAGTGGAGGATAACCCTGTTAACCAAATAGTAGCCAGGAAAATGTTAGAAAAAGCGGGTTTGAATTATGAAGTAGTAAATAATGGAGAGGAGGCATTGAACAGATTGAAACTATCCCATGATTTTAATTTAATATTGATGGATTGCCAGATGCCGATAATGGATGGATATGAGGCGACTCAGGCATTGCGTGACCTTGAAGAAAAAAATGCTATTGATCGTTTGCCAGTTATTGCGATGACTGCGAATGCGATGGAAGGTGATAAAGATAAGTGTCTTGCAGCAGGAATGGATGACTATATCTCAAAACCGGTAAATCAGCAGAATCTTAAGAAAAAGCTGGCAAAGTGGTTATAAATTCTTAAATGTGTAAAATTAAGTACTTTAAATTACACTAACAGAAGATTCATGTCAGGTCATCACACAAGATTACACTGGTGTAATCAAAAGCGCTGTTTTTCAAGTGAACTTGATACTGAGATAAAGTCCTGGTTGTTTGATTCCGGTTCTTTAACTACGAGATTAGTTCATCATTGTAATGGAAAATTTTCTGTTAAAGTATTATCTGTTCAAAGGGCTACACCAACCCCCGATGAAGTGAAAGTGCTTAAGCTGAAGGCCAGAAACCATTCAATTATTCGTGAGGTACTATTGCTTTGTGAAGATCGACCAGTAGTATATGCTAGAACAATTATCCCTGTATCTAGTCTTCGAAGCTCATTGCGAGGCATTGTTAAGTTGGGAAATAAATCTCTTGGAGCCGTCTTATTTGCAGATAAAAAAATGCTCCGTAAGCCAATGGAAATAACGTTGCTTAAGGAATCTCATAAATGCCACGCCTGGACCCGGTATAAAGGTAAAAAATCAATTTGGGGTAGACGTTCTGTCTTTATAATAAAAGGGCAGGAAATTCTGGTAAGTGAATTTTTTCTACCAGACTTATTAAGTTAGAAACTGAGATATAAACGGATGAAATCTTAAATACCAATAAAGTCAGTACCCAAAGATATAGAAGTGTTTTAAGATAGCTGTATTGATTTCTGTAGCTCAATTAGCTCAAGCGGTATAGGCCTGGATATATAGTATCCCTGGGCAAAATCAACCCCTGCATTATTAAGTTTATCAAAAATTTCTCGTGTTTCTACATATTCTGCAATGGTTTTAATACCCATAATATGACCAACCTGATTAATCGACTCGACCATGGCCATATCAATTGGATCATTGATAATGTCCCTGACAAAGGCCCCGTCAATTTTGAGGAAGTCTACAGGAAGGTTTTTTAGGTAGGCAAAAGAACTTAAGCCACTACCAAAATCATCGAGAGAGAATTTAACACCGACTTTTTTAAGAGTATTAATGAAATGCTGCGCCCTTGTTAAATTTACAATTGCACTAGTTTCTGTTATTTCAAAACAAATTAAATCAGGATCAAAATCATTTAACTCTAACTGGCTCTTAACAAAATCCAGAAAGTTATCATCACATAGTGATTGGGCAGAGAGGTTTATTGCAAATAAGGGTTTATTAGACGTATCTTTTTTCTTGAAAAAATGGCTAATCAGTCCTAATGTATTACGGAAAATCCAGCAATCGATTAAATTCATTAAGTTATAACGTTCAGCAGCTGGAATAAATGCCATTGGAGGTATAATAAAATCATTCTCATCAATTAAACGAACCAGTATTTCATAATGACTACACTTATTTGTAGAGAAGCTATAAATAGGCTGGTAATACAGTTTAAAACGATTTTCATCGAGGGCGTGGTTTATGCGGTGCACCCACTCTATCTGCCCTTCTCTTTCGAGTAATTCGTCATCATTATCTTTGTAGCAATGTATACGATTACGTCCCTGATCCTTGGCGACATAACAGGCAGTATCCGCAGCACTCAGTATCGCATTCAAATTACTATACATATTAATCTGTACGATACCTATGCTCACCCCAACTGTGAACGATTTATCGTTCCAGTTAAATTTAAAACTATTAATGACTCTTCTTAGATGCTCAGCAAGTTCTTTTGCTTTAAGCATTGAGCAGTTGAGATACAAAACTCCAAATTCATCGCCACCCAATCTGGCAAGTGTATCTCCATCCCTGATTTCATGTTTTAGTAACTTAGATAACTGGCGTAATAGTTCATCACCTGCTACATGACCACAGGTATCATTGACAATTTTAAACTGGTCAAGATCGAGGTAGCATAAAGTATGTTCGGTTAGATCAATCCGGGCTGATTGAAGGGAAAGGTTCAGTCTATTTTCAAACTCTCTGCGATTGATTAATCCTGTCAGTTCATCATGTGATGCCTGATATCCTAGTTGGTTGGCCATTGTGCGCATAGAAGTTACATCTCTAAACACAAGTACAATGCCTATAATTGTATTGTCTGCGTCAGTAATTGGAGATGCGGTATATTCAATAGCAAATTCTGTCTGGTCTGCACTCTTTAGAATTGCATGTATATCTGAGTTCTGCATTTTTTGTTGACTAATTACATCCAGTAATGGATTAATCACTGGATGATCATCTAATTCGGACTTGATAGGAAATATATCGTGTAGTGACTGTCCAAGTGCCCGTGACTTTGAATAACCTGTTAACTTCTCAGCAACTGTATTCATGTATTCAATTAGCCCCTGGCTATCAGTTGTGATTACTCCTTCCCCAATAGAATGCAGTGTAACCTGTGCTTTTTCTTTTTCTCTAGAAAGCTGTTTTTCAGCTAATGTGGTGCGTCTAATTACGTATAATGAGATATACAGGCTGCCAAGAATGATCAAGGTAAGAATAATAACTAGTTGAGTTCTTGATTCCTGCAGGTTTAAGGATACATCGTGTACGGCCTGGCTGGACGATTTTTCAACATAATGAAGTAGCCTGTATAATGGTTTAAATACTTTATTCTGGCCTTTTATTGCCTTTTCCCTCAGTATCCTCTGTGCTTCTTCCTGCCTGCCTGCCATAGCTAAATCGACTATTTGTCTCTGCATGGGCACAATTACATTATTTGTTAACTTACCCTGTGCTTCAAGCAGCTTTATTTCATCTTTATTCAATTCAAGTGTTTTAAGCTCTGTTCTCGATTTTGCAAATTCCGCACCATAGCTATTAAATAACATAAATTCATTGTCACGTTCAAATGGATCATCGAGACTGGAAATTTTCTGGATACTAATTGTTCTTTCACGGGCAGAAAGCAACATGTTAGTAATCAGTCTGGTTTTTATATTGTTTTGATTTACAACCTGATGGATACGAATAAATGTCAGGTTTAACTGATTTAATGCGATTGTAACAATGAGCACCATAAGTAAAATAATAGTGCCGAAGCCTAGGGCCATTAAGAGTTTAGTGCTTATTTTTTGCATCATTATAGAGTTTAGTCTGTTTTATGCAAAATAATCCCCAATAGCAAAAAATTTGTTGAAGTATTTTTTAGTGATTAACCCCAGTTATCAGTTTCTATATGAATTTACAGTTTACAAAGCGAGTTATTAATTATCTATTAGGGTTTTACCAGGCCTAAGCGTAGTGCCTCTAATGTCGCCTGGGCACGATTGGATACATTTAATTTACCATATATGCTTTTCAGATGGCTGGCTACTGTATTGGAGGTAATACCTAATATTTCTGCGGCTTCATTTCTACTTAAGCCTTTGGCAATAGCGCCGAGAATTTCTTTTTCACGACCTGATAAGTCAGGTTTATCTGATGGCTGAATATCATTGTGAAAATGGTTTATCATTTTACGTGCAATGGTCGGAGAAATAGGTGGCTCACCTTTGATAATACCCTGAAGATTATGTATAAACTCATCAGTGGTTTGTTCTTTAAGTAAATATCCCTGGGCCCCGGCCTCTAAAGCTGGGAATAAATAATTATCATCATCGAATATTGTAGCCACAACACAATAAGTATCGGGCGACTTCTGGCTGATTTCACTAATTATTTCAACCCCATTACCATCGGGTAAATTAAGGTCAATTAAAGCCAGGTCCAGCTGGTTGCTTTTAATAGTTGCTCTAGCCTGGGCCAGACTTGAAGCTTCAAAAATTTGTACTTCAATAAAGGCCTGTCGAATGATATCGGTTAACCATTCGCGTGTTTCCGGGTGATCTTCTAAAACGAGTACATTTTGCATATCTTTATTCAGTAGTATCAGAAATCATAAAGTTGATTCTTACACAGCTGCCCCTGTTTTCGCCGGTTTCCCGGTCATTAAGATTAAACCAGCTAGCGCTGCCGTTAAGCTCATGAGCCCTTGTTTTTATGTTATTCAGACCTTTGCCAGGAATACAGTTTTTAATATCGAAACCCTGTCCATTGTCGCTGCATTCTACATCGAGTTGCAGCTGGTTTAAATTAATAATTATTTCCATAAACTGTGCTTTGGCATGACGAATAACATTTGTCGTTATCTCATGCAGCATACGATTTAAATTTATGTGCTGTCTGGGTGTGAAGCTTAAGCCTTTTAAGTTGTCGCTTTGATGCCATATCAACTGCATACCGATAGAGTTTAACCTATCCTGTATTTCAGATCTGACATCAGTTATAGCGTCTAGTATCGTCGCTGTTGATTTATTGTCAAGGGTGTAGATGGAATTTCTGAGTGATTTTAGAATGCTACGTGAAAGAGCAATAGCTTGATCATCTTTAACTGTGTGAATAAGTGTTAACATACGTGCGGCAACATCATCATGCAAATCGCGGGCGATGCGTAGACGCTCAGCAGAAGCGCCTTTCTCAACTGCTTCTTCTATGGTAATAAATTGTTTTGTTAATTTTAACAGAGAGTCGGCAAGTTCAATGTCGTCGTTATTGAACTGGGTCGACTTGTTTGTGGCGCTTAGTACATATCCATATTTAAACATTATTGAAGGAACTTCAAGAATATTGTGCTGGTCATTAATTTTGCAATGTGTAACTGCTTGTGAGGAAAGTCTGAGTTTACAATCGGAAAAAAAACGTTGCAAAATTGCTTTCCAGCGCTCATCAATAGATGTGCCGCTACTGGAAAATTCTTCAATTAAAAAAGGTAAATTTTTTTCCAGACTCTTATGCACTGAGAGACGACCTATTATTTAAGTTACTCTAATATTCTGAGTTACTTCTGAATGTGAACCCCACAAAGAGTTAAGCGGACACACGAACTGTTAAGAAAAATTGTATTAGTATGATGAGTATATTAATCAATAATAATGGATTAAAAAGTGTAAATTATTTTAACTCCATCGTCATAGCATGTATATTGTTTTGTTTTAATGTGCTCAGGGTTTCTCGCAGTCGTGTGGGGTTACTAAATGGGCCAATGCGTACACGGTGCCAGTTATCATGATTAATACTGACGCTTTGTATTGACGACTGAACCCCAAGCAATGCAAGGCTGGCCTTAAGTCGTTCAGCGTCTTGCTGGTTTTTAAACGAGCCGGCCTGTAGTAAATACTTTTTCTCGCCTGATGTACTGGTCGTCTCAGGTTTAGTGTTTGAGGGTTGTGGTTTAATTTCTTCGGCTTCAGGTTCAGGTACAAAAACTTCCAGTTCAGAAAGTATAGTGTAAAATTCAAAACGAGGTTTTTTATCTTTGTTTTCTTGCGTATTATTTTCAGTGGTGTTTTCCTGCGCTGCCTCTGTTTCTAATTTTTGTTGTTCGCGTGCTTTTTTTAATTCCTGCTTCACCGCTTCTGTAAAACTGACTTCTTCAGCAGGTTGTTTATCGAGGTACACGAGAAATGAGGCAAATAAACCAATGGCAAGCCCTGCCAGCATCCATAGATATCCGGGTACAGGTTTTTTATTCGACATGTGACGTCCTTTTAAATCACGTGCGGCTGGCATTACATGATTTCCGGTGCACTAACACCTAATAATTCCAGGCCATTATGCAAGACATGACGTGTAGCGTTAATCAGGGTTAATCGTGCATTTCTAATTGCTTCATCATCAACAATAAACTGGTGAGCATTGTAGTAAGTGTGGAGTTCATTTGCCAGTTCACGTAGAAAATGTGCAAGTTGATGTGGCTCCTCATTTAGTGCTGCTTTTTCTAAAATTTCCGGGTATTTTGCCAATGATGTCACCAGTGAAGTTTCATGCGCTTCAGTTAAAAGCATTAAATTTTCACTACCCATTTTATTATCATGGATTAATTTTTTTTCTGCTAGCTGGCGGAAAATACTGCAAATACGAGCATGGGCATACTGAATATAATATACCGGGTTGTCATTGCTCTGTGATTTTGCCAGATCAAGATCAAAATCCATATGCTGTTCACATTTACGCAATACGTAAAAGAAACGTGCAGCATCGTTGCCGACTTCAGAGCGTAATTCTCGTAGTGTTACAAAAGAGCCAGAACGAGTCGACATGGGCACTTTCTCACCGCCACGATAAAGTATGGCAAACTGAACTAACAGTACATCGAGTTTATCTACATCATCACCAAGTGCCTGGAGAGCGGCTTTAACCCTGGGAATATAACCATGGTGATCAGCGCCCCAGATATCGATAACCCGTTCAAAACCCCGTTCCAGTTTATCCATGTGGTAAGCAATATCAGAAGCAAAATAAGTGCTTTGACCATTGTCACGCACAACGACCCTGTCTTTT
>Ga0316207_10004149_pt1 | contig 12820 bp, 12 predicted proteins | sample 6weekpyrite_MG_FD_204943 | JGI IMG/M metagenome (GOLD analysis project Ga0316207, IMG submission 204943) | Microbial mat bacterial communities from mineral coupon in-situ incubated in ocean water Damariscotta River, Maine, United States -... | ecosystem: Environmental > Aquatic > Marine >... | reverse complement strand
CAGCTCCAAATTGGCCAGAAGCACCAAATTGACCAGATGTTCCAGTCATGGATTGTGCCAAACCAGCACCTGCAGCAATGACTGGGAGCATATTAGTTAATCCAGTAAAGAATCCAGTTGCATTAGTACCGGCTTCTACCATTGGCGCACCTTCACCTGCCTGAATAATAGTTTCGGGTGTCATGTTTCGAACTGAGTCTCGGACAAATTCCAACCATCCAGGTCTATCCCAACTGCACTTGAACCTAGTACTGCCATTGTAAAGGGCATACAAAAGGGGATAGATGTTGACATCCATTGCCATCACAGCATTAACAGTTGCTGTTTGAACGTAAGGAGCAATGTTTGCCTTGGCAACACATTCGGTGTTCAACTTTCCAGAAAGACGCAAGTTTTGTCCAATGCCCATTCTGTCATAACGAATAATGTGGCAAGGGCCAAGCTTACCTTCAACGTAAATGTTACGAGCACGGACTTGGATATCGCGATTAAACATTCCCAATTGCCAAGTTTGTGCTGTGCCACCTGTGTTAATGACAGTCTTAACGTGTACCAACTTAGCACCAATGTATTTACCCAAGGAACCAATACCGCCAGCATTTTCAAAGTCTTTGGCAATTCTTGATTTGTGATTTACGATGGTGTCTATTTCATTTAACTTTTGTAAGGAACCAGGAGCAACTGGTTGACTGAATAAAGCGCCATCAATAGAATTGCCATTAACATTCTGTTGTGCTTTTGAGGAAAGAAATTTGTAGCGTAAAGTACCATTAGCATTATCATCATTTGAAACAAAGACATGTTCAACAATAGAAGTAAAGATAAATTCCAAATTATCGGGATTTGCAGGTGCACCTGTTGCAGTATATCCATATTGAGCTGAAAAATCAATATCAAAATAACCATCTTCATTAATCTTAGGGGTTTGTAATCCAGTGTGGGACCATCCGTTTGCATATTCAACTGCTGTTACAATTGCACCTCCAGTGTAATAGTCACTGGCTGGATCAGAAGTAACAACACCCCAGGGGGTAATCCAAATCGAAGCTGTAACGTAAGATTGTGAAGAATTAGCAGCAAGTGTAAGAGGAGTCAAAGGAATAATAGTAGCGCCAGGAGTTTCACCAGTAGCAATGTCCAAAGTTGTAAAATCTGATTCCCATGCTCCGTGGACTTTATCAACCAAAACTTGATCAGGGACGGAGTAAGTGCTGCTGATATCAGGACCGATAACGTTTACGACACCAGTTGAAATGTTAACTTCTTCCTTGATTTCCTTTGGTGTTCTTGCTGATTGTTGCATACCACTCACAGTGAAGCAACCATCCCCGTCGTCATTTTGAGCAAGATCTCTTGTATCACTAATAACACCAGTTGTGGCAGTACCAGTTAATGCTGTTGCGCCAGAAGCAATGGTTGAAGACCAGGCTTCAAGAATACCGCCATAAACACGTGTAAGAGAAAATTCCTTTTCGAGTGCAGGATCAATGGCAGGTTGCCCATGTGTATAAATTCTTGGAGCTGCAAGAGCTTTAGTATAAATGTATTCATGTGTCCAGTAAATGGGAACAAGCCCGTTGTCACTTTGGTTAAGAACACTATCAATTAAACCATTAGTGGTGTATGCGGTTGTGAAAACTGTAACAGTATCCTTTGGAATGACACACATGTGGTAAAGAGAGTTGTAACCGTCCTTAACAAACCAAAGGAAGATACCAGTAGCAGAAGAAACTTGTTCGCGGCCAGCAATGAATGTATTTTCCTTGACAGAAAAGTTTCCATTGATGGTAACGTTCTTGGCAACAGCTGTAGGATGCTGAATAGAAGGAGGACGGGTTTCATTGGCCTTGGGATCAATGGATTGCTTGAGGAATCCCATGGTTGTACCAAGGCGAACATCAACGTTCCCGGCGTTAGAATCAATCATGTTTTAAAAAAAGAAAAAAGGTAATAATAATAACTAAAAAAGGAAAACACTTTCTTCTTGTATCTATTTGTAAATGTTGCTATATCTATATCTTTATATTGTCTATATATATATATATAAATAAAATAAAATAAAAAACAAAAAGAGTGGTATTGATTTTTCTTAAAGCGCATTTTTTGTTTCTTGCAAAAGATAAAGAATATAAGATTTTTTGATGGGTTTTTTAATAGGTAAAGATCTAAGGGGTTTTAAAATGTTATTCATCACCAACTCAATGGCCTCGGGTTTCATGATGGCATCGTCGCCCTTTGGGTCCTTTGGTTTGGTTTCTACATCAGGTGCAACGCCAAAGCGACTTCCCTTAGCAATGGTTTTCGTTGCCATGCTATCACCAACGACAGCCTTTTTGGGAAACTTCTTATCTAAGCGTTGACGTGATCCAGTTTGCTTTACATCAGAAAGTGAGATGGTATCTTCGGCAACAAAGTCGCCCACAGGATCTTTGGATTCCTTTTTCATTTCATTGGCCATGGTATTCATTTCTTCCAAAACTTTTGTACTTAGAAAGGCATCTTCTACTCTTCTGGGAATGTCCTTTAAGATGCTATTTTTTCTGCTAAAGGACATAGCTTCATTGTACAAAAACTCTTGGAATTTTTTGAGTTTTGAATTGTCATGCTTGTTTTCAAACTCATAAAGAAAATGGTACATACCTTCTGCCATATCTCTAAACTCTAATGCTGCGGTTCTTGTGTCATTAATGGCAATACCCAACTGATTAAAATAATTTGATTTGCGTACAGATGGTGGAATTAAATCGGCCTGATAAGCCATTCGTTTTTTTTCTGGATTATCATCCAGGTGATCATAATATCCAGCTTCCATTTTATTTACTGCAGCAAGCAAAGCATTGGCAAGAGATTTTTTCATAGTAGCATCCAATCCACGATCCAATAACATTTGCAATTGTTCTCGCCCAGACTCTGCGGCCATCAATGGAATGTCTAGTGCAGCTTTGCTATGTTGAATCGCACGTTCCAAGCGTACATTATCATCTAAGAGAGAAGGGTCTCTAAAGATTTTTTCAATAATTTGATAACCCTTTTCCCAAGCTGGGGATTCGCCGGTGTTCATTATAATATTATTGTTTTTACAAAAAAACACTTTGAATATATATATATAGTAGTAATATTTATTATATATGATGAAGATGTATATTATAAAAGCCATTAAATAAAAAAACACATAAAAAATAAAACGCAAATATAAAAAAGATAAAGAATATTTTATTCATCGAGATCAGTCTCGGAATCACTTTCGGCTTCTTTCTTTACTGTTGGTTTCCAGAACGTTCCGTCGGCTCTTTCTAAAAATATTGGTTCTTCATCGTCCTCTTCGTTATAGAAATCATTGGCATTATTATTTTGTTGCCATCTAATCCTATCCTGTCTTCCAATTTCGTTAAATTCAAGATCACTTACTAAACCTAATATAGGATCAAGAGATTGATATCTTACTACATTAATTAAATTCCAAATGTTTCCAACTTCAGGATTTGCAGTAATGATTTCAATGGCTCGTTTCAAAGCAGGTGGTTGTTGGGCACTTCCGTCTTGACGACTAAAAATAGGATCAAGTCTTTGAGACATATCCAAAAAACCGTCAACCACAGAACTAAAACTGTCGTACCTAACAGAACCAGGGAAGGAATCTGACTTAACTAATTTTTCGAAATTAGCTTTTGCGATCTCTTCAAGTTTTTTGAAACCTTCTGGAGTCTCTATTCCTTCTGGGCGGTATTCTTCAATAACAAACTTTTGCTTTAGCTTTTGTACATTACGAGCGGCACTTAAAACAACACCCATTTTCTTTATCATATAAACTGATAGTGCCTGGACAAAGTTTTTATTATAATTGGCAGGATTAATCGTATCTAAACTATTTCTCTTTAGCCAGTTAATGACATCTGCGTCAGTCCATATCTTGGGAAGAACGCTTTGTTTGAATGTGGTTCTAACTTTAGGCATGTTTGTTTTTTACTTTTTCAAATATTAAAGAACACTTTATTTAAAAGATTATGTTGTGTTCAAGAAGCAATGGTTGGATTTTCTTTCAAACATTTTATAAATAATAATAAAAAGAAGCATTAACGAAGACGACGAGCTCTTTCGATCTCATCTCTGTCAACGATAACAGTATTTTCGTGTTCGGCCGCATAAGGCGTGCCTGCATATTTTTCTAATTCTTCAAAATGTTCATCCAATTTATCTTTATCCACATATTTAATAATACCACCCTCATCAAATCTTCTCTTCAATGCTGCCTTACTTCTATCATTTGCATTTGGAAACCATTTGGAAGGAGGAACATTGGAAGTTACATAAACCTTAGTCCACTTAGCACATAAAACACCACCCTTAACTTCTACTGTGTGGGGATGTTCATCAAGAGCTTTTAAAAAATCATTAACAGGAACTTCTCCAAGACACTCATCAAACAATAAAACATTATGTATATTTGGGCGGTAACCATCATAAAACTTTCCAGAAATTTTAGAATAAACATTTCTAGGGCCTTCAGTTTTAAACACATGATAAGTTTTTCCAGTTCCGGTATCACCCCAAAGACATGTACAAATCACTTTACGTGCTTCGGGAAACTCATTTTTCTCTCGTAAAGAAACTAAAGTTTTGATTTGATTAGCAAAACGCAAAGCTAAGTCAGGCATGCGTTCCATAAAGTCTTCCAAATACATGCCTTGATTAACACCCTCAGCCACAGCAGCACCTTGTGTTCGAACTTCCTCTGGACGAAGCTGTCCTGCCTCATGTCTTGTTCCTTCAACAGCAGAAACATCTTTCCAAACATAGTCCAGAGCAGCTTGACGAGGCCCATTGCGCGGAGCAAGATAAATATTATTCATATCCCACCCATGAGCTTCAGTCCATTGCATAATATCCAAGATGTTTATTGCAGTAACACGTTGATCAAACTCTAAGTATCCTTGAATATGCAATCCATTGCGACCCAACAATCCATTAGCACCTCTTTCTAGTTGATATCTAATAAAAGTAAGACGCGCTCCAACAGGAAGTTGGAATTGATTCGGATCAGGTGGCCGATAATCAGCATTGTTAACAGCATCTTCGTCTTCTTCGTTCAGCCACAAAGTAAAAACCCACGACACAGCCCGTGCTAAAGTATTATTCGCATTACGATAAGCACCTTGTGGTTCAACTCTGCGCTGTCGCTGCGCAACTCGGCGTGCAACTCTAGGTTGAGGAACATTTTCCGAAGAAGAATCACTATCAGATGATGTAGAAGACAGTCCAAGGGAGTATTCAGAAGAAGAATCTGAAGAAGAAGATGATTCAGACGACGAAACGGAGGCTGCTCTACGTGCTGCTGCCTCTAAACGATGCCTGTTAACAAAGATATTACGTCGATTCATAGTTAGTTTTTATTTTTTTAAGTGTAAAAACACTTTTTGAAGAAGAAGAAACATAAAATTGCACATCTAAAACGCATAAAATAAAATATATTCTTTATAAAAGCCAAAATATTTAACGATAATAAGATTCAGGTGAAGGAATAGGACAATCTATCGCTTGCCATATGTCATTATGCGGATAAATATCCAAGACATGATCATCTGAAATCCTCAAAAGCTCTAAAAGTTCCTTCGAAGATAACAAATTAAATGTCTGCAAGTGATAAAAAGCCTTTCCTGCATAGGGATAATCCAAAAAAAAGTTTGTTTTAACTGAAGGATTCTGAAAAATGACCTTTGGATCTACTCTAACGGGTGCAGATTTCAGAACAAGGAACCAAAAATTAGATGTTTCACTCTTAGGTAATGCCTGAAACGGGTGATGTTCAGGCTTCATTTGGAAAAATGCTACATCTAATAGCAAAGTACGATCAGGCATAAGTGAAATTCGATGTTCTCTTTCTGTTGTTAGTGTAATTTTTTGTGCTTCTTTGTCATTATCATCCTTCTTCATCATTTTTAACACATCAAAAACAAAGTCATCGTCTGCAGTTTCACAAACAAAGTTGTAATGGTGTGTTTGTTGTAATAAAATAGAGGGAGTTTTAGGAGATTCGTCCTCATTAAAAGAAAAGGTTCGTTCCATTTGTTTGTTTTTTATACATTATCACAAGAACACTTATTGGGATTTGCAGTTTCCGTAGAATTCAATAATAAAAACAGCAAATGCTGCCAGCGAGAGAAGGGTTGCAATAATAAACTTGAGCCATTTTCTTGTTTCTGGATTGGTGATGCCAAAAACATCAGCAACAACAGAAGGAGACAAACCAAAACCCGGTATCGAGGAGCCAGAATTCTGACGTACATCATCATTTGGCGCAACAGCAATAGGTTCATTAGTCTCTTCGTGATGTCTTTGTGTTTCTGAGTCAGACATAATATAAAAAAAAGTAATAGATAAAAATAAAAAGCACTTAAAAAGATTTTTGTAAATAGATATTTTTGTATTTAGATGTTCTTCTTTCAATTAAAAAAAAATAAAACAGTTAAGATTTTTCTTGTTCAGTCTTTTCCTTGGCCAACTTGGCTTCCTTCCACTTCTTAAACTCATCAAACTCATCAGTAGAGACTTCAGTCTTCTTCTTTTCAACAGGATCACGGCCATCTTCAAAGTATTCAATGGCACCCTTGACACAATTGCGATCAAGCATACGTGCATTAGCCACACATCCACAATCCTTGCGAAGACATTTACCATAAGGTTTTTTATCAGTACCCTTTTGAAACCAATGAGCAGTTGGTACCCAGCAAGTGATGTTAGATACATCATCACTGCGTTGACGATTAAAGTAGGTAGGTTGTTCAGTAGACATTTGTTTTTATAGTTTTTTTATTAAGTAAAACACTTTAATAAAAAGGGTAATGATTTATATATATATATGTAGTTTCAACAAATATCTAATAATATAATAGTATGTATATATAAAACTATAATGTCTAAAAAGAGATGATTTTTTATTTCTTGGATTTTTCCTTCTTGGATTTTTTCTTTTGTTCTTGTTTCTTTTGTGAGTAAAGTTTTATTTTAAGTTTAGTATTTTCATGATTAATAACGTCGAGCTTCTCTTGGGCAGATTGAAGTAAAGACATAAGAATGTCAGTGTGACGATTAGTATGAACAACAGGTTTGTATTGTGGTGGTGGAGGAGGAGGTTGATACATTGTATTTTCACTCTTCTTCCATGGATTAAACTTCATGTTGTCATCAGCAGGTTTGAATGGCTGAACAATAGTTTGATACATTGGTGCTTCAGTGTTGGTTTTATTTAACCACGGCATATCTTGTTGTTGTTGGGGAGGAGCATTCAACAATGGAGGCAAGTCTTGAGGTTTTTGTGTTCCATCTTCAGTAGACATCTTGAGCAAGTCTTCGGACATCTTTTCAACATCCTCTGGAAGAATCATATCGGTTCCTTCAGATTCAGTAGTAGAAGAGTGAGAAGACAAGCTACTGTCAGTATTAATAATAGGTTGATCCATAGTTTTTTATTTTTTTACTTAAAACACACTATTCAAATATTTGTTGAACGTTTTATTATTATAAACATCTTCATATATAAAATGTTTCTTGTGTATGATTTGATTAACTAATAATAATAAAAAGTTTAAAAAGATTTGGAAAGGCGTTTTTTGATAGTGATATTTTTGTTGATAGGTTTTTTGATAATAATTTCTTCCTGTTTTACAGGAGTCCAAATAAAGTCATCATTAAAAGAATATTCTTTAACCTTTAGATTTGCGGGCTCTAATCTGCTTGCGAAGTAAATAATATCGGTACTTCTTTTGGAAGCTTGAAGCACGGGGCAGTCCGCGCAATTTTTGGGAAGAGTCACGAAAGGAGTATCGGAAGAAGATGTTGTATTGGGCTTGGACTTTCTTGGCACAGCAGAATGGCATTGTTCGACGAAGGGCATAAAAGGTTTTTAGTTTTTTTATATTTTAATAAACTCACACTTCTTATTCTTTAGATTCTTTTTTAAATGGCTTGGCAGAATCAATGATGACTTGTAAAACAAGTTCGAGTTTCTTCGATAGTTCATACCTTGCATTTGCAAAGGCAACCATCTTTCCTTGAGCTTGTGCAATAACTTCTTGGTCTTCTTCAGAAAGATCTTCATCAGTTTCCTGAGAAGAATATATAAGTGAAATGGTATTTTTAAATCTTTCATAATTTTCGTTAATAACACAGATTTGTTTTTCTAAATGAGCTTGCAATTCATCAATGGAATTGATTTCAGGCCCAGTGGATTTTTCTTCTTCTTGTTGGGGTTTTTCTTGATTAGACATATTTTTTGTTTTGTTTAAAAAGATAAAAAATAAAAGTAAAAAGCACTTGGATTTTATTTATTCTCTAAAAGCCTTGGCAACCATTATAGGATCCAAATCTTGTAAACATATACCATTCTTCATAACATTATTAACCCATTTTTCAAACAATTCATAAGGTTCCAAAGCTCGACGAATGATAATAGGAGATGGAGCTCCATCAGGTTCTCCTCGATGCTGATTCATCATCTTGATATGAAGATAATTAAACATAAATTGATTTTCCATAGCCTTTAGATTCAATGGATCTTCATCACATTTTTCTTTCCAAAAGTTAAAGATGTTTAATAAAGCTTCATTTCGCTCAAATGGATTTTTATCTCCCTTGTAAGAAGATTCATATTGTGGAGGAGGAGCTCTTGCATCTTCACCAGCTTTTTTAGCTTCTTCAATAGTTTTTCTATTTCCCTTTGGATAAAAGGAAGCTGGATCCATTTTTGTTTAGGATGTTCTTTGTTTTTAGTTTTTAGGTTTAAACACACTTTGCTTTTTTCTTTAGAAATGTTTCGCGAGGAAAGATTTCCATTTTAATCCAAAAGGATTAAAAAAAAAGAAACTCTAAGCCTATACAGGCTCAGAAAGTTAGTGTACCAATAAAGTACAGAAACTGTAGCTTTTTTAGCGTTTGTTAAAAGTGAAATATTTTTAGCACCCCATTTACAACCATATCGGACCAGTCGGATGTTACTCTAAAATTAACATCCAACTTAAAAAATATATACAATTGGATTCCCAGCTTGAGAAGCCAATTGAAAAGTTAGTGTACCAATAAAGTACAGAAACTGTAGCTTTAATTGAGTTGGTTAAAACCTTTCCAACGTAAAGCTTCTTCCCGGAGGAAGAAGGTTGAGAAACTCCAAGCAATAATGCTCAGAAAGTTAGTGTACCAATAAAGTACAGAAACTGTAGCTTTTTTAGCGTTTGTTAAAAGTGAAGTAAACTAAAACAGGCCAATGTCAACCATACCGGACCAGTCGGATGTTACTTGCAGAAATAAAAAAAATTTTTACTAGGGGTATCAGAACTGGCACCAGTGCCCTACCACTCAGCTACATAGGTCAAACATAATTATATATGACAGCATGTGATATCCGACCAGCCAACTAGCCATCTCGCCGTGTATACTTTACCAGGCCTTTGGGGATATCTATTATATATTCTTGTCCTTTGGGGACATCTCACCGCGCCGAAGGCGCGATTTGGCGCAACGCGCCAAATGTGAGATGTCCCCAAAGGACAAGAATATATAATAGATATCCCCAAAGGCCTGGTAAAGTATACACGGCGAGATGGCTAGTTGGGGTGGGGTTGTTGTATACGATACAGCCTTTGCTGCAGGGCGTCTATCTCTCTGATGAGATTGCTTTGCTTTACATATAGATGATTGAGTCTGCTTTGGATGAGAATATCTTCATCCTCTGCTGAACATAACATATTTCCCATTTTGTAGAAAACACTTTTATTTTTAATATTGTTTTGTTTAGTTTATTTTTTTTTTTTTGATATCATTCTTTTAAACATTTTTTTTTTTTGGTTTTAAAATAACACAGCGCAAATATAAAAGATAGATTTTTTTATAAAACAGCATCTAAAATTCCTCCAATTCCTGATCCAAGATCCTTGAACATTCCTGTAGCGCTTACGGCAGCACCTGATGGATTTTGTGGGGCATCTTTTAATAAAACACGGCGTCTCATTTTATCTTTGGCTTTGATAGATGGGGCAGGCTTGCTGGAAATATCTTCTCCGTCAAATTCAACGTATTGGTTGTCGTCTTCAAAATCGGTTCTTGCAAATTGCATAAGTGCTGCGCGGTTGGCATCTCGTTGCTGTTTGATATCTTGTTCTCTTGCTTTTGTTGCAGCTTGGAGTTTTTCTGAACCGAAACTTTGCTTGGCTCCAGCGCCGCTTTTCATTTTTACTTCGTCCATATCGCCGAGGATAATTGATTTTGAGACGGGTGGAATAACAGGGGGAATATATCTCGCGACGGTTGGTTGTCTTGCAGATTCAAACTCTTGGTCCAATTCGTCAAGAGCATCCCATTTGGCTTGATCGTTTGGATCTTCAGGTTCGGGTGAGTCAGATCTTGCGACATCTCTTGCAGTAATATTGCTACCCATTGCTTGATTTACGTTGTTTGCTGCAAGGCGTGCCTTTTCTGCTGAGCGTTTGTAGGCTTTTTCAGATCTACTGATTTTTGCAGATTGTGAGGCTTCAAGTGCGGGAGCTAAGAAACCCATAACTTTCTTTTTGAGAGCTTTAGATGTGTTTGGGTTTTTGGGGCGAGGGTTTTGTTTGGCCCATTTTGTCATTTCTTTCTTTCCATCTGATTCAGACATTCCAGATCGCATGAGTTGTTGTAAAGCAGCAGCATGTGATCTTTCCCATTTGTCAAGTGCAATTTTGTAGAGTTCTCTAACTTGTTGTTCAATATCTCTTTTCTTTGATGCCTTTTCGGATTTTGCAGTTTTTTTCTTTTGGGATTTGGATTTTGCTTTGCTTTTGGTTTTGGCCTTTTCTTCTTGTTTCCATTTATAAAAACCGATAGGATCTCCTTCGTCATAAAACTTTTCCTTGGCGTCGCTGTATTTTTTTGCTTGTGCAATCATACGCTGAGAAATTTCTTGTCCTTGTTGGATTTTATTGTCAGCCCATTGATCTGCGATGGCAGACATGGGGATGGAGTTTTTGTATGCACCTGACATCCATTCTTTTGTATTTCCCTTTGCGTATTGGGCACCGCAAATAAGACCAGACAATGCTGTGAATTCTGTAATAGTGCTTCCCATACAGATTGAACGAATGACTCCAGTTTCTTGATTAATAATAGGGAAGCCATCTGTTGCCATTGACATGGTGTAAATTTGTTGGAGGACAGGAAGCCAGAGCATAGCATCTTCAGATTTGCCTTTATCTAAAATGTATTGTCTGAGATCTGTATCCATCGAACTCTTGGCGGGAATAATAAGTGGATAGTTATTCTTTGCGCAATAAAGGACCTTGAGCATTACATCTTGAACATCTTCAACGAAGTTGAGTTGTTTGGTAGCGCGAACCAAAGGTGGTTCCCCAGCGGAAGGATAGCTGGTTACCGAGCCTCCGATTTTGACGTTACCATCTGGATACAGGGGATCGCCACCTTTATCAGCAACTGCTTCTTTAAAAGTAAATCTAGGCATGAGTTGCATATCATTGGTAACGTACTTTGAGTATCCTGTAGAATGGATTTGTGCGTTTCCCTTGACAGCCAAAAAAGTAGCTGCACCCAATGAGGCACCTTTCATTCTGTAGTTGGCAGAATCTTGGAAAATGTTTCCGTAGCGATGATCTGTTGAAAACAAAACGTTATCAGGAACAATAGGAACAAAAGAAATGTAACATCCGGGCATGGCAAAAGAGTTGTTGAGAGCAGAAACAATTGCAAGGGTGTTGCTGTTATCAGCACCGGCAAATCTTCCATCAACCTTGACTTGGTATCCCGGGCCTGTTGAATATCCGGATGCAGTTCTATCAGCACCCAAAGTAATTGTTCTCCAAACGGGATCAAATGGAAGTAATGTATCTTTTTCTGAACCAATGGAACCATTGCCTGGGCCTCTTGGTTCAAAGCTAGAATAAACTACAGCATAGGAAATACAAGCGGTGATTGATGTGGTGACTCTTTTTCCATTAATGGTTTTAGAAGAGTTACCTCTAAAAACGCCAGGTAAAAAAGCAAAGTTACAGTAAGATCCCTTATCTCCTTTGGTCTCCCATCGATAAGGGCTTCCGCCTTCTTCGAGAAGTTGTCCGCGATACATTGGCCCAGCTACAGGTTCCAAGAATTCTTCGGCAGGAGGCTTATCAAAACGTTTTCTTCCAATAAGTTTTCCTTGAGCTTTTGATGCTTGTTCATCAAAATTTAACGCACCATATTGATGGCAGTTAAACAATAAATCGTTTCTTGAAAGCCGACCAATAATATCGGCAGGAATAGTTTTAATACGAATCAATTCGTAGGGGCTCCTTGCGATAGGAGCTGGGGGTCCAAAGGGTCTAAAGATATTATCTTGATTGTCTTGGAGTTCGCGGAACATAGTTTAAAAAAAAAGTAAAAAATATAATATAATAGCTAAAAAAGAAAGAAAACACTTTTATTTATTGTAGGTTGTTTATATATGTATCATAATATTATCCAAAACATTATTATGGTATTTTATTTCAACAATTATAAAAGAAAAAAGAATGATATTTTGTAAATAGATTTTTTCTTGCGCAAAAGGATATTTTTCTTCTAAAAAAAAGGATATTTAAAACAATTGTCTTTGACGTGTGCGTCCAAGGTTGGTGATGCTTTCATTTGACATTCCAAATGTGCCAGCAGAATCAGTGGCGCCAAATTGCCCAGCAGCTCCAAATTGGCCAGAAGCACCAAATTGACCAGATGTTCCAGTCATGGATTGTGCCAAACCAGCACCTGCAGCAATGACTGGGAGCATATTAGTTAATCCAGTAAAGAATCCAGTTGCATTAGT
>Ga0316207_10004148_pt1 | contig 12822 bp, 11 predicted proteins | sample 6weekpyrite_MG_FD_204943 | JGI IMG/M metagenome (GOLD analysis project Ga0316207, IMG submission 204943) | Microbial mat bacterial communities from mineral coupon in-situ incubated in ocean water Damariscotta River, Maine, United States -... | ecosystem: Environmental > Aquatic > Marine >... | reverse complement strand
ATGAACCGCCTCAATAATCGACCGAGAGCGACAAGGGGTGGAAAATCACCCAATGAATTATTTATGGGGCAGCGAGTGGATTTACTCGCTGCATAATTAAATTGCAGTTATTACTTGAAACCGCGTTATAAGAATGCTGTCAGGATGGTAAATAGGATGCCCTGTCTTTCAGCCACTGTTTTACATGCGTTGGATTTTCTCGAGCAAGATAGTCGTCAAGACTTCTGGTAACAGGTTATTTTAAACATTACCTTACCTTGCTGGGAATTTATTATGTACTGACTTTATTCATTGGCAAACTAAGGGCTGCCAATAGATAAAACACTACTGCAACTAAAATGACTGTTTGAAATCCAAATTGGATAGCAAGCAGTGTTGCCAGCACGGCACTGATTACCGAGGCACACCCATTCACGCCCCAGGCCCAGGGGATGAGTTCAGGTACATCGCGCCCGAGGCGATCTAGTGCTAGCGGGAAGGGTAGGCCCATGCAGAAGGCCAGCGGCATTATCAGGATTAGCGTAGTGATGATCTTTGTCCAAACAGGCCAGGCCATTAGCAGTTCAAAAAGTGGTGTCATGGCATATAGATAAAGCACACTGATGCTGCTTATGCCTAGCACTGCATACCAAACCCCGCGCCGGTGTTGATTGCTTTGTATCAGGCGTCTGGCAAAGGCGCTGCCCATGCCAGCGAAGACCAGAAAGCCGGTCAGCACCACGGCGGTGGCATAGAGTGGATGGTGCAGAAACAGGATGAAGCGTTGTATGAAGGCCAGCTCGATGAAAAGAAAGGCTAGGCCAATCGCGCTGAAATAAATCAGTACTCTGTGTTTCTGAAAATGGCTTCGTTTCATGTTGCGCCGCTTTAACACGATCAGTGGTAGTAGTATCAACACGACACTGGCGAGCATCGCCTGCACCAGGGTTGCCACTAGCACCAGGTATCCCCATTCCAGCAATGGCATACCACCGCGGCTGCTTAGCTCTAATATTTCAGGCAGTGTGCGCCATTTAAAAAACTGGAAGAAATAGGGCGTATCATCGCTGGCTGGTGTCAGGTTGAACTTGTACTGTTCAAGAAACTCGGTTCGCTGTGGTCCGAGAAGTGCGCGTGCGGCATTGTAGAAGTGGGCTTGGTCGAGTTGATTGTAGCGATTGGTTTCCTCAGCCTGGATGCTGGGGAGCCATGCGACATCAAATGCGCGGGAGGCTGCGAACTTTCGCACTGCTTCAGTCTCATCCTTTGTAACCTCTCCATTCTTGATCAGCAGCGTGCTGGTCTGCCAACCACGGATCAAAATCAGGCGTTGGCCTGGGTCAGCCACGCCCGCCTGTTCCAATGCAGACACTGCCGTTGCAAACAGTTTGAGCGTGTCACGCGGTGGCAGGTTGATCCAGCGGCTGATGGCAAGATAACCATTGGGCTTGAGATGGTTCAGAAATGTGTTCATGGCCTCGACGGTATAGAGATAACTTTCATTCAGCGCATATAGCCCGGCGGAACTGGTGGCAAAGCTATCCAGCAGTGGCAGTTGTATCAAGTCGTATTGCTTATCACTGTTGGCGACAAAACTACGAGCCTCGGCAATGTGCAGGGTGACGCCGGGCTGGTCATATAGATGCCCGGAGAAATCGCCATAAGACTGACGTATTATTTCGATTAACTGTGGGTTGAGTTCTATTGCATCGATGCTAGCCACAGCATGTTGTCGTGCCTGCAATACTTCAGTACCACCACCGGCACCGAGCACCAATACCTGTTGCGGTTTAAAAAGATGGTAGGGCAGTGCCCAGGTGAGTTGGTCCAGATAACTGTATGCAGACTTGGGGGCATGACCACTGTTGATCACGGTCATGCCGGCACCGTCGGTGAATATGGCCACCTGTTCGGGTGGTTCATGTCTTGCCATCAGACTAAGACCTGGTGCATGCCTGAGTGGTAATTGCTTGCTCTCTACCACGCTCAACAGACCGAGTGGGCTTGAGCTTTCGTCGATGATTTCAGTGCCGGCTATTTGCAGTGTTTGCGGCAGCGATTTATAGGCTGAGTGTTCAAGTTCGGCCCGTTGGGTGATCAGCACCAGAGCAACGGCTATGCAGATTGCGCCAATACTCCATAGTGTACGTTGTGCCAGGCGTAGCTCCCAGGCGGCAACAAGCAGGCTTAATAGACCAAGTGCTGCGATGATACCCAAGGCTGGCAACGGCAGGCTAATAATCAAGAGGCCAATAACACACAGACTACCCAGACCTGCACCGAGCAGATCAGCGGCATAGGCACGTGCAATCTGTACCCTAAAGCAGATAAAGACAAGGCCAATCGCATTGGCGGCAAAAAAGAACGGCACTGCCAGCAGCAGATACATGATTAACAGTCGTACGGGCTCATGCCAATCCCATAAGACTGTTTCCGGGTTGAAGGGGACTTGCTGTGCCAGCAGGTAACAGCCCACAGCACTAATGCCAAATAGCCCAAGATTGGCGCAATAGGCAGGGCTAAAACGGGGTAACAGCCACTTCTGGGTTAGAGACAGAAACGTTCCGCTGGCACCATAACCTAGTAAGGCCAGGCTGATCACCATGTAGGCAAAATGGTGCCACTGGACGATGGCAAACAGCCGCATCAGCAATACCTCGTAGGCAAGCGTGCTGGCCGAGAGCAGGGCGATAGCAAAGAAGGGTGGTCGTGGTTGTGCGATGGTGCGTGTTTTGCATCGATGCAACATGTTGTCCATGTCAGTCGTGTTTGCCGGTGAGTGGTACGAATCGCACTGGTAACAGTTGGCGGGTGACCAGGGTGCCATCTTTATTTTTTGTGATCAGTACCAGTTGTTGGGTCAGAAAGCGTGAACCGACCGGGATGATCATTCGACCACCCGGTTTGAGTTGCTCAATCAATGGCGGCGGCACATGGCTGGCGGCGGCAGTGACGACGATGGCATCGAAGGGCGCCTGTTCAGACCAGCCGTAATAGCCATCACCGATGCGTGTTGTGACATTGTTGTAACCGAGTTCCTGCAGCCGTTTGCCAGCTGCATGCCCGAGAGGTTCAATGATCTCTATGCTGTAGACCTGTTTAACTAATTCTGCCAGCACCGCTGCCTGATAACCTGAGCCTGTACCAATTTCGAGCACGCGATGGTCAGGGGTGGGGTCAATCAGGCCGGTCATGATGGCGACAATATAGGGTTGCGAGATGGTCTGGCCATGACCGATGGGCAGTGGCTGGTTGCGATAGGCGCGGTAACGATCTATCCAGGGTACGAATTTATGTCGCTCTACCTGTCCCAGTGCTGTCAAGACACGCGGATCAAGTTCGCGGCGGCCCAAATAGTGTGCTGTGGCGCGGACATCGTCCGTGACTTCTTCAATCAGGGCCGCGCGCTGTTCTGCGTAGTCATTGGCATCGTTTGCCAATACCAGGCTGTAGACACAGACTAGACTCAACCAGAGTCCATTCCTGAGTATGGGGAGTAGCTTAATATGCAAGGTATCCACACTATGATTATGGCTCATGGTCGTGGGCTGGCAAGGTCAGATCTACGTTATTGAAAAAGAGGGTATTTCAAGGCCGTTGATTATTTATTCTTGCCTGATAACTACTATGATTGTAGATGAGCGTAAGGGGATTTGGTTATGGCGATGCTGTCGAGACTGGTGAATATCTTCGTATCTTTGGTGATGCTTGTTACCGCTGGCGTGTTATTGAATTCCATTCATGCCGACAGTGCCGAGCGCAGTATTATTCAACTGAGCATTGACAGCACTATTGGTCCGGCCACTGATGATTATGTTGAGCGGGCCCTGGATAGTGCAGCCATGTCAGGTGCTGAACTGGTGGTGATACGCATGGATACACCGGGTGGTTTGGATACGGCCATGCGCGCCATCATCAAGAACATCATCAATTCCCCTGTTCCTGTGGCAAGCTATGTTGCCCCCAGCGGTGCACGAGCTGCCAGCGCCGGTACTTATATATTGTATGCCAGTCACATTGCTGCCATGGCACCCGGCACCAATCTCGGTGCCGCCACACCGGTACAGTTGGGTGGCATTTCTCCGCCGGATATCCCCGATAAGAAAGCCAAGCAGAACGATGAACAACCGCCAGCTGATGCGATGAAACAAAAATCAATCAATGACGCTGTGGCCTATATTCGAAGTCTGGCACAGCTGCGTGGTCGCAATCAGGACTGGGCAGAACAGGCGGTGCGTGAAGCGGCCAGCCAGCCTGCCTCTGAGGCATTAAAACTGAATGTGGTCGATATTGTCGCTACCAGTGTGGCCGACTTGTTACAGCAGGTGGATGGCCGTGAAGTGTTGGTGCAAGGCCAGACACGTCTGCTCAATACCGCTGGACTGACTGTTAATTTACTTGAGCCGGATTGGCGCAGCCGTTTGCTTGCGGTCATCACTAATCCCAATATCGCCTATATCCTGATGTTGATCGGCATCTATGGTTTGATTTTCGAATTCTCCAACCCTGGTTCCATTGTGCCCGGCACTGTTGGAGCCATCTGCCTGTTGTTGGCGCTCTATGCTTTCCAGTTGTTACCGATCAATTACGCTGGCATGGGCCTAATTTTATTGGGCATTGTGTTGATGGTGGCAGAGGCCTATGAACCGAGTTTTGGTGTTTTGGGTATCGGCGGGCTTATCGCCTTTGTTATCGGCTCGATCATTTTGATGGATACGGATGCGCCTGGTTTTGGTATTGATATTTCGGTGATTATTGTTTTTTCCATTATCAGTGTGCTGGTGTTTGTGGTAGCCATCGGTATGGCGCTCAAGGCAAAACGTCGGCCAATAGTCAGTGGTCTGGAAGAGTTAATCGGCGGCACTGCCACGGTGGTGGATGATTTTGATCAGCGGGGCAAGGTTGCCATTCATAGTGAAACATGGAATGCATACAGCCAAACACCTTTGCAAAAAGGCCAACAGGTCAAGGTTACCGCCATTAAGGGGTTGACCCTAGATGTTGAGCTCATAAATGAATCACACACTGTTTCAATAGAGGAGGTCGAGTCATGACTGGTTATGGTGTTTACACCGCCATTATTTTGGTGGCGCTGTTTCTTATGTCAGCAATTAGAATCCTGCGCGAGTACGAACGCGGCGTAGTATTCCTGTTGGGACGTTTCTGGAAGGTTAAAGGGCCTGGTTTCATCATCATTATTCCACTGATCCAACAGATGGTGCGGGTTGATTTACGTACCATCGTCATGGACGTACCGACCCAGGATGTTATCTCGCGTGACAATGTTTCAGTGCATGTGAATGCGGTGGTCTATTTCCGCGTTATCGCCCCTGATAAGGCCATCATCCAAGTGGAAAATTACTATGATGCTACCAGTCAGCTGGCTCAGACCACCCTGCGGTCAGTGCTGGGGCAACATGAACTGGATGAGATGTTGGCCCAACGCGAACGTCTTAATGCAGATATCCAGACGGTACTTGATCAGCAAACCGACACCTGGGGCATCAAGGTCAGTAATGTAGAGATCAAGCATGTGGATTTGGATGAAAGCATGATCCGGGCGATTGCCAAACAGGCTGAGGCTGAACGTACCCGGCGAGCCAAGGTTATTCATGCCGAGGGTGAGATGCAGGCTGCTGAAAAACTGCTTGAGGCGGCTAAGACTTTGTCGCATCAATCCCAGGCGCTGCAATTAAGATATCTGCAAACCTTGACAGAAATAGCCAGCGAGCGCTCCAACACCATCGTCTTTCCCTTACCCATGGATCTGGTGGATAGTTTGATCAATAAATCCAAGCGGAGTGAATGATGATTGATTTAAGCCAACAAGCCTGTTTGGCCTGCCGAGCCGATGCACCATTGGCCACCGAAGCAGAGATAGAGCAGTTCATGCCGCAACTTCCTGGCTGGCAGATTGTTGAAATCGATGCTATCAAGCGCTTGCAGCGGCTGTATTCGTTTAGCAATTTTGTCGAGGCACAGGCTTTTAGTATCAAGGTAGGTGTAATCGCTGAGAGAGAAGGGCATCATCCTGCTATATTGACGGAGTGGGGCCGAGTGACAATTTCGTGGTGGAGTCATAAGATTAAAGGATTGCATGTTAATGATTTTATTATGGCGGCTAAAACCGATGCCTTGCTCTAGAGATTTTTACTATTAATTGAAAAAAACGATTAATTATAAATTAATAATCAATTTTACATGGATGTGTGTTTCACCTATTCTGAATCTCAAGAAACATGAACACAGGCCGTTTAAAAGATTCAGCTTAATCCACAAAGGAGATGACAATGAGCAAGACTACCCTGACTACATCAACCGGCACACCGGTAGCAGAGGACAACAACAGTATCAGTGTTGGTGAACGAGGACCATTAACCTTTGATAATCATTATTTGTTTGAAAAGCTGGCTCATTTCAACCGTGAGCGTATTCCTGAGCGGGTAGTGCATGCCCGTGGCACAGGTGCCCATGGTACTTTTACCCTGAGCAAGAGCATGAGTGATCACAGTATTGCCAGCTTTCTGCAGACTGAAGGCCAGCAAACAGATGTGTTTGTGCGCTTTTCCACAGTCGGTGGTGGTCAGGACTCCAGCGACTATGCCCGTGACCCACGTGGTTTTGCTATTAAGTTCTACACAGATCAGGGCAATTTTGACCTGGTTGGCAACAACACGCCGGTATTCTTTTTGAATGACCCAATCAATTTTCCTGATTTTGTCCATTCGCAGAAGAAGGATCCGCGTACCAATACACCTAATCCTGCCAATATGTTTGAGTTCTGGGCCAATCACCCGAACTCACTGCATCAGATGACCATCCTGATGTCGGACCGTGGGATTCCAGCCTCTTATCGTCATATGCATGGTTTTGGCTCGCATACCCTGAGTTTCTGGAATGATAAGGGTGAGCGTGTCTGGGTCAAGTGGCACCTGAAGACTAATCAGGGTATCAAGAATGTCAGTGATGCAGAGGCTGCTGGTATGCCTCCACATGGCGCACAGCAGGATCTGGTGGATGCCATTGATAATGGTGATTTCCCAAGCTGGACGGTGAAGGTGCAGATTATGACTGAGGCTGAAGCGAAGAATTATCGCATCAATCCGTTTGATTTGACCAAGATCTGGCCGCATAGCGACTTCCCACTGATCGAGATCGGCCAGCTGGAGTTGAATCGCAATGTTGACAACTACTTTGCCGAGACCGAGCAGGCTGCCTTTGCTCCCAGCAATCTAGTGCCCGGTATCGGTGCTTCACCTGACCGGATGTTGCAGGCGCGTTTGATGGCCTATCAGGATGCTCATCGTTATCGTGTTGGCGCTAACGTTAATCAAATTCCAGTCAATGCGCCCAAGTGTCCGGTGAATCATTATCAACGTGATGGTGCTTTTGCCGGTATGTGTCCGGCCCATGGCGGCAACAATAACCAGGGCAGTGGGGTGAACTTCTATCCCAATGATAGGGCGGATCAGGGTGAGGCGGCGCCGGTACCACAGGTTGGTGCACCACCGATGCCGGTTGAGGCCGATGCCTGGATCAAACCGCACGATACGGCTGAGTATGACCACTACAGCCAGGCGGGTGATCTGTACCGTTTGATGAGTGATGAGCAGAAGGACGCACTTACTGCCACGATCGCTGGTGGTCTGGTACATGCTTCAGCATCAGCACAAGAACGGATGTTGGCGCAGTTCGCCCAGGCGGATGCAGATTATGCCGAACGGGTGAAGCAGGCGATGTCTAATATCGCTTAGCCCATAAGCAGGAAAATAAAAAGCCGGGTCAACAGAGTGTTGCCCGGCTTTTTTGTTGTAGATGTTTATGAGTATTGCGAGTGGTATTTGAAACTTTACGAGGCTGAGCGGATGTCCTGAATCATTTTCAAAACAGTGTCCGTTTCAAAGGGTTTGTCACAGATGCCGGAAACACCGGCCTGTTGTACCGCAGCCAAACGACTACCGTTTTCTTCACTTGTTACCATCAGCACAGGAACAGTGCGTTGCATGCTGTTTTCGCGGATATGACGAGTCAGTTCTTCGCCATCCATTTCCGGCATATTGTAATCAGTGAAGACCATGTCGAAGAAGCTTCTTTCAAGGATTGATACAGCCTCACGGCCATTTTCTGCTTCAGTGACGTTTTCAATGCCTAGATTTTTCAACACCCGACCAATATGCTTGCGTGCCATTGGGCTGTCATCAACCACCAGTACCTTTAATCCATCCAGCTCCATATCTTCAATTTCAGGTCTGCCAGTGTCTATAAATCGGGTGGTGCCTATCAGTGCCCTGCGCATGTCATCACCGGTAAATGGTTTAGGCAAAATGGCAACAATGCCGGCCTGACGAATTGGATCAAGCTTGGCAAAAGAGGTTTCGGTGGAAATGAGCATAAAAGAGACCTCTTCCAGCTCTGGATCACCGCGCATGGTTTCAATCAAATCGGTCGCTGTCATGTCTGGTAGATACATCGAACTTGCCACCAGGTCAGGCGGGCTTCTGCGCATGCTGGCCAGGGCCTCTGTGCCATTGCGGCAGCACTCGATATTCCTAACGTCAAGATTTTTCAGCTGTTTTTCAATGAATCGTGTCGATGTCATTGAAGGTTCGACAATTAGGATTGAAAGTTCATTGATAGATATTGAATTCATGTTCTTCCCAGAAAATTTAATACAGCTAATTTCTTAACGGCTGAGGTTCGGATTTATTTAGCTGGGAGGATCATAGATTCTTTGTAAGCTATTGATTTGGAGAGGTTGTTCCTAGCTGGAGTACTTAATACCACACCGATAAATACACCTGCATCACGTTGCTGGAAAAGCTGTAGAGCGGCTCCGTGCCAATATCAAGGCCTTCGACCGAGGCATCTCTGAAGTCCTGGTAATCAAACATCATGTGATCAAAGGCAAAGTTGATGCTGCCTTTGTCTACCAGCTTCCAGCCATGTCGAGATAAGTCATAGCTGACACTGAAACCAATTGTTTGATTATTGAAACTGCTGAGCTCTTTATCACGCGCCATGTAGGTCTGTGCATCAGGCGCACTAAAGAGATCGCTGTAAAAGCTGGCACGGCTTTGGTCATAATAACGATAGCGCAGATCGATAATCCAATCGTTTTCGAGGGGATGGCTGTAACCTACTCCCAGGTGGCTAGCATTAATGTCCCAGGTATCGTTAAACAAACCTAATTCAGCCGAGACCGCAGCGCGGTAAGGAAGGTAGTATTTAAGCCGTGCTGAAACAGCATTGCTTGAACGGGTGTTGGGGTAGTTCTCAAAAGCCTTGCTGCCATCGACAAAGCGAACTTGACGATAGGGATTGTTGAGAAAGCCCTTGTCGGTGATCAATTCATAGTCCAGTCCCAGCAGCATGTGTTTGCTTAGTACTTGTGTCAGGCCGAGACGGAAATTGTGTCGGTCAGTGTTTTTGCTGCCAAAGTTCAGATCAAGCGTTTTACCGCCCGCTGTGTTGACGATGCGCTGTACTGTGTCGTCACCACGGGAATAGGCCATAGACAGGGTAGTCAGGTCGCCAAAAAAATCCTGGGATATGCCAATGCTGTAGGTTTTTGCCTTGTAGTCATTCTCTTCACTATTGCTGTAGTTAAAACTCATAATGCTTTTATCATGCAGATACTCGACACCGACCGAGTGTTCCTTGCGTTCCTCTTTATAAGGACTGGCAGAGGTGATGACATCAATCGAGGCGCTGCTGATGGAGTCGACATAATAATTGGCCGAGACTGATGCGCTGGTGCCAAGCATCTTACGAATCAACAGTGACGGCCCGTTGATCTCCATGCCGCCACCGTCATAGGAGTGCAGCAAGGCATCAAAGCGATCCGCCGGCAGAATCGCTGCGGTGATGGGAAAGGTAATGCTCAGCGTTGCCGCGGCAATAATGACTTTGCCCAGGCGTTTTTTGTTGTAATTAATTACAGCCACAGCCGCCACCTTGTCCGCTTTCTGCTCCACGCGCACCCTCACGTGCTTGATAGACATGATTGATATAACTTGATGAAATTGGGTCGCGATCGAAGCTCATAATGGGGTCGGCCAGTTTGGATCGTTCATAGGGTTTGACCCAGGGCTGTATTGAACAGCCAGTCAGCACTAGCAGTACACACCCTGTGATGAAAGATTTAGTCATATTATTCTTTTAGCAGAGCCTTGATTTCTCTTTGATAAGTATCTTCGGAGGTGCCGGGTTGATAGCCGATATAAAGCTTGCGTAGATTGCCGTCACGGTCAACCAGATAGGTGGTCGGCATGCCACTGATTTCATATTCGCTGCTGACCTGGTTGGTGACATCAAACAGGATAGGGAAGCTGACATTGACCTTTTTCAGGTAGGCTTTTGCCTCTCTAAGATCTTGTTCAACATTGACACCAAGTAGGGTAAAGCCAAGGTCTTTATAGCGTTGATGAATTTGTTCCAGGGCCGGCATTTCCTGCAAGCAGGGACCACACCATGAAGCCCAGAAGTTGATCATCACCACATCTCCGCGTAACTCGCTGAGTTTGATGTTTTTGCCGCTATGACTTTTCAGGGTGAAGTCCGGGGCGGGCATCTTATCTTCGGCATGGCTGTTCTGCGATGCCAAGCTAAGGGTAAGTGATAATAGTGTGATGCCAAAGGCACGAATGATTTTCATGTCTAACTCCAGAATTAGAAAAACAGTGTCAGACCAGTGCTGACTTCAAGGTTGTGGCTGGTCTTGTTGCTGCCCAGTAGGTCGATGTCAAAGATGTAGTCACGGGCATCCAAATGCCCGGCAAGCCAATCATTAAAGATAAAACGATAGCCAAAGCCCAGGTTAAGGGTGTGGCGGTCATCGCCGGCAAACTTGGTGCTGCCGGTGCCCGCCAGCAGATAGAGTGCAGTATGAAAGGCACGGCCGCTGCCAGCAAAGGCCTCACCAGGCAAAACATTAAAACCAAAGGAGATATTGTAATAGCTTAGCTCACGCTCTGCATCGGTTAGCAGTTGTACCGAACCGCTGAGGCGTTCAAAACTGGTGCTTCCGGCTGTGGCCTGACCATAACTGGCCTCGGCGAAAAAGTCTTCACTAAAGTGATAGGCCAGTCGTGCACCGCTGACGCTGCTGCTGCCAAAATCCTCAATGCTGAGTTTTCCGACATAGACGCCGAGTTCAAAATTTTCCGTGTCGATGCGGGCCTGTTTAACGGGCTCACGCTTGAGGCTGGGGTTTATTACTTGCATAGGCGTGTCTGATTCGGCCCTGGCCGTGCTGAGCATCAAAGAGGCATTGATAAAAAACATCAGGCCTAGAAAAAGGTGACCAGTCCGAGTTTCCATTCTTTTATATCCTCATTGTCATCATTGTTGGAAAAAACCACATAGCGATTATATTCGGCACGCAGGGCAAAGCGGCTTGAGATGTAGCCATATGCACCGATGCCAACGTGGGCCAACAGGTCGCTGCGGTCTTTGGCCAACACCAGGGTTGACCTTGGTGTTGTCTTGATATTACCCATACCCAAAGCAAGATATGGTGAAATGCGCCAATCCGGGAAGGGCTGGTTTAGCAGATTAAAATTGGTGATCAGGTTGCTGGAAAAGTTGCCTACCGCCTGCATGAAAGAAATCTCTGTCGATAGATTTTGGGTAAACCTGTAAGCAGCGTAAAGCGTCATGGTTTGGGCGCCATCCATATCACCGCCAAGCACACCGACTTCAGTTTTGCGTTTGTTGAATTGATCCTGGTCGATCTGTTGAAAGCGGGTCTGTTTGCCTTCCGGGTTTAGAGTCTGTTCCAGTTGAACTTGATGGGCCCAGCCAGTGATGCCATTGCTGGCTACGATCTTGAACCAGTCGGTTTTACGTTTGTGGATCTCAATCCATTCGCCGCGGTCAATGACATGAAATACGGGATAACCACGGCCAGGACCGGTGTGCAGTTCAATATAGGGTTCGGCTATTTGCACTTTTCGATAGCTGTTTTCTGCCTGGGCATAACCAGTACAGAGTGATAATAGTATGATGAGGATTAACGGCATAATCAGGGCTGAGGAATGTCAAACGGGTTATTGTAATACTGGCCACCAATATCCAGCCATTCCGACAGCAGGCGTAGTTCTGCACTGCTGAGCCAGCCGGCATGACTGCCGCCGTTATCAAAGCGTTCAAAAAAATAACTACTATTGGCGCCATTGGCCGACATGGAGGGACCGTTTGCAAGTACGGCTACCATCACTGCAACTGGACTGTTATCCGGCCCTAAAATTAGATTACCCTCGGCATCGGTTTCAAATAATAGATTGCCTTGATTGTCAGTGTCTTGAACCAAAACGTCTTGCAGGCTGTTGTTGAACAGCTCTTGTTCGTTATCGGCAAATAATAATTCGCGGTATGACTTGAAATGCTCAGGCTCATCTGTTGATGGCCCATCGCTCAAATCCAGCTGAGCGGCAGGTACTATTGGGTTGCCATCAATATCCTGGTTGTTGTGGCAGCTGCTGCAGCTACGGTCTTCATTAAGTAGGGTGTCTGAATTTAAAATGCTGCGCGGCTCTGACCAGAGTGGGTGGATGTGTGTCTCGTAATTGATGATGATGCGACATAAGGGTGTCCAGTTAGTTTGGCAGGTGGCTGTAGTGGGTGCTGCCGTGCTCATGTCGGAATAGAGATATGAAAATGAGGTATCCTTTGCGCGGATGTTGGTATCGGTCCATGTGTCGACAAAACTGGGATTGATACTGGGAGTTAGATAGGCACAGTCTGTATCACAACTGATGCGTGCCAGGGTCTGGGCCATGGTCTCACTGACTTCAGCTCTTATAGTATCGTCTGTATTTACAAAGGCACTGCCGGTTTGTAGCG
>Ga0316207_10004147_pt1 | contig 12823 bp, 10 predicted proteins | sample 6weekpyrite_MG_FD_204943 | JGI IMG/M metagenome (GOLD analysis project Ga0316207, IMG submission 204943) | Microbial mat bacterial communities from mineral coupon in-situ incubated in ocean water Damariscotta River, Maine, United States -... | ecosystem: Environmental > Aquatic > Marine >... | reverse complement strand
TGAACTATGAACTTGAAGATTGCCTGGTTAGTGGTTACAACGTATCAGGTAACGGTGACTCTCAGCCAATTGAGACGATCACTTTAAGCTTTTCAAAAATTCTAATCAATCATACAGATAATGACCAAACAAATAAGGCGGGATCTCCTGCACGTGTGGGTTATGATCTTTCAACTGCAAAACCTTTGTAAGTTAAAAGATTATTTATCTGTTGTTATCCCGGATTAATATCCGGGATAATTATTTATCTTGTGAACCAAGGATGAATTTTCTGGTTCAGCCTCAACCTCATTGAAGGTTTATTTATGGGCCAAATTTCACAGGATAACCGTCTTCTTTCTATAGAGTCTCCTCTTGGTAAAGACGAGTTATTGCTCGTATCATGTTCAGGTAGTGAATATATTTCTGATACTTATGAGTATCAGATCGATTTATTATCTAATAATCTTGATATCAAACCTCAGGATATTGTTGCTAAAACGGTAACTATAAAAATACATACGCCTAAAGAGCGTATTATTCATGGTTATATCAATCGATTTTCACTCGGTGATAAAGCACCAGAGCTAGAAGATTTACGTCGTTACAATGCAACCGTTGTACCCTGGTTCTGGTTTCTTAATAAACGTAAAAACTGCCGAATTTATCAGAATAAATCTGTTGTAGATATAATTAAAGCTGTTATTTCAGATACGGGCTTTAGTGATTACAAATTTCAGGTAACGGGGAATTATCCTGCTCGCGAATACTGTGTTCAGTATAATGAAACAGATTACGATTTTATAAATCGGCTGCTACAGGAAGAGGGTATTTCCTTTTACTTTACGCATTCAAATTCAAAGCATACATTAATATTTACGGATGCGAATACAGGTTATGAGACTTGTGCTGAAAAAGATGTTAAGTATAGTAGAGGTTCATATACAGACCCACATATTGATGACTGGGAAAGAACCTATCAGTTCCCATCAGGTAAAGTCGCTACGGTTGATTATGATTTTACTAAGCCAACTAAAAAGCTTGAATCAAACTCGCCTTCATTAATTGATCTACCTAAGCTACAGAACTACGAAGTTTACTCATATCCAGGAGAGTATATCGAGTCATCTGAAGGCAAGCGTCTGACAAAAAATAGAATGGAAATGATCGAACAGGGATTCGACACGATTCAGGGTCAGTCTAGTTGTGGAAGCTTCACAGCGGGATATTCATTTAACCTGATAGAACACGAGTCGAGCTCTGAGCAGGGTAAATATCTTATTCATGAGCTGCATATAGCTGCATCAGATACCGGATACATGGCTGGCAGTGAGGGTGAATCTTCTTATAGTAATACCTTTATGTGCGTACCTGAAAAAATTAAGGTAAGACCGCAGCATATATTAATTAAACAACGTACTCATGGTCCCCAAACTGCAATTGTCGTTGGCCCTAAAGGTGAAGAAATATATCTTGATAAATATAATCGTATTAAGGTGCAGTTCCATTGGGATCGTCTTGGTAAGAGTGATGAAAATAGCTCTTGCTGGATACGTGTTGCAGAATCATTTAGTGGTAAGAAATGGGGTACGCAGTTTATACCAAGGATAGGTCAGGAGGTTATCGTTGATTTCATTGATGGTGATCCAGATAAACCATTGATAACGGGGTCTGTCTATAACGGAGATAACACACCACCTTATTCATCTAAGACTCAAAGCGGTATTAAGACACATTCAAGTTTAAAGGGTGATGCTTCGAATTATAACGAGTTACGGTTCGATGATAAAAAAGGTAGTGAAGAGGTCTATCTTCAAGCTGAAAAAGATTTCAATCGTCTGGTTAAAAATGATGAAACTGGTGATATTCAAGCTAACCAGACTCAAACAGTTAAAGATAATAGAACAATTACCGTTACTGATGGTAATGAAAGTACCACAGTTTCTAAAGGTACTCATTCATTAACTGTCAAACAGGGAAGTACAACCAAGGCTCAAAAAGTATTGATTCAAGCCGATCAGTCTATTGAGCTGAAAGTAGGTGGTAGCAGTATAAAAATGACCCCTGCAGGTATTGTCATTAAATCAACAAAAGTTGATGTTAAAGGCAGTGCTCTTGTTGTGATTAAGGGTGGTTTAACTAAAATCAATTAGTGTCGAAATGGAAAAAATTCAAACAGAGTACGCAAAAGACCTGGTTAAGCATTTTGAACTTGAAGATGAAGGCCAGAGTATCTTTAATGAAAAATACAAAACGGCTGAGTTTCTCGATCTATTAATGGAGAAGCAGTATTTCATGGATGCTATAAATCTTTTATCACACTCGTTACCTAAAAGGGAAGCGGTATGGTGGGGTTGTATCTGTGCCAAGAAACACCAGGATAGTGTTAATGATGAGTTGTATAACAAATCCATAGCAGCTGCAGAGAAATGGGTTTACGACCCTAGTGAAAAGAATCGTCGTGTTGCAGAATTTTATGCAGAGAAAGGACAATATGAAACAGCAGCTTCTTGGGTAGCGGCTGCTGCATTTTGGTCTGGCGATAGCATTATGCCTGAAGGAGAACCTGTCGTTGCACCTGCTGACTATTTATACTCTCATGCAATAAGGGGTTGTATCATCACCTGTGTTGGTATGGATGATGGTACTGATGTTGATGAAAGATACAAATCCTATCTTTCACATGGTTTAAATATTGCCAATGGTGGCAATGGCTAGGGAGCATTGTAATGGGTAAGCCAGCTGCACGCATAGGTGATATGCATGTCTGTCCAAAGACGAACCCTGGTCCTGTTCCGCACGTCGGTGGTCCAATTGTTGTTGGTGCACCTACGGTTCTTATTGGGTCTATGCCTGCTGCGCGTGTAGGTGATATGGCAGTTTGTATTGGGCCGCCAGACAAAGTTTCTGCTGGTTCTTCTACAGTTACTATTACAGGTAAACCAGCGGCCAGGTTAGGTGACTCGAGTGGTCATGGTGGTAAGATAGTAGTAGGTTGTCCTACAGTGTTAATTGGCTAGTCATTTATGAAGATAAATAAAAAAGGAACCATAATGGTTCCTTTTTTATTGCTTGTTCATATATTTACATTTACTGGATAGTATATGAGAACTCTCCTTCATCAGATACATTGATATGTATTTGATTGATTTCCTCGTCATTTGATATTTTAGTTAAACATTCAGTGGCAAGGCTTGGCAGTAAAGTTTTAGAAATTATGTTTTCAATATTTCTTGCCCCAGTATCAACTTCCTGACTTCTGGCAACAATATGTAAAGGTACATCATCGTCATAGCTAAATTCGGCATCGTAGTTATCAAGTACACGATTCTTGATTTTCTGCATATTTAATTCACAGATATTCATTAACGTTTCATCTTCAAGAGGGTAATAAGGTATGACCTGAGAACGACCCAGGAATGCAGGGCGAAATGACTTTAATAAAGCAGGTCTGAACATTTCAAGTAAGTCTTCGTATTCAGGTAACTCTTCTTCTTTTTCACAAATATGTCTAATGACTTCTTCACCAGCATTTGAAGTCATTATTATTATTGTGTTCTTGAAGTCGATATCACGACCTTCGCCATCTTTTATCGTTCCCTTATCAAACATTTGATAGAATACATCCTGAACGCCTGGATGAGCTTTTTCCATCTCATCAAGCAGGATAATACTATATGGCTTACGTCTGGCTGCTTCAGTTAAAACGCCGCCTTCTCCATAACCAACATAACCAGGAGGTGAGCCTAATAGCATCGAAACTTTATGTTCCTCTTTAAACTCTGACATATTAATGACGGTTATATTCTGCTCACCGCCATACATGATATCAGCCAGAGCCATCGCAGTTTCAGTTTTACCTACACCGCTGGGTCCAACCATTAGAAACACACCGATCGGTTTTCTCGGATCTGTTAAACCAGCTCGGGATGTTTGTATAGCCTTAGAAATAAGGTCAAGAGCATGACTCTGACCAATAACCCGTTGTTCAAGCTGCTCTGTCAGATTAACGACGGACTTGATTTCGTCATTCATCATTTTGCCAACAGGAATTCCAGTCCAGTTTGCTATTACATCTGCAATAGCTTGTGCATCCACACTTGGCTGCATCAATGGTGATTCATTTTGTATGCCTGTTAAATCGTTTGTTAGTTGAGTCAATTTTTTCTTAAATTGATTAACATCTTTATCAGTTAGTGACTTTTCTGTATCAGGTGTTTCTGATTTTTTCTGAATATAGTTTTGTTCTAACTGATCTTTAATATCTTTTATTTCTTTTATGATTTCTTTTTCATGATTCCATTGTTCATGTAGATTTTGCTGTTTTTCTATACAATCATCTTTCAGGTTTTTAATCTGTTCTAACTCTTCTTCGATTTCTCCACCGAAGGCAAGCTCTTTTTCCAGCCGTTCAATGTTAAGTTCAGACTGCATAATTGTGCGCTGAAGGTCCTCGATATGAGAAGGTGTTGTACTCTGGCTAAGTGCGACACGAGCGCAGGCAGTATCTAGCAGGCTGACAGACTTGTCTGGAAGCTGCCTGCCAGGCATATACCGTGCTGAAAGCTTAACTGATTCAATGATTGCCTCATCAAGAATATGCACTTTGTGGTGTTCCTGCAGGGTTACAGAAATTCCTCGCATCATTTCTATCGCAGTACCTTCATCCGGTTCTTCAATTTTCACAACCTGAAAACGACGTGTGAGTGCAGGGTCTCTTTCAAAGTATTTTTTATATTCAGACCATGTAGTAGCGGCTATGGTTCGCAGTTCGCCACGTGCAAGAGCAGGTTTTAACAGATTCGCTGCGTCTCCCTGGCCTTCTTTTCCTCCAGCACCAATTAATGTATGAGCTTCGTCGATAAACATAATGATGGGAATTTCTGATGCTTTTACTTCTTCTATAACGGACTTCAAGCGATTTTCAAATTCGCCCTTAATACTGGCACCTGCCTGTAAAAGTCCTAGATCTAGTACATGTAGATGTACACCTTTAAGCGGCTCTGGCACATCTCCTTTGCTGATACGTAATGCAAAGCCTTCAACAACAGCTGTTTTACCAACACCTGCTTCACCCGTTAATATAGGATTGTTTTGACGACGACGTGTGAGAATATCTATAATTTGTCGAATTTCCTGATCACGACCTAATACTGGGTCGATCTGACCCTGGCTAGCCTTTTCAGTTAAATTAATAGTGTATTTGGCCAGTGCTCCGCCAGATGTTTGTGCCGGTATATCTGACTGGCTTGAGTGAGAAGATTGTTGAGACTCTGCAGTTTGACCAAATGCATTACTTATAGCATCCATCATCTGGTCTTTACTAACTTTACTCAGTGAAGGGATGTTAGACGCAAGCTGAGCTCTAAGTTTGTCATCAATAATAAGAGCGCCGATTATATGAGCTGATGTAATAATGTGATGTTCAAACTCTATTGATGCTGTCACCCATGACTGTTTAATCAGACTGACGAGTTCAAGGGATAAGGCAGGGGGTTTAACATTGCCTGTTTGTAAACGGTCAAGACTGCTATTTAGCTCTGTTAATAATATGTCCGGATTAATAGACAGGCCAGATAGTATTTGATGTATGTCAGTATCTTTTGTTTCAAGAAGCTTGAATAGCAGGTGTTCAATTTCAATATTGTAATGACCACGGTTCATGCAATAGCCGGCAGATGATTCCAGAGCCGAGCGTGTTACGGGGTTCATTTTACTTATTAACGATTTTAAATTAAGTTCCATTTTTCTAGTCCTGCTGTTTAAGTATGTTAATTTCTTATTTTTAGAATATATTCTTTTGGTTTTTCAGAGTGTTGTTTATTCTGGTTCATTAACCAGGTGTTCCAGCCTAGAGTTAAGTTTTCATCTCGGTTAAAACTGACAGGATCTGGTTTGTTAGGAAAAATCACGCGCAATAAAATATCAAATTTATGTTCTGGCCCAATATATAAATGTGTTAACTCTTTTAGTTTAGTGATATTGACAGAGTTGGGCGAAAAGTTATCAATTTCATTGTAGGGTATCGGACCGATATGAATACTAAATTTGGATTGTGGTATATTTGCGAAATGTCCTAGTAGAGCCGTACTGCCCAATTGAGCATTAAAGCCATTTTTATTGAATCTATCAGATAAGCGAGTAATGGCATCATCAATTAGCCGGCACCAGCCACCCGTGAACTCATCTATTTCAATACGCACTGAAAAATAATCACTTAGTATTGATTTAAGTCCAGTTTTGGTGCGTAAAGTTTGACTAAATAGTCCGCTGTAATAGGCAATGGTTAAATCACTTGTTAACAGACGGTTTCTGGTTTGACTAGTTCCTAAACCGCATAAAGATAAAAGTGAGTTAGTAAACTGATCATTTATTTGATCAAAATGTTTATTTCTGCGCTCAAACTCTACAGGGTAATGGTATTTAACAGATGCCTGATAAAATAGGGAAATTGTACGGTGGTTAAAATAATCGAAAAAAGTTTTTAATGCGTAATCTTTATTTTTACTGCGCTCATTTACAAGCTCACTATAGTGGTAAGGGAGAACACCGGAGGGGCCTGTGATACCTATGAAGTTAACTGAAATTTCCCACTTATTAGATTTTGCTGCTTTTATCTGTTTTATTGAGGAAATATCAGATTCTGGAAAAACAAGCTTTTGGGTTGAGCAAAATCTTATTGGCTCTAAATGCGGTGGAGTGTTGATATTAATAAGATCATAAACATTGACAGATTCTGTAGTGAAATTATGGGCGTAGTGACACTCAATCAGTTTGACTGCCTGGGTAAATTCGAAAAGCTTTGGTGTTGACTGAAGCTTTTGAATTACAGTATTCTTTTTGAGCCGCTCAGTGGTAAGCATGTTTTTAAATGTCCTTCTTTGCCTTTTATGCTTGTGGTGCATCTAACGAACGAGTTGATTGGGCAATACAGTGTAAAAAATTGTTCCATGACGCTTGCTAAAAGATAACTGCTCACGCCAGAAAGTAGTTTTTGATCAATTTCAATGAATATGTCTAGTCCATTACATAATGAGGCGCGACCGTTAATCTTTAATGGTGCAGTGGTTTGCTTAACCTTAAGATTCGATATAGATTCAATGATTAATTTTGTGCTCCTGCGATCAGTAAAGTCATACAAATTAAGTATTTCTTTTAAAGCGCTCGTTGAATCTTCTCCGGCAGTAAGTGATAAATAATTTAAGTTTAAATGAGAGAGTAGCCGCCATCGGGCCTTATTCTTAAGCGGCGGATAAATCGTTGCTGTTGGCTGATGTAAGAACTGTATGCTTTCTGTTGGTGGTGAATTACTAATACAATAGAGATCAGATTGATCAGATCCGATTGATATGATACTTGGGTAATCATGATTACAACAGGTTGTTTCTATAAGTAGGACCTGGTTGTCTTCAGATGCAGGATTTAAATGGATATCGGATAAAGAAACATAACTGCCTACTTTGGGCATATTTTTATTGTTTCCATTTTCCTTGAATTGACGCTCACACGTCCAGAAGACGGTGTTCTCACTTAGGTCATGTTCCTTTCCATAAAATGGGGTGTATTCCTTTATGTTCCCTGTTGCATCACTGACCGAAACTGTATCAACAGAATAAACCTCTAGAGAATTATACTGCCGAAGATCGGGAATAATTTCATAAGACTGTTGGTGGTGGGTTAGTTTGATCGGCTCTGCCTGAACTGGGAACAGGTTGATAACCGGTGAACAAGATAATAGCAGATTATCTTTGCTGATATTTCTTTCTAATTCCAAATCGGCACTATCGAGATAAACATAAATATTAATTTCATCTTTATAGTTTTCATCAAATTGAGTAGAAAGGTTCTCAAAATCAATAAACATAAATTTTTCAGGAAAAACAAAAAATTCTGTTAATAATCTGTAACCAATGAATGAATGATTAGGGTATGGAAAAAGACCTTCGTTCTCTTTAAAGCCTACTTGTTTCAGTGTGCTTTTGTCCAGATATACTGGTTTTAAGTCGTCTTCAGAATGTGTCATGGTGATACCGTGACAGTTTCTGAATATTAGTTCATAAAAAGGGTGGATGAATTGTGGTTGGCCTTTCAGATAAAATCGTAGCTTTTCAAAGTTAAGTTCATGAATTTCAAAATCATTGTTGATGGCTTTTAGCTGAATGTGTAAGACCGAGCCAGATCCGCGTGCATGTTTAGATCCAGGAGTAGAAAATGGTCTGCATTTGATTTGCGCCTTAGTGACTTCAAGTGGCAGCATTTCAACAGGGTAAATTGTTTTAAAGCGGCATTGTGTATCGTTGAATTTAGGTGTGTCCAGGTAAGTGTTTTCATGAACTGTTGATGCAGAGTCGGCTTTTTCACTATCTGGATTAAATTGAATGACTGAGCAAGCAGGTATCTGTCGTAAATAATGCGGGTATAGAACATTCAAAAAGGCATCACTTATTTCAGGAAAGTCATCTTCCAGTTTGTGTTGTATACGTGCATTAAGATAAGCAAAGCTTTCAATCAAACGCGAAACATGAGGGTCTTCAATAGTATCGTCAGCAATTCCCAGTCGAGAGGCGATTTTTGGATGCTGCTCAGAAAACTCTTGGCCTAATTGACGAATGTACGCCAGTTCTTTTTCGTAGTAGGGGAGTAACTCGTCTGACATCAGGCTTCCTCTATACTGACGTTTCTGGAAATGGGTTCCAGTATGGAATCAAAAATAATTTTTTCTGGCATTGGCTCTGCATATAACACGGCTTCAATTCTGAAGCGTAATGTTCTGTCGGTGTAATCCTGGTTGTCTATGTATTTAACTTTGACTGATTGAAATCGCGGTTCGAAATATCGAATGGTTTTTTCAATATGCGTACAAAATTCTGTACGTTTTTCTATGTCGATCATATTTATCGTGGCAAGATCAGGCAAACCGTAGTTAACTAAAGAATGCTGTACTTCAGTCATTTCTTCTGGCAGATCGCTGATCCTGTAACGAGAATTAAATAATTTCTCGAGATCTTTCCTAACACTGGTTTTTAAATAGTTGAGATTAAATTGGCTATTATTCTGTGCGTCTTTATGGCTTATTTCAGGCGCGTCATCGATAATTCTATCGAGAATAGATGGTCTTAGTTTTTGTTTAACTGTTAAGTGTCGTTGAACCATTATATTTATCTGCCTGAGTAGGTGCTGGATAACTCAGTAACTAATTCAAGCTCAGAAACCATGTTATCAAGTTGGTAATGTGGTTTGAGATATATTACACATACAAACTGTCCAGGCTTTGATGGTTTCTCCCTTACATCAACTCTGGCTTCTCGTAATGGAAAGCGTGCCTGTTCATCCCATTCTAAATCTTCTCGCCCTGTTGTATATCGGTGTAACCAATCCTGTAAATATCTTTCACATTCATCAGCGGTGATAAACGATCCAACTTTATCTCGTATGATGACTTTTAAGTAATGTGCAATTCTAGAGCCACAAAATATATGTTGTAACATTGTAGATAGCTTTGAATTGATCTGGTAATTACTATTGACCATCTCATTAATAGCCTGGATTGACTGATTGCTATAAAAAGCAGAGTAGGTTGTGTTATAGCATTGGCATAATGGCATAAAACCGAGGTCACTGAGTCGTCTTTCAAGTCCATCAGTAATCAAAACATCGGTGTTGAATTTTGAGGCTATTTCGTCCGAGTCAGTTTTATGTGTATCTGTCTTTATATTAGTAACAAGTCCGCCAGCTTTTAAGCCCCTGGGTACTCCCCGGATGTGACCAAACCAACCAACGTTAATAAATTCTCGAATTAAAATACCGCCAAATACATAACAGGCATTTCCCCATAAATAATCCTTTGCATTGTTATCATTAACATACTCGTTAAATATAATTTTCTGGTTCTCAAGTAAATGATTTGTATAGGGTTTTCTGACAAGATAATGAGGTAAGGTTAGACCAATAAATCGAGAGTCTGGCTTTTGTCGAAGTTGCTTCCATTTAATATATTCAGGGCTTTTAAATGCCTGTTCGAGCCGTATAGTTGAGGTTAGCTCTGTAAAATGATCTAAACCAAATAGTTCAGAAGATGCGCTGGCTATAAAAGGTGAAAAAGATGCAGCACAAATGGCCGAAAGTCCTTCAATCGTTGCTACATCATCGTAGGGATGTGCAGTGCTTGGGCGGTGTGAAACGTCGTAGTCACCAAGAATTACACCGTAAGGTTCGCCACCAGGCAAACCATATTCTTCTGAATATATTTTTGAAAATAGTGTGCTTTGATCAAATTCAAGGGCCTTGCTGATATCTTTTGATATTTCTTTCCATGTAATATCTAGTAGCTTAATTTTTACGCGCTTATTGTAACCACATTCGTTGACTAAATATTCTATACCACGCCAGCTTGACTCTAACTTCTGAAATCTAGGTTGATGAATGATTGAGTTAAGTGAGTCATTGATAATTTCATCAAGGCTATTAATTATCCAGTTAATACTGGCCCTGATCTGTTTTTTATTTACTAGACTATTATCGCTCTTTAAATTAGTAATCCATTTTTTTATAAGGTTATCAAAAACAGTCGCTGATTTCTGGCCTTGATAAAACTGAGAAATAACACTTTCAAGCAGTTGTGAATTGGATTCGTTGTGAACGGGTTCCTTGAGTGCAAGCTGAGGCATAATAAATACTACTTAAATAGAGCAGGCGCCAGAAATTGCTCCTGGCACCTACATAACTATTTAGCCACCTGAGTTCGGAATAGTGGCGACCATGCGAAGAGAAGCAGTAAGTTCTTCCATTTGTAACCACGGACGTAACCATGCAATCGCACTGTACGAACCAGGTGAGCCTGGAATTTCTTTTACTTCAACTTTAGCTTCTGCAAGAGGGAATTGAGCTTTCATTACCGCGCTAGCATCTGGTGAACCATTAACATAATTGTTAATCCATCGGTTCAACCATTCTTCACCTTCTTCTACTGTCATAAATGAACCGATTTTATCTCGAGCCATAACTTTAAGGAAATGTGCAATACGAGAAGTCGCCATGATATAGGGGAGCCGTGCCGAAATCATTGAATTGGCAGTTGCATCTGGATCATCAAACACTTTTGGTTTCTGAGTGGTTTGAGCACCAAAGAAGACAGCATAGTCAGTATTTTTATAATGACATAATGGTAGGAAGCCTAGCTTGCTCAGTTCAGCCTCACGTCGATCAGTAATGCCGATTTCAGTTGGGCATTTCTGGTCCATGTCACCGTCATCCGAAACAAAAACATGACTCGGTAAACCTTCTACTTTACCGCCATTTTCGGCACCACGAATAGCAGTACACCAGCCATTTTCAGCATAGGCCTGGGTCAGGGTTGTACCCATTGCGTAGGCAGCATTCATCCAGCAATAATCGTCATGATCTTTTTTGGTATGACGACCAGAGTCATCGAGTGCAGCTTCTTCGTAATTAAAGATATCAATTGGTTTAGTTGCGCTACCGTAAGGCAAACGTGCCAGTACACGTGGCATAACAAGAGTGACAAAACGCGAATCTTCACTATCGCGGAAGCTACGCCATTTGATGTATTCCTGCGATTCAAAGATTTTCTCAAGATCACGAGGTTTTGATAATTCCTCGTAGTTTTCGAAACCAAACATGTTCGCGCCAGCAGCAGCTATGAAAGGACAAAAGCCAGCAGCAGCAACATTAGACATATTTGAAAGCAGGTCAATATCATCGGGGTGGCTTGAGAACTCGTAATCACCGATTAATGCTGAATATGGTTCACCACCGGCAGTACCAAATTCACTTTCGTAAATTTTCTTAAAGATTTGGCTTTGATCAAACTCAACGGCTTTGTCCAGGTCTCTGAACAGTTCTTTTTGAGATATGTTCATTAAGCGGATTTTAAGTTGTGCACCTGTTTCTGAGTTCATAACCAGGTGGTTTAGCCCGCGCCATGAACCTTCCAGCTTCTGGAATTTTTCAGATCGCATGACAGCAGCCAATTGTTTCGACATGATATCGTCAATCTGTGTAATGGCATTATTAATAGTAACTGAAAGATTTTTATTCCAGCTTACAGTACCGTCAAGTGCCTGTTTTGTAAGTTCTTTTAACAGGTTTTCAGTTTCATCTTTTGGTGTTTGTTTAGTTGCAGTTATCGCCTGTTCCAGAAGACTGACGCTTTCTGCTTCTTCTACTACCGCTTCAGTTTGTTCTTCTGTGCTCATTATTCATCACCTTCTTTATTTTCTTCTTCTTTACCAACGCCCAGCTCGTCAGACAGAGCCTGAAGTGCTTCAGTGTTGCTTAATACGTCTTCGAGAATATTTTCAAGCTCTTCAGATCGATCAGCTTTGGTTAGCAGATCACGTAATTTGTTACGTGTATCTAACAGATTTTTAAGTGCAGGTACCTGATCAACAATTTTGTGCGGCTCAAAATCTTCCATATTTGAAAAATTTAACTCAACCGGGGTTTCAGTATCGTCACCAGCAATGGTGTTTTCGACTTTCATTTCTAGTGAAGGGGCAATTTTAGAGAGGATCTCATTAAAATTGTCACGGTCAATCTGACTGAACTTTCGATCTTTCAGTGCTTTTTTGTTTTTTGTGTTATCACCAGAGTAATCGCCCATGACACCAACAACAAATGGCAATTCCTTTTCTACAATTGCACCGTTGGTTTCAACGTCATATGTGATATGTACACGTGGTTTCCGTACTCTTTTTAGTTTGTCATGGATGCTTTCTGACATAGTTTCATACCTTCTTTAAAATACATTCTGGTGAATGGTTGTGGCTAAACGCCTAATAATCATCCTCGATCTTTATGCCGGTGAGGTGGCTATAATGTTCTC
>Ga0316207_10004146_pt1 | contig 12827 bp, 10 predicted proteins | sample 6weekpyrite_MG_FD_204943 | JGI IMG/M metagenome (GOLD analysis project Ga0316207, IMG submission 204943) | Microbial mat bacterial communities from mineral coupon in-situ incubated in ocean water Damariscotta River, Maine, United States -... | ecosystem: Environmental > Aquatic > Marine >... | reverse complement strand
CGTAAATCCCGTCCGAGCGGTCGTTGGCCTCGGCGATCACCGGCGAGAAGGCCGCGCGCGAAAACGACAGGTCCATCTCGTCGCAGACCTGCTGCAACCCGGCCTGAATGACGCTGAGCGTGATCGCGTCGATGCTCATGCCCGTTTCCCCTTGTCGCGGTGATAGGTCAGCGCGCGCGAAAGGCAGATTGCCAGCGCCGCCTCTGGCAAGGGCTGGGTCTCGTCGATCAGCAGCGCCCGGTTGCCCGAGAACCGGAATTCCCGCGCAAACTGGTCGCGCATCCCGGCCACCAATGTTGTCTGGCAGTTGAACAGCACCGCCGCGCCATGCTCGCCCCGAACCCGTCCCAACCGGATCGTGCTGCCGCTGCCCGAGGCCTCGGTCAGATAGGCGGGCTCGCCCCATTTCAGCGTCTCGGTCAGGGGCCCGGCCCCGGTATCTGCGGCCAGGCCGTAGATCAGAGCGCGCACCTCTTCCAGGCGGGCACGCACTGCTGCGGGAAACCGCGCGAACGCCGCCGCGACCTCGGCAGGCATTTTAGGCGGGGTGGCGGCGCGCCCGGTCATCCGATGTCCACCAGCAGATTGCCCTGCGCATCGCTGCGCGCCACATCGCCGGGTTCAAGCAATACGGTGGTGTCCATCTGCTCGATGACGGCAGGCCCCGCGATCACCGCGTCCTGCGGCAACAGATCGCGCCCATAGATCGGCGTATCCTGCCAGCCGCCGTCAAAATAAACCGGCCTGACGGTCCGCTGCGCCTCGGCCAGACTCGCCTTGCGTGCAGCCGGGTCGATCAGCGTCGACAGGTCGATCTCGGCCCGCACGCCGACAACTGAGGTGTTCACATTCACCAGATTGGCGCTGATCTGGGCCAATTCGACCCTGAACCGGCTGAAATACACCTCCTCAAACAGCGCCCGCAGGGCGTCCCGGTCCAGCGTGATATCCGCGACCGGCACCCGCACCAGATGGGTCTGGCCGACAAACTGCATGTCCACCGAATGAATGCGCCGCAGGCTTTTCAACGCTACGGTCTCGGCCCCGATCAGCGCCGCGCCCTCTGCCGCCTGTTCGTCAAAGACGGCGCGCAGGGCGTCCATGTCCAGGCTGTCCAGAGGCCGGTTCAGCGTGCGCACATAATCGTGGCGCAGGTCGGCCACCACGCAGCCGATGGCATTGGTGATGCCGGGGCGCGGCGGGATCAGCACGCGCGGAATGCCCAGTTCGCGCGCCAGGGCAGCGGCATGCAGCGGCCCGGCGCCGCCAAAGGCAAACAGCGCAAAATCGCGCGGGTCCGCCCCCAGCGACACCGACACCATGCGGATCGCACCGGCCATGCGCGTGTTCGCCACCCGCAGCACCGCCGCCGCGGCACCTGTCGCGTCCAGCCCCAGCGGGTCGCCCAGCGCCCTGGTGAAAATGCCCTGCACATCGTCCAGCGAAACGCCGCGGGTAACCGCGGTCATCCGGTCCGGATCCAGCCGCCCCAACAGCAGATTGGCGTCCGAGATCGTCGGCTGCACGCCGCCGCGCCCGTAACAGATCGGCCCCGGTTCGGCGCCCGCACTTTCTGGCCCGACCTCCAGCAGCCCGGCGGCAGTCACCCGCGCGATCGACCCGCCGCCCGCGCCCACCGAGCGTACATCGACCATCGGCACATGGATCGGCATCGCATATTCGATCTCGGTTTCGTTGCTGACCGACGGTTCGGCGTTGCGGATCAGCGCCACATCGGTCGAGGTGCCGCCCATGTCATAGCTGATCAGGTCAGGCAGCCCCGCCGCGCGCCCCGCATAGGCCGCCGCCATCACACCGGAGGCCGGGCCCGACATCACGGTCTTGGCCGCCTCCTCCGCGACGCGGGCCGAGGACACCATGCCGCCATTGCCGTTCATCACCAGCAGTTGCCCGGCATAGCCGCCGGCCTTCAACTCGCTTTCCAACTGCCGGATATAGCGCGCCAGCAATGGCTGGACCGAGGCGTTGACCGCCGCGGTCACGCCGCGTTCGAACTCGCGGCTTTCCGACAACAGGGCGTGGCCCAGGGTTATGTAGCCGTTCGGCCAGATCTGAGCCAGAATCTCGGCCGCGCGCAGCTCATGCGCCGGATTGGCATAGGCATGCAGGAAATGCACCACCACGGACTCGCAGCCCGCCGCCAGCAGATCGCCCGCCGCCCTGCGCAGCGCATCCTCGTCCAAAGCGACAACGATGCGCCCGGCGGCATCCATGCGCTCGGGCACTTCCAGCCGCAGATCGCGCGGGATGATCGGCCTGAACTGCCCGGTCATGCCGTAGGGCTGCGGCCTGGTGCGCCGGCCCAATTCCAGCACGTCGCGAAAACCCGCGGTGGTGATCAGCCCGGTGCGGCTCAGCTTGCGTTCCAGCACCGCATTGGTGGTGGTCGTGGTGCCATGCACGATCAGGTCCAGCGCGCCCAGGTCAACCGCCGCTTCGCCCAGCGCGTTCAGCACGCCAAAGGCCTGATTGCCGATGGTGCTGGCCACCTTGGCCAGATGCACCGCGCCGCTCGCCCGGTCGATCTGTACCAGATCGGTAAATGTCCCGCCGACGTCGACGCCAACAATCTGTCCCGATGTGCCGCGTGCCATGCCTGTCCGGATCTCCGTGCGCCTTTTGTCCTGAATGAACGCCCGGCATCCGGGCAAAGTCAATCGGGTTGGCGGCGCCCCAAACCGGCTTGTCCGGAAAAAAGACGTGGACAGTGGGACAGCCGCTTTGCACACTCATGCGCAAGAACCGGTTTTCAGGAACGAAAAAATGGGGGCTTGAACATGACCAAATCCGAAAATACCACGCGCCGGGGTGCGCTGAAGACGCTGGCAGCAGGGACCGCTGCGGCCTCGTTGCCGCTGTGGGCGCGCTATACCAATGCGCAGACGTCCGAACCGATCCGCGTTGGTTTTCAGGTGCACCGCACCGGCATCGGGGCCGCCTACGGGCGCTGGTATGACCGCACCACGACGGCGGCGGCCAAGCTGATCAACGACGGTGGCGGCATCAACGGGCGGCCGCTGGAAATCATCGCCGAGGATGACGGCACCGACCCGAAACGCGGTGCTGAAGTGGTCGAGAAATTCGCCAATCAGCACAAGGCCGATATCGCTTTCGGCACGCTGTTCAGCCATGTCGTGATCGGTTCCGCGCCACGCGCCGGGGAACTGAAGCTGCCTTATTTCGTGGTCTCCGAAGGCCATCACGTCGCCTCCGGCATGCTGAACCGCTATACCTTGCAGCCCGGCATCACCGACGTGAAATCCCAGGTGCAGGCGATGGCGCCCTATGTGCATTCGACGCTGGGCAAGAAGGTGACGATGATCTTCCCGGATTTCGCGTTCGGCCACGATCACCGCGACTATTTCACCGCTGCGATGCAGGCGCAGGGCGGCGAGGTGATCGCGCAGATCGCCATTCCGCCAAGCGAGACGTCGTTCACCAAATACTTCCCGAAGATCCCGCGCGACACCGAGGTGCTGTATCACGTCATGGTCGGCCCCGCCGTCCTGACCTTTGTTAAGGAACTGGGTGAGTTCTTCGGTCCGTCGGCGCCCGCGATTTTCGGCTTTGTCGACTCGCTGGAGGCCGTCGATCTGGCCAGCCCCGGTCTGGAGTTCCTGGATGGCAGCTATTTCTGGGAGGGCAATCCGCGCTACGCGCAGGAAGATCAGTCCGAACATGATGCCTTCTTCCGCGCCGCGGTCGGGGTTGACGACAACGGTGCCTCGGTCAGCGATCCGAAGGATATTTCGACCTATTCCCATATGTTCGGCTGCTGGGAAACGCTGTTCGTGGTCAAGGCCGGGATGGAGGCGGCGGGATATGGCGGGCCGGCGGACCGCGGCAAGCTGATCGAGGCGGTCGAGGCGATCACCGATATGCCGCTGAGCCGCGAACACCCGCAGGGCGCCAAGCTGTTCAACGGCAAAACCCATCAGGTGTTCGGGCATCAATACATAAGCCAGGTGCAGGGTGGCCGGCTGAACGTAGTGCATACCACGTCAATCGAGGACACGCTGTATCCGGACGAGGTGGATTATACGACGCAGCCGCTGTAAACCCGTCTGCCGGAGGCTCTGGCTGAAAGTGCCGGAGCCTCCGGCGGGAATATTTCTGGACCAAAGATGAGCCGGAGTGCGTGCAACGCTGCGGCCGGAGAGCAGAGCGGCACGTGGAATTCGGACCCTATCTGATGCTTGCCTCGCTGGAGGGCGCGGTGACGGCGGCGGTGCTGGCGCTGACCGCCATCGGGCTGAGCCTGGTGTTTGGGGTGATGCGCGTGGTCAATGTCGCCCATGGCGAGTTCTTCATGCTGGGCGCGGTGCTGGCCTGGTGGATCGCGGGCGCCGTTGGCGGGCATCCGGCGCTGGGCTTTGCCGTGGCGCTGGTGGTGGCGCCGGTTCTGGTCGGGCTGCTGGCGGCGGTTGCCGACATGACGATCTTGAAACGGGTGAATTACGATCCCGAACGCACGATCGTGCTGACCATCGGTCTGTTATATATCATTCAGCAACTGACCCTGATGACCTATGGCCCCGAGGCCCGCCCGGTCGAGGCGCCGTTCAACACCCGGCTGGCCTTGCCCTGGGTCGAATTCGCCGATGGCCGTCCACAGCTTTACTGGCCCTGGGGTCTGAGCACCACCAGTTACAAGCTGGCGGTAATAGCCGCGGCGGGCGTGGTTCTGGTGGGTGTCTGGGGGGTGATGACGCGCACCCGGGTCGGGCTGCTGATGCGCGCCACGCAGCTTGACAGCGAGATGGCGCAGGCTTTTGGCATCCCGGTGGAACGCATTTACGCGCTGGTGTTCGGGATGGGGGCGGCGCTGGCCGCGCTGGGCGCGGTGCTGATCGTGCCGATCCAGCAGGCGCATTACCTGATGGGGGCGGATCCGTTGTTGCTGTCGTTCATCGTGGTGATCATCGGCGGGCTGGGCAGCCTGCCGGGCACGGTGGTGGCGGCAATTTTGATCGGGATGAGCGATGGCATCATCTCGGTGTTTTTCACCCCCACGCTGGCGAAGATCCTGGCGACATTGCTGGTGGCGCTGGTGCTGGTGTTCCGCCCGCAGGGGCTGTTTGGAACCCGCGCCGCATGAGCGATACCGGCAAGTCTTTGACCCTGCATCTGGGTCTGATCGCGGTGCTGTTCGCGCTGCAATTCGTGTTGCCCGCCTATCAGCATGGCAATCTGGCGCGCATCATGGTGCTGGCCAGCTATGCCATCGGCTACAACATTCTGTTCGGCTATACCGGGTTGCTGAGCCTGGGGCATGCGATGTTCTTTGCCGCCGGCATGTATGGCATGGGGCTGAGCATCCGGTATCTGGGCTTCAGCCCGGCCCCGGCGCTGATCGCCGGCATTGCGGCGGGCATTGTCCTGGCCGGGGGGATCGGCGCGCTGGCGCTGCGGACCGCCGGGGTGGCGTTCATGATCGTCACGCTGATGTTCGCGCAGGCGGGATACCTGATCATCCTGTATTTCGGCGCCTGGACGCGGGGCGACGAGGGCTTTGTCATTCAGCAGGCGCAGCGCATCCTCTGGGGCATCGACCTGAGCACGCCGGACAATCGCTATTTCGCGGCCCTGATCCTGTTTGCCGCCTGCCTGTTGCTGTCGATGCGCCTGATTCACCGGCCGTTCGGCAGGGTGCTGATCGCGATCCGCGAAAATGAGGATCGCGCGCAGATGCTGGGCTATGACGTGTTCCGCTACAAGCTGGGCGCGGTGATCGTGTCGGGCGCGATCTCGGCGGCGGCGGGGGCCAGCTATGGCCTGCTGTTCGGCTATGCGGGCGCCAGTTTTGCCGCTGTGCAATATTCGATCCTGCCGCTGTTGTGGGTGCTGCTGGGCGGCGCGGGCACGCTGATCGGGCCATTCCTCGGCGCCTTGTTCACCTTCTATCTGATCGATATCGCCAGCGGTTTCACCTCGGCCTACATGCTGATTGTCGGCGTGGTTCTGGTCGCGCTGACGCTGTTCGCGCGGCAGGGCATCGGCGGAGAGTTGCGCGCGCGCATCTGGAACTGGCTGCCATGAGCCTGCTGTCAACGCGCGGTCTGTCCAAGAACTATGCCGGGCTGCAGGCGGTGCGGAGCGTCGATTTCGACCTGCCCAAGGGGCAGATCCGCGCGCTGATCGGGCCGAACGGCGCGGGCAAGACCACCTTTGTCGGCATGTTGTGCGGGCGTATTCCGCCCAGCGCCGGCACCGTGAGCTTTGATGGCAAGGACATCTCGGGCCTGCCCGCGCATCGGCGCATCCGGCTGGGCATGGCCTATACGTTTCAGATCACGTCTATCTTTGGTCGGCTTTCGCTGCGCGAAAATGTGGCGCTGGCAGTTCGCGGGCGGAATGGCGCACAGCATGCGGTCGCGGCTGCGCTGGACCGGGTTGGCCTGCTGGACCGCATCGATCAGGTGGCGGGCGATCTGAGCTATGGCCATCAACGCCTGTTGGAGATCGCCATGGGGCTGGCGCAAAAGCCGCGCCTGCTGATCCTGGACGAACCGACACAAGGGCTGGCGGACAGCGAGATCGCCGAGTTCAAGACGCTGATCCGCGCGCTGGCCGCCGAAACCACGGTATTGCTGATCGAGCATAACATGAGCGTGGTGATGGAAACCGCCGACCGGATCACGGTGCTGAATTTCGGCGAGATCCTGGCCGAAGGCACGCCCGCGGAAATCCATGCGAACGCGGATGTGCAGACCGCCTATCTGGGGACCGGGTGATGCTGGATTTGCGCGGGATCGACAGCGGTTATGGCGCAGCACAGGTGTTGCGCGGGTTCGATCTGCAGGTGACGGCGGGGGAAATCCATTGTCTGCTGGGCCGCAATGGCGCGGGCAAGACCACCACGATGCAGACGATCATGGGACTGTTGCCGCTGTGGTCCGGGCAGATCACGCTGGACGGTGTGGATATCGGCATCCTGCCCGCGCATGAGGTGGCAAAGACCGGGATCGGCTATGTGCCGCAGGGGCGGCGGCTGTTTTCCGAACTGACGGTGGCGCAGAACCTTGAAATCGGGCTGATGGCGCGCGGGTCCGGCAGGAAGGTGCGCGAGCAGGTGCTCGATCTGTTCCCGCGCCTGCGCGAGCGGCTGACCCAGCGGGCGCAAACCCTGTCGGGCGGCGAACAGCAGATGCTGGCCACCGCGCGGGCGTTGTGCCTGTCGCCCAAGCTGCTGTTGCTGGACGAGCCGACAGAGGGGCTGCAACCCTCGATGATCGAGGCGATCCGGTCGGTGATCGTGCAATTGCGCGCCCGGGGCGTGGCGATCCTGCTGGTGGAACAGCGCGTCGATGCGGTGCTGTCGATCGCCGATAGGGTCACGTTCATCGACAACGGCCAGAACCGGGAAACCCGGCAAGCGGGCGATCTGCGCCGGGACCACGGGATCATCGACCGGTACCTGGGCGTATAGAGATGGGCCCGTGGCGTGCGGGGCACCGGGATTGACAGCGTTTCGGCCCGGGCGCAGAGTTTGAGCAACCGACCCTTCGGGTGGATTGAACGAACGAAAACAGGGAGCAACCGCGTGGCCGCTTATCATCGGCCTTTGGATCTGCGGACGGCGCTTGATGTGCTGGCAACGGAATCCGTGCGCATCGCCGCCGGTTGCACCGATCTGTTCCCCGCCACCCGGGCCGCGGCGCTGCCGGGGCCAATCCTGGACATCACAGCTATCCCGGATCTGCGCGGCGTTTCCCGGGTCCGCGACGGCTGGCGGATCGGCGCGGCGACGACCTGGGCCGATATCCTGCACGCCGATCTGCCGGCCGCGTTCGACGGGCTGAAACTGGCGGCAGCAGAGGTCGGCGCGATCCAGATCCAGAACGCGGGCACCGTGGCGGGCAACCTGTGCACCGCGTCGCCGGCGGCGGATGGCGTGCCTTGTCTGATGGTTTTGGATGCAATGGTTGAACTGCGCACCGCCAGTGGCGCGCGCGCGCTGACACTGGCCGATTTCCTGACCGGCGCGCGCACCACCGCCCTGCGGGACGATGAGATGGTGACAGCCATCCTGATCCCGGAACATGCGGGTCGCGGGCGCGGCACTTTCCTCAAGCTGGGCGCGCGCAAGTATCTGATCATCTCAATCGCGATGGTCGCGGCGCGGCTGGATGTCGTGGGCGGTGTGATTGCCGAGGCCGCGATTTCCGTGGGGGCCTGCAGCGCGGTTGCCGTGCGCCTGGCCGCGCTGGAGCAACGGCTGACCGGCAGCCCGGTCGGCGCGGCAGCGGACCTGATCTCTGCCGATCTCGTCGGGCCGGCCCTGTCGCCCATCGACGACATCCGCGCCGATGCGGCCTATCGCAAGGCCGCCGCGACGGAACTGGTGCGGCGTGCGGTGGCGACCCTTGCCGCAACGCCGCAGGACCACGCGGCATGAACCGGCCCTTTGACAAGATCTCGCTGACGGTCAACGGCCAGCCGATGGCCATCGCCGCGGCCCCCGGACGCAGGCTGAGCGAGGTGCTGCGCGAGGATCTGGGCCTGCGCGGCACCAAGGTGGGCTGCGACGCGGGCGATTGCGGCGCCTGCACGGTGCTGCTGGACGGCGCCCCGGTCTGCGCCTGCCTGACCCCCGCCGTGCGCGTCGCTGGCGCGGAGATCGTCACGGTCGAGGGGCTGCGCGGCGCGGATATGAACGCGCTGCAGGCCGCATTTCTGCGCCATGGTGCCGCGCAATGCGGGATCTGCACCCCAGGGATGCTGATCGCCGCCACCGCGCTGTTGCGCAAGACGTCTGCCCCGTCCCGGGCCGAGGTTCAGGACGCGCTTAGCGGGGTTTTGTGCCGGTGCACCGGCTATGCCAAGATCATCGACGCCGTATGCAATGCCGCGACGGCCCCCGGCCCGGCGCCCGGGCCCTGCGCCGGTGCGGCGGTCGGCGCGCGCATCGAACGGCTGGACGGCGTGCCAAAGGTTCTGGGCACGGAGATCTTCGGCGCCGACCTCACGATGGACGACATGCTGGACGTCCGCGCGATCCGCTCGCCGCACCATGCTGCCACGTTCGTGCTTGGCGATATGGATCGCTGGGCTGCGAAGGCCGCAGGCGAGGTGCATGTGTTCACCGCGCGCGATATTCCGGGGCGGAATCTCTTTGCCGTGATCCCGGATTTTGCCGATCAGCCCGTCCTGGCCCGCGAAACCGCGCGCCAGCGCGGCGAAGCGGTTGCAATCGTGGTCGGGCCGCGCGATGTGCTGGAGGGGATGGATTTTGGCGATTTCCCGGTGGTCTGGACACCGCGCGACGCAACGCCTGATCCCGAACCGAACCCCGTTCGTCCGATCCACGACAGCCGTGCCGACAACCTGCTGATCGCCGGGCATGTGACCTGCGGCGACGCCGAGGCCGCCCTGGCAAGCGCCGCCTTTACCGCGCAAGGCAGCGTTTGGACGCCCTATGTCGAGCACGCCTGTATCGAGCCCGAGGCCGGGATTGCCTGGCTGGACGGCGACACGCTGGTGATTCAGGCCTGCACCCAGGCCCCGGTGATGGACCGCGACGACACCGCGCGCGTTCTTGGTCTGCCGCCGGATCGGCTGCGCATCATCCCGTCCGCCGCCGGGGGCGGGTTCGGATCAAAGCTCGATCTGTCGGTGCAGCCGCTGATCGGTCTGGCGGCGCTGAAGACCGGGCGGCCCTGCCGGATGGTCTATTCGCGGCCGGAATCGATGATGTCGAGCACCAAGCGCCACCCGGCCGCGATGACGGCCCGCATTGGCGCCGATGCGGCGGGCCGTATCACCGGCATGGTCTTTGACGGCGATTTCAACACCGGCGCCTATGCCAGTTGGGGACCGACCGTCGCCATAAGGGTGCCGGTCCATGCCAGCGGGCCCTACCTGACGCCGAACTACCGCGCCAACGCGCGGGCGCTGCACAGCAACGGGCCGACCTCTGGCGCGTTCCGGGGGTTTGGCGTGCCGCAGGTGGCGATCCTGCAGGAAACGCTGTACGACGATCTGGCCATGGCCGCCGGGCTGGACCGGCTGGCCTTTCGCCGCCTGAACGCGCTGCGCGATGGTGACAGGTCGGTCTGCGGGCAGCAGCTGTGGGGGATCGGCATTGACGACTGTTTGGCGGCTTTGGAAGGCGACTGGCACCGGATGCTGGCTGAGACGGCCGATTTCAATGCCGGATCCAAAACCCTCAGGCGTGGCATCGGCATTGCATCCTGCTGGTATGGCTGTGGCAACACCGGGTTGCCCAATCCGTCCACCGTGCGGCTGGGGCTGACCGCCGACGGGCGGCTTGCCATTCATCAGGGCGCCACCGACATCGGCCAGGGCGCCAACACGGTGATCCCCCAGATTTGCGCCGACGCGCTGGGCCTGCCTGTGGGTCAGTTCCACATCATCGGGCCCGATACCTTCCTGACGCCCGATTGCGGCAAGACCTCTGCTTCGCGGCAAACCTTCGTGACCGGCAAGGCCGCGCAACTGGCGGGCGCCGCGCTGCGGGCCGAGATTCTGGCGCGCAGCAACATGGGCGCCGGTGCCCGGCTGGACTTGCAGGGCGCGACCCTGCGGATCAGCGACGGGGCGGCAACGCATGAGATTGCGCTGGGCGGGCTGAACGTGGGCGCTGACGGCTATGTGCTGAGGGCACAGGAAACCTATGATCCACCCACGGTGGGGCTGGACGCAGACGGTCAGGGCAGCCCCTATGCGGCCTATGGCTATGGCGCGCAGATCGCCGGGGTGCAGGTCGACATGACGCTTGGCACCGTCACGGTGCGGCATGTGGTGGCCGCGCATGATCTGGGCCGGGTGATCAACCCGCTGCTGGCCGAGGGCCAGGTCGAGGGCGGTGTTGCGCAAGGGCTGGGCATGGCCCTGATCGAGGAATACATTCCCGGGCGCACCGAGAACCTGCACGACTATCTGATCCCGACGATCGGCGACATGCCGCAAATCCGGTCCATCTTTATTGAAAAGCCCGATCCCGAGGGACCGATGGGTCTGAAAGGGCTGGGCGAACATGTGCTGATCCCCACCGCCCCCGCGATCCTGAACGCGATCCGCCATGCCAGCGGCGCGCGGATCACGCGGCTGCCCGCGCTGCCGCACCGGGTTCTGGCCGCGATCCGGGCCGCGACATGAGCCCGAAACGCGACACAGGGCCCGAAAAGATCCGCTGCGATGCCTGCCCGGTGATGTGTTACATCGCCGAGGGCCAGACCGGCGCCTGCGACCGCTATGCCAACCGGAACGGCAGGATCATCCGCTGCGATCCGCTGACCGTGATCGACAGGCGTATTGCGAATGGCGGCGAGGTGGTGCCGTTTCTGGCCACCGACTGGGATGGCCGCATGGTGCCCGACGACAGGCTGTTTCTGACAGCCGTCGGCTCGGGCACCACCTATCCCGACTATAAACCCGCGCCGTTCATCATCAGCCGCGAGGTTGACGGCGTCGATTTCGTCACCGTCGTGACCGAGGCGATCTTTTCCTACTGCGGCGTCAAGGTGAAGATCGACACCGACCGGCACCTGGGCGCCGAAGCCGCGCCGGTCCGGGTGCGGGGCGAGGTGATCGGCCATGTGATGACCAGCGAATACGGCAGTCAGATGCTGTCGCTTGGCGGCGTCGATCATCTGACCGGCGGCACGAAATCCGAAGGCCGCGTGACCTGCGATGCCCTGCTGCGGCTGTGCAACCGGGACCCCGTCACGATGACCGTCGATAACGGCGCCGAGGTGGTGGTGCAGGCGGGCAGGCCGCCCATTGTCGACGGGCATCAGGAACAGCGGATGCGGGTTGGCTGCGGATCGGCCACCATCGGCATGTTCGCCAGCCAGTGGCAGGGGCTGGTGGATGAGGTCGTGGTCGTGGACGATCACATCACCGGCGTGGTCAGCGAACATCAGGCCGGCAAGGTGCTGGGCTGGCCTGACACCGGCATCCGCATCAAGGGGCGCAGATCCACGCCGGGGCGGTATTTTCAGGTGGCCGCGCCGGGGCTGGGCTGGGGCGGCACCGATATCGAGGATCCACTGACCATCCTGGGGCCGTGGAACGCCAAAAAAGGCGCGCACCCCGGGCTGACTCTGCTGATGGTATCCACCACCGGCGAGCAGCACGGCTATTACGTTCTGAACGAGGACCTTGCGCCGCAACAGGCCGATCTGCCCGAAGCACTGGTTCCCTCGGTGAACCTAATCGCCGAGAATTGCGAACCGGCGCTGTGCACCGTGCTGTTCACCGGCGGTGCGGGCGGCTCCCTGCGTTCCGGCGTCACGCGCAACCCGGTCAAGCTGACCCGATCGGTGCAGGCGCTGAAGACCCATGTCACCTGCGGCGGCGCACCGGTCTATATCTGGCCCGGCGGCGGCATCACCCTGATGGTCGACGTCACCCGGATGCCTGACAATTCCTTTGGCTATGTGCCGACCCCGGCGCTGGTGGCGCCGCTGGAATTCACCCTGACGCGGCAGGATTACCGCGCGCTTGGCGGGCATGATGCGGCGGTGCGCGACATCGCGGATGTGCTTGAACATGGCGGCGAATATGGCGACGCGATGCGCGGCGTCGCCCCGGTGCCGGACAAACCCTGAGATGGAGCGGGCGCAGGCATCGCTGCTGCAGGACGGCCGGCGCCTGCATCTGCATCACGGGCCGATCGACCTGATCGCCGAGGTTACGGGGGCCGGTCGCGCCGACGCCTATCGGCGGGCCATTCAGCGGTTTGAAACCGTCCTGCAGGAACTGGTCGACGAATTGCACGATCTGCGGCGGCCCGCCGGTACCGGCGTTTCCTTCAAGGGCGCGGTCGCGCGGCGCATGGC
>Ga0316207_10004145_pt1 | contig 12827 bp, 10 predicted proteins | sample 6weekpyrite_MG_FD_204943 | JGI IMG/M metagenome (GOLD analysis project Ga0316207, IMG submission 204943) | Microbial mat bacterial communities from mineral coupon in-situ incubated in ocean water Damariscotta River, Maine, United States -... | ecosystem: Environmental > Aquatic > Marine >... | reverse complement strand
GACCTTCTTTAACTCGTTCTAAGGTATAAAGTGTTGCCTCGAATGGTGCCATGATTTGAATATCCAAACCTTTGGTATCATGGTCTTGTAGATATTTTTCAACTTTCGCAATCAAATTTTGATCATGTGCCCGATTCTCATCTAACCAAAAAATGGCTGGTTGGCCTGTTAGGCGTGCTCGTGAAACAGCAAGCTTAACCCAGTCGCGAATCGGAATATCTTTAGTTTGGCACATGCGCCAAATGTCGCCTGCTTCAACCGAATGTTCTAATAAAACAGCGCCTGCTGCATCGGTTACGCGAACAGTGCCGTTATTAGAGAACTCAAAAGTCTTGTCATGTGACCCGTATTCTTCTGCCTTTTGCGCCATTAAGCCTACATTACTGACATTACCCATCGTGGTTGGATCAAATGCGCCGTGTTCTATACAAAAATCAATTGTCGCTTGATAAATACCCGCATAATTACGATCAGGGATCATCGCCTTGGTATCATGTAATTCACCATCCTTGCCCCACATTTTTCCGGAGGTACGAATAGCTGCCGGCATAGATGCATCAATAATCACATCACTTGGTACATGTAAGTTGGTAATGCCTTTATCCGAATTAACCATCGCCAATGCAGGACGACTGGCGTATACCGCGTCAATATCGACTTCAATTTCTTCACGTTTTGCATCTGATAAAGAAGCTATTTTAGTGACAACATCACCAAAACCATTACGTGGTTCAACACCTAGTTCCTTAAACGTCTCGGCATGTTTTTCAAATACGTCTTTGTAATACACGCTCACGGCATGACCAAATATAATCGGGTCTGAGACCTTCATCATAGTGGCTTTCATATGCAATGATAACAATACGTCTTGTTGTTTTGCGTCCTGCATTGACGTCTCAAAAAAATCACGTAATGACTTTGCGTTCATAACAGAGGCATCAATCACTTCACCCGCAAGAACCGGGGTGCTTTCTTTTAATACAGTGATGCTGCCATCATCGCCGTGCAATTCGATTTTCACATTACCGGCTTTCTCAATAACAGCTGATTTCTCACTGCCATGAAAATCACCATTCTGCATTGATGCAACATGCGATTTTGAACCATTTGACCAAGCACCCATCGAATGCGGATGTTTTTGTGCATACTCTTTAACCGGACCTGCAACGCGACGGTCTGAATTTCCTTCACGCAATACTGGGTTAACCGCACTACCTAATACTTTCGCATAGCGCTCTTTAGCATCCGCATAATCAGGGATGTCATAACCTGCTGACTGTAACTCTTCAATTGCGGCTGTTAATTGTGGAATAGATGCACTTATATTAGGCAACTTTATGATATTGGCAGCAGGCTGTTTTGCTAACTCACCCAGCTCTCTGAGCGCATCCGACTGCTTTTGTTCTTCGCTCAATTTATCAGGGAAGTTGGCAATAATGCGGCCGGCTAAAGAAATGTCTCGCGTTTCAATCGTTATGTCCGCCGCACTCGTAAACGCCTGCACAATAGGTAAGAACGACTGTGTTGCCAACGCAGGGGCTTCATCGGTTACAGTATAAAAAATCGTTGAATCGGACATAATAAAGCTCTCTACAATCAATCGGTTATTCGTGCCGTGCGGCACCAAGGGACGCGTATTATAGTGAAAATCAGTGTTATATTCACCTCATTCATGAGGCAGGCTACTCACCTATTTGTGACGCTTTAACACCTTAAGCGCGTTCTGGTAACGCAGCTTATTTGCAAGATCCGCTGGCAGACGATTTAACCAACGCCGGTGAAACGTATACACCTCATCTATCTTATGCCAACCCGTATCATCGGTATGCCATGAATCAATTTCTTTAATAGGCCAAATAGGATCACTACCAATCATGAATTTATTTGGGTAACGTTGCATTAGTGGCAGCCAGCCCTTAGCTAAATTGCCATCATTATCTGCAACAGGTATTCCACCCACACTCTTTAAATGGTCACGTGCAGAAAACTCAACCCACACATTATTACACTGCGATAATAGTTGCCCCACGGCCTCTGCTTGTAGCCCGCCTGCATGTGCCCAGATAAAACGTGTTTGAGAATGTTTTTGACAGATCCGTCGCATGTACCGAGGGTTAGATGAATTTGTATGTATATTCACGGGCACATCAAATTCAGCGGCAATCTCTAAAATACTATTAAAAACATTATTGTCCATACGCGGACCGATGCCATCCGAAATATGGATTTCACCAACACCCTTATACTTGCCACTCGCCAATGCTTCACGCACGGCACTTGGCACACGTTTATTTAAAAACCAATGTGGTTTCAGAAAAGGATGTATATAAGGCTGAAAGAAATGCACAATCTCTAAACTGGCAGTGCTTTTTATATCTAACACCGTTTCAGGTGGTGTGCCAAACACCACTGCTAACTTCACCGCATTACGTTGCAGCGCTTCAATTGCCTGTTGCGGTGTAGTGACTTCAGTTTGACTCCATTTATAATGAACATGTACATCTGCTAACACGGGTAATGATTCGGCAAAAGCAGAATTTATATTGAATAAAATTAGTAAGACTAAATTGTATGGAATAAATCGTTTCATCATTTTCTATTTACGAGCTATAAGCGTCGAGAATAACGTAACATTGCATTAAACTTATCCATCGGTAATTCATCAACGCCGCGGGTATAAATATGTTCATTTAAATAGGCCATTTCATCATCCAGCTCATTTTCAAGTATGTCTTTATACCATGCTTTTCGCTTACCGTTCTCGCCGGCACTCCAGCGATAATTTCTTTTCTTTAGTTCATCTTTCTTCTCAAAGGGTGAACCCTCAGCCCACAACCGGATATTGGTTTGACGTGCCGTGTCTAATAATCGTTTTAAACACAGATCACCCGACTCTGGTAGCGGTTTAGAAAGTATTTCTATGCCAGCTTGGCAATCAATCGTCGCACGATGGCCTTCGAAGAAAAAACCATATTTATAGGCAAGAAACTCTAGCTTCACACCTTCGATGCCTTCTTCGTTCCAGTTAATATCTGCAATTGAACATGCCCATGAGATTTCTTTAAATTCATCCAACAAATCTTCACAAAAGGGTCGATCAAAACGCGCATTGTGTGCAATGACAATGGCAGCCTCTGATAACATCTTCTTTACAGCTTCAAGATCGATAGACTTCCCTTGCACCATCTCATCTGTAATACCGGTGATTTGTTTCGCAATATCGGGAATAGGCATATGAGGATCATTCAAGCCGTTATACTCTGGCAAGAGTCGGTAAATACGACCAGATGCATCAAATTCAAACGGCACCATTGCAAGTTCAATCACCTTATCTGAATCGGGATCCAGGCCGGTTGTTTCCGTATCAAGAAAAATACCAATTCGTTTGTTCGCATCGTTGGGCGCATGATAAGCATTCACCGGCGTAAATCGTTTAATAACACGATAGTTACCAGAGTCTTCAAGTTTCTTAATGCAATCTTCCATACAATAATCCCTAAATATCGATCTCTAAATAATGACACCAATTATCAAATAATGACTTATCTAATGCGGCTACAGCTGAACGTGGTGCTAATGAAAAATCAAAAACCGCATCGCCTTGTAGTGTACAAGAACCACCACCAATTTCATTAAACACTAAATGACCCGCCGCGTAATCCCAAATATTCTGTTTGCCATGTAAATAAAGATGAAAGCGACCTGCGGCTAACCAACACCAATCAAGTGCTACACCACCAAAACTACGCTGAGAACTATAAGGTGGTTGTGATGCAATGCGTGCTGCCAACTCACTGTCTAAACGCTTAAAGTCTATCACGGCGGTTGATTTCTCAATAGCAACGCCTGCCTCACGCTTAGTTAAATGCTCACCATTGAATTGTGCACCTTCGCCATGCCGTGCACTAAAACATTCACTACGCTCTGGATCGTAAACCATCCCCCATTCTATTCTTGCATCTTTTATATATGCCAATGAAACTGCGTAATAAGGTATACCTGCTGCAAAATTACTGGTGCCATCAAGCGGGTCAAGAATCCAGACACCTTGGGCGCTTTCTAATGCACTTTGTTGTTCATCTTTTGTCATTTCTTCGCCAAGAAATGTTATCTCTGGATACGCATTCAACAATAAATCCTGCACACGTGTTTGCACCGCTAAATCAGCCTCGGTAAGAAAACTACCATCTTGCTTGTGAGTACGCACAACATTAGCAAATCGAGGCCTTAATTCTTCATTTGCTATCGTTATTACAGACTCAATAATTTGTGTATTCATTATTAAACTTTCCTACCTCGGTGTATTTTGGCTTTGCCAAAACGTTGATTAATCTCATCACTTAAAATATCCAGTTTATCTTGTTTTACATCTTCGCCAAACAAATCGCCTTGCTCAACACCACTATTTGATAAACCTGAAACGCTCACACCGACTAATCGTATTGGCTTTTCGCCTTGCTTTGAAAAATCAAGGAATAGTTTTTTGACCTGTTGCCAAATTTGCATTGTTTGTGCTGTTTCTTCCTGCAAGGATATTGAACGCGTGATCGTTTTAAAATCATGAGAACGAATTTTTATACTGATTGTTTTACCCTTCACATCTTTAGCGCGCAGACGAACCGCTACTTGTTCTGATAACCGGGATAATATTGCCAATAATTCCTCTGTATCTTTAATGTCCATTGCAAATGTTGTTTCAGCAGAAATTGATTTTGACTTAGCATCTGAAACCACTGCGCGTTTATCCAGCCCCTTCGCCAAACGGTAAATATGTTCACCAAGCTTACCGAAATGCTGGCTTAACCATTCGGGTGGTTTATTACGTAACTCACGAACACTCTTTATTCCATAGCGGTGTAGTTGTTGCTCTGCCTTTTTACCAACACCCCAAATACACTTAACCGGCAAAGGATCAAGAAAGTCTTGAACTCCTTCTTGATCCACAACAACAAAGCCATCTGGTTTATCAATATCAGATGCGATTTTGGAAACAAATTTATTGGGCGCGATACCGGCAGAAGCGACGAGTCTACACTCTTCTTTTATATCATGTTTTATTTGTCTGGCAATTTCTTCTGCCGTGCCAAATAATTTTTCGCTAGCTGTCACATCAAGAAAAGCTTCATCTAATGATAGTGGCTCGATCTCAGGCGTATACCGATAAAATATCTCATGGATTTGTTGTGACACTTCAATATACAAAGGCATGTTAACTGGTAGGCAAACTAAATCGGGGCACTGCTTCACTGCCAGTTTTATTGGCATTGCGCTGAACACTCCTGACTTTCGTGCAATATAATTTGCCGCAGCAACAACACCTCTGCCAGCAGCAGAACCGCCCACAACCACTGGGGAATCTGCTAACTCTGGTCGCTCACGTATTTCAACCGAAGCGAAAAAGGCATCCATATCGATATGAATAATCATCGCTAACTATTTATAGTGGCATTGCGGTAATATTTTAGAAATATACTTATAACTAGATGTAAAGCATGCCCACCTAATACCAGTGAATGAATCCTTATATTGTGGCACCAGCTTGATCATACCATCTTCCACTCCGGTTTTTTCATCAAAGGTAAGGGTAATAACACCTCCCGTTGAGACACGTAGGCTCTTTAGAGACTGGCCTGTTATTTCTGTCGGTATAGGCAACCCTGCCCCATAATTCGAGGATGGAAACACACCTTCTAGCATGTAGCGCTCAGTTATGTGAAGTTTGGCCATCGTACCACTACTAAGCCCTTCACTAAGATATGCAAGTATTAAACTTTTTTCTATAAAAGATGGCTCTTCTTGTTCTTTCGGCTCATCAATCTTCGCCCTTCTGCCCTGACTACTATATTCATTCAAGTCTCGTGTAAATTTCTTTTTACTTATATCGTTATATGCAATTGATTTTAATGCAGTCAGTGCTTTCTGATAATTTTTTGATGATACTTCGTTAGAGTAAATAACTGCCGAAATAAGTGCATCGTTAACAGATATGGCTGCAGCTGTTATAAATACATAGCTATTTTTCGATGACCTTCTTTTTTTTCTTAATTTGTGATCTTTGTAAATAACTTTTCGAGCATTTCCTTCTGAATACAATAGCGGCAATTCATTGCTATGCACTGGCTCGGATTCAAATCGGTTTGAAAGATTATTTTTAATATTATCAATAGTGTTGTGCAGCAATAGTTCTGATTTCTCTTTTATTTTGCTAAAACTCATTTGCAAAACAACTGAATTACCATTTTTCGAATTAATACTCAGCGTTGGCGAGGTGATGCCCTCCGGGTATTTAGTACTGTAATCCCAGCTAATAGGCATCGGCACTAACAGTGTTGGCCTATCTTCTATCTTTACACTCACTTCAAATGATTCACTATTGAGTCTCGTTCTTGTCACCTCATAAAGTGCTTCTGGCAAACCATTGGAACCATTGAGTGTCTGGCCTGAAATACAAGGCACATTACTAAATGTTACATTACCACTGTCATCTATACATTTATGTATCGCGTATGCAAAAGGGATGTTTAATACATTTATCCATATCATGGAAAATACTAGAAAAATTGTACGTGGCATAATATTTCCAGACTCAAGCATTAATGGTCATCAGCATAACATGAATGGTCGCTATTTATTCTTTTCTGCTATCCACTGTGACATGTATTTCGTGCTCATCATTGTGTGATGCTTAAGCATCCCGCCAGTAAAGTTATTCAATCTATGTTGAGATAAATTAGTAAGCGTATCTTTAATCTTTGCGACCAATGCGGGTTCAAGTTCTTTAGCATTATAATGTGCTGCCAATAATTTTGTCCCTTGTGCTTGCGCCTCAATCCAGATTTTTTCATCGCTATACAATTCAACCGCCGCATCTGCAAACTCATGATTGTCATCCGCAATCACTCCTGACCAGGCTTCTCCAGATTGATACATGGCTTCAGCACCAATACTTGTTGTGATACTCGGTGTCTGCATAATCATTGCGTCAAGTAACTTTCCTTTAATGCCCGCACCAAATCTGAGTGGCGCTAAGCAAAGCCGGTATTGTTCCATTACCTCTAACGCATCCTCTGCCCAACCTTTAATTATAAAACCTGTCTTTGGATTATTCAGTGCAGTTGCTTTCGGGGGAGGATAAGAACCATATATATGTAATTCAGCATCGGGCAACTTTTTACGAATCAATGGCCATATCTTTTGTAACTGCAATACCGCATCCCAGTTCGGTGCATGACGGAAATTACCAATCGTCATAAAATGCTGGCGTTGAGAAAAAAAGGTGGTTTGCTCTGGGCAATCATCTAGATCGACCATGAATGGCAAATGATGCAACAAACTCGTATCTACCTTAAACGTGTTCATTAATAAATCCATTTCATAACTGGATATGATTAACGAAATATCACAGCGTAATATCGCCGCAATTTCACGCTTAGCAATGTCACTAAATAGATCTGCTTGCGTCATTTCACGCCCAGCCTTACTCGCTTCATGCCGTGCCCGACGCAGACACTGTAAATCTTCAGTGTCTAAAATCTTAAGTGCATTGGGACATTCTTTTTCGACCCGCCATGAAAATTGCTCTTCCATCATGAAACGATCAAACAAGACAATATCTGGTTGGTAGTCTGCAATATATGCATCAAAACTATCGCAGTTTAATTTGATACTTTGGCTTGAAATACCTTCACTCGCCAAATCGATCATGTGCTCAGTCACTTGTGCCGGTGTTGCAAACTCAACCTGCCAATTTTGTTTCCGAAACAACCGCAGAATTGACATCATATAGCGACCAGCTGCCGACGAATTAGGCTCTGGCCAGACATATCCAATCACTAGGACTTTCTTCATTTTGGTCTTCTCAACTCAACTATCTTAGTGATAACGCAGGCTATGACGTTCAATATGTTACTAGTATAAAGCATATTATATTTAGTGCTGGGTCATAGCAGATCTAATAAATCTCCCGTATATAGGGCATTACCGCTCAATTTTCTTATATTCATCGCCTCCTTGACATTAATTGTGGCTCTGTGCCATAATTTAATAACTGGCACATAGCCACTTATTATAAAAGGGACATGAAAATGAGTATCACGGTAAACAACACTCCAATCAAAGCGTTTAATTTTAAGGCTGGAGAATGCCACGTCAGTATTGCCAATATCGAGATTGGCAAGGTTACGTCCGTGATCGCCTACCTATATTCGTCTGACAACATCATGCAATTAATGATGATCATTGATGCCATTCGTCGCCAGTCAGCGAATACCAAGATTGATCTCACTGTCCCCTATTTCCCTTATGCACGACAGGATCGAGTCTGTAATGACGGTGAGGCTTTCAGCGTTTTTGTTATGGCAAACATGATCAACAGCCTTGAGTGCAATAGCGTCACTGTCTATGACCCACACTCTACGATAACGACTGATTTAATAAACAATGTTCGCGTCGTGTCGCAGTCAGACATCTTAACAAACAGTGTTGTGATTAATGACATTAAAGAAAAAGGTTTAGTGCTTGCCTCACCCGATAACGGTGCTGCGCAAAAGACTCAAGACTTTGCTGAAGGAAATAATATCGATGTTATTTATTGCACAAAGTCACGTGATGTAAGAACAGGCAAGATCACTGCCACCAATATTCCGGATGGCGTTGAAGATAAGTCATTCATCATTATTGATGATATTTGTGATGGTGGTCGCACCTTTATTGAATTGGCAAAGGCGTTAAAAAAAGCCGGTGCTAACGACCTTTATCTTTATGTTACACACGGAATTTTTTCCAAGGGTCTAGATGTTCTAAAAGAAAGTTTTGTACATGTTTATTGTTACCACACTTTTTTGAATGAACCTGACATTGATAGTAATTACTTAACCATATTGGAGGATAGTTAAATGAATATTAACCCATTAACAGCCATTGATTTTTATAAGGCTGATCACAGAAGTCAATATCCTTCAGGAACAACGGAGGTATATTCAAACTTTACGCCTCGCAGTAATCGTTTAGCAAAAGTGATTGCTTCTGGTAACGATAACAAGGTTGTTATGTTTGGCCTGCAGTATTTTATAAAGCAGTTTTTACAGGAAGTATGGACGGAACAATTCTTTAATAAAGATAAGGAAAAAGTCATTCGTGCCTATAAAAGGCGCATGGATTATTCTTTGGGTGCAGATGCGGTATCCGTTGATCACATTGAGGCACTTTATGACTTAGGTTATTTACCACTAAAAATAAAGGCCTTGCCTGAAGGTGCCCGTGTACCTATTGGTGTCCCTGTCTTAACGATTGTTAATACACACCCTGATTTCTTTTGGTTGACCAACTATATCGAGTCCGTTATTTCTTGTTATCTTTGGAAACCCATGACATCAGCAACAACCGCGTTTGAATACAAACGGTTGTTGACAACGTATGCCAACATCACGGGAACAGATACTGACTTTGTTCAGTTCCAAGCCCACGACTTTTCGTTCCGTGGTTTGTCGAGCTTACAAGACTCGGCTGTGAGTGGTGCAGCTCACCTTACTTCTTTTTGGGGTACGGATACGGTACCCGCCATTGATCTTGTTGAAGACTACTATGGTGCTGATGTGACAGAAGGTCCAGTTGGATTCTCAGTGCCTGCAACAGAACACTCTGTTATGTGCATGGGCGAACAGGAAAAAGAAATAAAGACATTTAAACGCTTGATTAATGAAATATATCCAAGCGGCATTGTCTCTATTGTTTCTGACACTTGGGATTTTTGGAAAGTCGTAACAGACTACGTCACTATCTTAAAAGATGATGTCATGGCACGTGAAGGAAAATTGGTAATACGACCAGACAGTGGTGACCCAATTAAGATCATCTGTGGTGACAAGGATGCACCCATCGGTAGCCCACAATATAAAGGAGCAATCGAATGTTTATGGGACGTGTTTGGTGGCACAACAACGGCGACTGGCTATAAAATGCTCGATGAACACATTGGCTTAATTTACGGTGACTCAATCACATTAGAAAGAGCCGATAAAATCGTACAAGGTCTTGAGGAAAAAGGCTTTGCATCTGGCAATGTTGTCTTAGGTGTGGGTTCATATACTTACCAATATGCCACCCGTGATAACCACGGCTTTGCCATGAAGGCGACAAGCGGCGTTGTTAATGGCGAAAGAAGAGATATTTTCAAAGACCCAATAACCGATGCGGGTACGAAAAAATCTGCAAAAGGCTTGCTTCGTGTTGAGTGTGAAGAAGGCCGTTATGTCTTATATGATCAGCAAACAACGAGTCAGGAGGCAAAAGGCGAGTTGGAGTGTGTGTTCCTTAATGGTAAATTAATAAAAGAATATACATTAGCTGACATCCGGCAACGGCTTGATGCGCAACTTTCACAACTACAAGGTAATGGTGACATTGCAGCCTGATACAGAAAAACAGTTCCTCAAGGATTATAATCCTAACGACTTTGACCGCCCGAGCACGGCCGTTGATTCCGTTATTTATAGTGTTTTTGATGATGAACTGCATGTGTTGATCGTGAAAAGGGCTAACCACCCTTTTCGCGATTATTGGTCGCTTGTTGGTGGTTATGTCGATCTGCAAAATGATACTGACTTGATCGACACAGCAATGCGCAAGCTAATTGAGAAAACTGGCGTCAAGACACCCTACCTTGAACAATTTAATACGATTGGTAATAAAACACGTGACCCACGTGGCTGGTCTATCACCACGGTTTATTTTGCTCTCCTTCCAGTTGATAGCATTACGCTCGAAGCCGGGCACGGCGCACAAGATATTAAATGGGCAAAATTAACGAATGGTAAAGTCAAAGAGAAACTTGCCTTTGATCATGACGCTATTCTAAAGGCATGCACTAAGCGACTGCGTGACAAGGTGTTATATACCTCATTACCCATACACCTCATGCCAGAAAAATTTACCCTAAATGGGCTGCAGCGTGTTTATGAGATCATTATTGATAATAAGATTGATCACAAATCATTTAGGCGCCGTTTACTGAATGCAGATATTCTTGAAGAAACTGGCGAAATGCAAAAGACAGGCCGACGGCCGGCAATGCTTTATAAATTGAAGAAATCAAATGAGACTTTCTTTTTTCTTAGAAATCTTGAAGGTTCACAATAAACGCTATCTAATTTTATTTAATTAGTAGCTGTATATCTGCCGCCAATGATTCATCGGTTGCGAATAGTACACCACGGTGATTCATAAATGTTGAATCGCCACGATTCAAATCTAATGGTTTCCCATATACATCGCTGGCGATCATACCCATTTCATTAAACAATGCCGCTGACGCAGAAAAATCCCAAATGCTTCCGCCACCTTTTTGTGGTTTTGGACATTTAACATAACAAGCCGGTGGATTCTCAATGACCCAACAAGCATTTAATGCAGCCCCGTTTTGCTCAATCATTTCTACGCCGCTATAGCCATACTTGCTTGCCAGCGATTTCATATCATTATATAAATTTGTATAACTGGCATGTTTCGAGCAGCCCAGATCAACAATGACAGTTAATGGCTTGGGTTTATCCAATGCGGCAACTGACCACGCGACATCATTACGGAAAACACCTTGGCCTTTAACGGCTCGATAAAGCACTTTTGTTACTGGATCATAAATCACGCCAATCAATGGTTCGCCCGACTGTGCAACCAAGGCAATGGATACTGAATAACCATGTATAGACTGAACAAACGAAAGTGTGCCATCCATTGGGTCAACACTCCAAAAGGCATGTTTATCTAGTCGCGCTTGATCGTCCTCTGTTTCTTCCGTTAATAATGCCAAATCATATTGCGAGCACGTAGGCGTCAGCAGCTTGGTAATCAGTGCATCACAAAGTAAATCCACCTCCGTTACTACCTGTGATGCCGGGCTATCACCACCAAGCTTGTGCTCAACATCAACTGTCTTGCTTGCATAGTTTGAAATTATTTCGCCTGCTTGTTTCGCAGCTGAAATGGCATATTCCGATAAGCAGCTTAGATCCTCTGCAGTTAATTGTGTCATTCGCTTTCTGCCTCATTCAATTCAGCAATCACTTCACTAGCGAGCCGTTCACTGTAGCTATTAATTTTCCAATGTCCCGGACTCCAGCCTTTTAAAAACCGATGAAAATCAGTCCATGCCGCAGGATAAAGCGCACGCCAATCTTGTTCTATTTCATTACTATCCAGCTTACTCTCATAAAAAACTAACGCTTCTTTAAGCTCTGTAAAATACGTATCAAGCAACGCTGCTTCATGTCGCTCACAGTCATCTTCATAAAGACAACTACCTATAAAATAGGCAACATCTTTCATACCACAGCCACCGCCGATATATTGAAAATCAACCATTGCCACTCTTGTCTCGTCTTCTGAGAAGCAAAAATTGGCTAGCTTCGCATCACCATGCACAAAGGTTTGATAACGCGCGTTATTTAAGCGTTGATCAATTTTCACCGCAGCCGCTTTTAAATTGGTATCGGTCAACACGTCTAATTCATCCGGACGCGTCGCAAGATGCCAGTAGGTACCCACTTCCCATAAGCCTTTCGGCGCTTTGTTCATAAAAATTGCGTGAAAATTTGCCAGCCAACGCAGGCAAGCCTGTATTTGTGGCATCGATACTGATTCTTTTCTGACAGGAAAACCGCTGGCATCAAGATCCTCAAGCACCATTAAAAACTCATCCTGATCTGACTCCAGTGCAAGACACGCAGGGACACGACAACGTTCATCACACAGCTTAGCCCAATCGCGATACCAAGCACTCTCAACTTGGTAGGATTTTATTTTACGTTGGTGAGATAGATTCGTGTTCCAAC